>WNGO01003175.1_pt1 | contig 10564 bp, 9 predicted proteins | sample 5400511 | NCBI WGS metagenome assembly WNGO01 (sample SAMN13153380, study PRJNA577476) | soil metagenome | isolation source: 20 cm soil or saprolite under Garry oak tree replicate 2 | place: USA:California | collected 2016-06-15
GCGGCTCCACGACCGGTCGCCACCCCAGCTCGCGGCGCGCCCGCTCGGCGACGAACGGATTCTCGCCCGCGAGGAAACGCACGGCCGAGCCGCCGATGCCGGGATAGCGCCCGGGCCGTACGATCATCTGCCACCGCGCCCACGCGCTCACTGCGAATCGCGCGACGCGATACGGCATGGGTATGTGCCGGACGCGCGCGCCCAGCGCCGCGGCGAAGGCGTCGACGAAGCCGCGCTGAGTGAATGCGTCGGGGCCGTCGTCGGTGGTGTTGTAGGCCCGGCCGACGGCCGCGGGCGCATCGAGCGCGAGCACGATCGCCGCCGCGACATTGCCGGCGTACACACACGACAGGCGGTTGCTGCCCCGGCCGATCTGCGGCACGATGCCGCCGCGCACGGCCCGCACCACGCGCGGCGAGAACAGGCGGTCGTACTCGCCGTACACCACGTTGGGGCGGATGACGACGGCCGCCACGCCGCCGCGCGCCACCTCTTCCCACAGCAGCTCTTCGGCGCGGCGTTTGCTCTGGGCGTAGTAGTCCCGCTCCCAGATTTTCTGGAACGGAAAGTCCTCGGCCACGCTGGCGCGCCCGGTGCCGTCGCCGGCGGTCCTGCCGTATACCGCGACCGACGAGACGTGCACCAAGCGAGCGCCGCCGGCGCGGGCGGTGGCGAGGGCGTGACGCGTGCCGCCGACGTTCACCTCGAGGAAGGCCTCGAGCGGAGCGCTCGGGGCGACCAGCGCGGCGGCGTGCACGATGGCCCGGACGCCGCCGGCCGCGCGGGCCCACGCGGCGGGGTCGGTGACATCGCCCGCGATCGCCGTGGCCCCGAGGGCTTCGATCGCCGGGCGCGCGGCCGGGCGCACCAGGGCGCGCACCACGTCGCCGCGCGCGACCAGCGCGGCGATCACGTGGCTGCCGACCATGCCGCTGCCGCCGGTGACGAGAACCGTCACGCCGATTCGCGGCGGCTCAGGGCGAAGGGCAGTGCCAGCACCCGCGCGTCGGTGCCCCCGGCGCGCACCATGTCCCCCGGAACCACCTCGCGCCGCAGCATGCCAAGGCCGATCCAGCGGCCGCTGGGGGACGTGCCGCCGTCGGGTACCCAGACAATGCTGGTTACGCGGCCGACGTCCTTGTCACGATGCACCACGGCGGGCGTGGTGCCTGTGTCGGGCTCAGCGTCGAACTCGAGGCCCTTGAGCTCGCGGTTGGGGTGCCCGCGGAAATGCAGACGGCTGACCGTCTCCTGGCCGGTGTAGCAGCCCTTGGTGTAGGAAACGCCGCCGATCTCGTCGTAGCGCACTTCCTGGGGCAGGGTCTTGTCGTCCACCTCGGCGCCCAGTCGCGGCCAGCCCGCCAGGATGCGCGCCAACTCCAGTCCTGCGGGGCCCGGCCGCAGCGCCCCCGCGGCCGCCAGCCGCTCTTCCAACGCCAGCGCGTGGCCCGGCGCGGCGGCGATCTGCAGGGCGAAGGGTGCGGCATCGCTGGGGCGGGCGACTTCGATGGGCACGCCCTGTACCTCGGTCTCCAGCGCGTGGCCGGGCGCGGGGAGCGGCACGCCGGCTGCTTCGCTCAGCGCCGCCGCACCGGCGCCCGCGAGGCGCAGCACCGTAAGCTCGCCGCTGCGGTCGCTGGCGCGCGCGAGGCGCGGCGGGATGGAGCGCGCATAGAGCTCGAGCACCTGCTCGCGGGACGCCGCGGGCACGACGTACGTCACGCTCGCGCCGCGCCGCGCCGCCCACCCGTCCACCACGATCATCCCTTTAGGCGTGAGCAACGCGCCGTAGACGAACGCACCGTCGCCGGGCTTTTCGATGTCGCTGGTGAGCAGGCCCTGGAAGCAGGTGACGGCGCCCGGCCCTGTGAGTGTGATCACGGCGACGTCGGCGCGTGCCACGATCGCACCGACCCGCAGGGCATCGACGACGGCGGGATTGGTCATCGGGTACCCAACGTCTCGTCGAGCCACGCCGCGACGCGCGGCCAGCAATCCTGCGGCGCGCGCGAGTCGAGCAGCAATCCTTTGTGATCGATTCCGGGTGCAGTCACGAACAACTCCTTGCGCGCGGCGCCGACGGCGTCCACCACCTGCTGGCACGCCGCCGGCGGCGCGAACAACCAATCGCTGGCGCCGGCCACGCCGAGGTACGGCACGCGCACGCGGCTCAGGCCGCTCCAATAATCGAAACCGTCGTCGCCGCGCCAGCTACCTGCCACGTTCCAGCCCATCCACTGACCCAACACGCCGGCACTCTCATTCTCGGGACCGAACCCCAGCGCTCGCGATGGAAACCGTCCCAGCAGGCGCGTGAGCTGGGCGATGGACCAGGCAGCGCCGCGGCGCACGGCGCCCATCCGCAGCGGACCGGGCGTGCCGAGCGTCACGCACGCCGCGAGTGGCAACGCGGCGCCGCCGAGACGCGCCAGCCAGCACAGCCCCACGGCGCCGCCCGACGAATGCCCGACCCAGACGAGCGGCGCGCCACCGGTTTCCTCCACCACCCGGGCGACGAGCGTCGGCGTGTCTTTGAGGATCCAATCCTCGAAACGCCAGTGGAACCGCGTCGGCTCCCGGGCGCTCGCGCCGTGGCCGCGCAGATCGGCCAGCCACACGTCAAAGCCGTGTGCGCCCAGGAAATACGCCAGCCCGCCATCGCGCGCGCGGCCGTTGCGCAGCCACACCGTGTGGCCCGAAAAGGCGCCGTGGACGAGCAGGACCGCCGGGCGGCCGTCGCGGTGCGCGCGCATGCGGTGCAACGCGATCTCCGCACCGTCGGACGCGATGAGGCGCCGGGCCAGGCTCACGCGTACAACCCGGCGCGGCGGTACGACGCGTCGAGCAGCTCGACGGGGTGCACGACGGGGTAGGAGAGCCCGGCGGCGCGCAGACCGGCGCCGATCTGCATCACGCAGCCGGGATTGCCCGTGGCGACCGCGTCGGGCGCGGCGGCGCGCAGCGCCTCCAGTTTCGGCGCCAGCACGGCGCGCGACAGCGCCGGCTCGACCAGCGTGTACATCCCGGCGCCGCCGCAGCATTGCGCGGCGTCCGGCAGGGTCAGCACTTCCAGATCCGGGACGGCAGCCAGCACGCGCAGCGGCGGGTCGGCGATGCGTTGCGCGTGCAACAAGTGGCAGGGTGGATCGTACGCGACGCGTCCGGCGATCGCGGCGCCCGGCAGCGGGCCCGCCGCGGCGAGCAGCTCGGTCACGTCACGCACGCGGGCGGCGAATGCGGTATCCCCATAGCCTTTGAGTTGCGCGCCGCAGCCCGCGCTGTTCACCACGATGGCAGCGTCGCCGTCGCCGAACGCGGCGATATTGGCGCGGGCCAGCGCGCGGGCGTCATCGGCCAGCCCCGCGTGCGCGTGCAGCGCGCCGCAGCAGACCTGCGCCGGCACTTCTTCCACGGCGTAGCCGTTTACGGCCAACGTCCGGATCGTGGCGTGGTGCACGTGGGAGAAGAGACCGTCCATGACGCAACCGCGAAAGAGCAGGGCGGGCGAAGACGGGCGAGGGCGGGCGAAGACGGGTCCGTCCTCGTCCGTCCTCGTCCGCCCTCGACCGCCCTTCGTCTTCGTCGCTGCCAACATCCCCATCGCAAACCGCATCCGCCCCCAACCCGCGAACAGCGCCGGGATCCCCGTCGCGCGCAGTGCCCGCGCCAGAGCATAAATCACGCGCGCCGGTCCCGCGGTCGTGAGCAGTGCGAGTGTCGCACGGACGAGGGGCGGTACGCCGCGCGCCGCCGCCAGTCGCTCCCGCGCCGCTTCGAGGCCGTGGCCGTAACCCACGCCCGACGGGCACACCGGCTCACAGCCGCGGCAGCCGAGGCAACGGTCGAGGTGCGTGGTGAGCGTGGGATCGTCGGCGGTGAGCGTGCCGCGCTCCAGGCCGCGCATCAGCTCGATGCGGCCGCGCGGCCCGTCCGCTTCGTCGCCGGTGGCGAGGAAGGTGGGGCAAGCCTGGAGGCAGAATCCGCAGTGCACGCAACTGTCGAGCGCCGCGAACCCGCCCCGCTCAGCCGTCACCCTCGTCCCCCTCGAGGGCCACGACGAGCTGCGCGTTGGGATCGAACGTCTGCCGTAACCCGGTGACGAGCGGACCCACCCCCTCGCGGTAGGCGCCGAAGTGGCCGACGGCCGCGCGCACCGCCCACGGCGCGCGCTCCAGCGTGAGCGGCACTTCGAGTCCCGCGAGCGCGCGGCGCAGCCAGCGCAGCCGGTCGGGCGCCGCCCCACCCGCCCAGCGGATCGCACCCAGGCCGGGACTTGCCGCCACGCGCTCGTCGCCCAGCTGATGCTGCAGCAGGTCGAGCAGCTCTTCGGTCGAATCGGCCAGCCCGCCGAGCCGGAACGTGATCGGCGCGGTGGCGATTCCTTCCGCCGCATGCGTCCAGAACGCGTGCGCCTCTTCGGCGCGCAGCGGCGAGAACACGCCGCCCGTGGCGGAGCGCAGCGCATGCTCTTCGCCGGAGACCAGCGCCGCCGAGCCGGCGAGCCGCACGGCGAGCGTCCAGCGCTCCCGTCGCGCCAGCGTGGGCGAGAGCAGCTCCAGGGCCGCCGGCGCGATGCCCGCCGTGATCACGTCCGAGCCCACGCGGCAGAGATCGTCGCGCGCGCCCTCGAGGGCGTAGGTGACGTCGGAGCGGGGCAGGGCGCGCAGGCGCAGGTGCACCAACACGATCACGCCGAAGCCACCGAAGGCCCCGGCCTGCAGGCGTGTGAGGTCGTAGCCCGCGACGTTCTTCATCACACGGCCGCCGCCTTGGACAATGCGGCCGTCGCCGGTCACGAACGTCACGCCGAGCAGGTGATCGCGCACGGGGCCGAAGCCCTGGCGCAGCGGCCCGGCCGCGGCGGTCGCCACGACCGAGCCGAGGGTGCGCCCGCCGATGCCCGGCGGATCGAGCGCCAGCCACACGCCGCGGTCGGCCAGCTGGTGGCGCAGCAAGTCGCAGCCCACGCCCGCTTCGGCGGTGGCGGTCAGGTCCTGCGGCTCGATCGCGGGGATCTTGTCGAGCCGGCGCGTGGTCAGGGCGAGATCGGCGGGCGCATCCGTCGGCATCCAGCTGCCCGCGCCCTCGATGCGCACGTGCCAGCCCTCTTCGTGGGCGGTGGCGAGCAACAGCGCCACGCCGTCGGGCGAGGCCGGTGCGATGCGCGGCGGGCCTTCGGGTCCCGGCAGCACGGCATCGGCGCCGAGCAGCGCGCGGACGCGGGCGAGGATGCTCATGCGGGTACCGCCGCGCCGCGCGGCCGATGCCAGCCGGTCCATTCGCGGCACGCATGGATGGGAATCACCTTGCCGGGATTGACCTGCTCGTGCGGATCGAACACCTGGCGCACCGCCCGCATCGCGGCGAGCGAGTCGCCGTCGAAGACCAGCGGCATGTAGCGCAGCTTGTCGAGCCCCACGCCGTGCTCGCCGGTGATCGTGCCGCCCGCGGCGATGCACGCCCCCATGATCTCGGCGCTGGCCCGCTCGACCCGCGCCGTGAGCTCGGCGTCTGTGGCGTCGAAGGAGATGTTGGGGTGGAGATTGCCGTCGCCGGCGTGAAACACGTTGCTCACCACCAGGCGGTAATGGGCGGCGATGGCGCCGATGCGCTCGAGCACGTCGGGCAGGGCGCTGCGCGGCACCACTGCGTCCTGGACAACCAGGTCGCGCGACAGCCGGCCCATGGCGCCGAAGGCTTTCTTGCGGCCTTGCCACAAGCGCTCGCGCTCGGCCGTGTCGGCGGCGGTGCGCACAGAGCGGGCCCCCGCGGCGAGCAGCAGCCGTTCCACTTCCTGTGTTTCGTCGGCCACGGCTGCGTCGCGGCGGCCGTCGAGCTCCACGAGCAGCACGGCGGCGGCGTCGCGCGGATAGCCCGCCGCGTACACCGAGTCTTCGACGGCTTGGATGCAGGTGCGGTCCATCATCTCCATGGCGGCGGGGACGATGCCGCTGGCGATCACGGCCGTCACGGCCTCCCCCGCGGCGCGCAGCGACGTGAAGTCGGCGAGCAGAGTGCGGATCGCGGTCGGCACGGGCGTGAGCCGCACGGTGATGCGGGTGGCGATACCGAAGTTGCCTTCGGAGCCCACGAAGACGCCCACCAGGTCCGGACCCCACGGCTCGCCGCCCGGGCTGCCGAGCTGGACCACGCGGCCGTCGGCCAGCACGATCTCGAGGGCTAGAATGTGGTTGCTCGTGACACCGTACTTGAGGCAGTGGGGCCCGCCGGCGTTTTCGGCGACGTTGCCGCCGATGGTGCAGGCGGTTTGGCTCGACGGATCGGGCGCGTAGTGCAGGCCGTGGCGGGCGGCGGCGGCGGAGAGGCGCACGTTGACCACGCCAGGCTCGACTACGGCTTGGCGGTTGGTCGAGTCGAGGCTCACGATGCGGTTGAGGCGGGTGAGCACGAGCAGGACCGCGTCGTCCGCCGCCAGGGCGCCACCCGAGAGCCCCGTCCCCGCGCCCCGCGGGACGAAGGGCACGCCGGCCTGCGCCAGCAATCGCACCACGGCGATCAGCTCGTCGCGAGTGCCCGGCAGGACGACGACGCGGGGCAAGCGGCGGTGGGTGGGGAGGCCGTCGGAGGAATAAGCGAGGCGCTCGCCGGGGCCGGTCCGAACATGAGTCGGGCCCACAATTCGGGACAGTGCACGCGGGAGGTCATCGAACCGCATAGTGGGAAGTATACAGGCAGACGCCGAGACGCCTAGACGTCCAGCGGTACTCAGCAAAAAGTGGCCAGGAAGGACTCTTCCTGACCACTTGGAGCTTGAAACCGCTAGACGTCTAGACGTCTTGTCTAGGCTGCGCGCCAGAACCCTATCAGCGCCCTGCCGTCGGGCGACTCTCGCAACTTTTCGAACGCCCGTTCGCGAATCTGGCGGATGCGCTCGCGCGTGACGCCCATCAGGGCGCCGATCTTCTCGAGCGTCATCGCCTCGCTGCCTTCTTCGAGGCCATAGTAGAGATAGAGGATCTTGCGTTCGCGCGGGGTCAGGTATTTCTGGAAGATGCGATCGATGAATTCGCGCATCAGCTTGCCGTCGGTCTTCTCTTCGATCTCGCCGCCTTCTTGGCCGGCGAACCGCTCGCCCAACGTGGCCGCGTCCTTGTCGCTGCGGTCCACCGGGGCGTCGAGCGACAGCTCCGCCGCCGTCATGCGGCGCGCCGTGCGCACGTTCTCGACCGAATCTTCGAGCGCCTGCGCGATCTCGTTGTCCGTCGGCTCCCGGCCCAGCTCCTGAGACAGGTACGTCTCGGTCCGGCTCATCCGAATGAGCTGAGAGTTCTGGTTCAGCGGGATACGCACGCTGCGGGTCTGCTCGGCCAGCGCCTTGAGCACCGCCTGACGAACCCACCACACGGCGTACGAGATGAACTTCACGCCCTGATCGGGATCGAACTTCTTCACGGCCTTGAGCAGACCCTCATTCCCGATCGCGACCAGCTCGGAGAGATCCAGGCCGTGCCCCTGATACTTCTTCACGTAGGAGATCACGAACCGCAGATTCGCCGTCACCAGCCGTTCGGCGGCTTTTTCGTCGCCGCGCCGCACCTTGCGGGCCAGACGGCGCTCTTCAGCCGGGTCTTTGATGAGGGGGAGCTTCTGGATGTCCTGCAGGTACTGATCGAAGGCGCCCGAAGGCGTGGTGCGAAAGAACGGTTTTGCCTTTGCAGTAGACGACCGGGCCATGCACGGCACTCCACGAGTGGGCTGCTCTGGGTTGTGCTGGCGGCTAGCTGGCTCGCTGCCGCGGGGCCGACCGAACGGCCGCAAATATATGAATCAGTTGGTCTTGGCGCAAATTTCCGCAGTTTTCCACATCACAAATCATTACTGCCTCGCATAGTTACGGCGTTTGTCCACTATCCACATTTGCTGTGGAAAGGATCATTCGAGCGCGCCATGTCGGTAACCTGTGGAGAACCAGTGGGAAACTGCCGAAAGTGCGTAGCGACTTTGCGTTAGGCCGACGCGGCCAGGATATCCGCGATCGCCCCGGGGTCGGGGGCGACGGTCCAACCGCCTTCAGCCGTGTGATGCATCGCGCCGATCGCCTGCGGCAGGGCGAAGCGGACGGCGCCGGCGCGCGCTTTCTTGTCCACCTGCATCGCGGCGAGCAGGTCGGATGCACTGGGACCCCTGGGCAGCGCCGTGGGCAACCCGTACGCCTCGAGCGCGCGGCGCAGACGCTCGGCGGTGCCCGCCGCCGTGATCCCCAGGCGCTCGCCGAGCCGCGCCTCGCACATCATGCCGATTGCCACCGCCTCGCCGTGGAGCACTTCGAACTTCGTCGTCGCCTCGATCGCGTGCCCCACGGTGTGGCCGAAGTTCAGCACTGCGCGGACGCCGACTTCACGCTCGTCCTGCGCCACGATCTGCGCCTTGATCTCGACCGACCGGGTGACCACGCGCTCCAGCGCGGCTGGGTCCTTCGCTTTGACCGCCGCATGGTCGCGCTCCAGGAACGCGAAGTACTCCGCGTCGGCGATGGCCCCGTGCTTCAGCGCCTCGGCCACTCCCGCGGCGAGCTGCACCGGCGGCAACGTGGCGAGCGTGTCGAGGTCGGCCACCACCAGGCGCGGCTGGTGGAACGCGCCGATCAGATTCTTGCCCGCCGGCGCGTCGACCCCGGTCTTGCCGCCGATCGACGAGTCGATCATCGCGAGCAACGACGTCGGCACCTGGACGCAGGGGATGCCGCGGTGGAACGTCGCGGCCACGAACCCGCCCACGTCGCCCGCTACCCCGCCGCCCAAGGCCACCACCGCGCTATCGCGCCCGACCTGCGCGGCAAGCATGCGGTCGCTGACCGCTGCCCACGTCTCCCGCGTCTTGTTCCATTCACCGGCGGGGAATTGCAGCAAATCGGCGGCGGCGCCGGCCGAGTGGAGCGACTCCACCACGCGCCGGCCGTACGGACCAGCGACGTGGGAATCGGTGATGACCACATAGCACGCCGCCGGGCAATGCCGCGCCAACAACGCCGGCAGCTCCGCCAGGAGCCCTCGGCCGATCACGATGTCGTAGGAGGCGTCTCGCTGTTCTTGCAGCGTGACGCGGACCGTCACCACGCGACGTCGCCCTGGCCCGCCTGGGCGTTGGCGCGGCGCGCCAGCGTGAACAGCAGATCCGACAGGCGATTCATGTACTGTATGATTACTGGCTGGATGGTGTCACTATGGCTCAGGGCGACAACACTGCGCTCGGCGCGGCGACAAACCGTCCGTGCGAGGTGCAGGGCCGCGGCTTTGGCGGAGCCGCCGGGCAGGACGAAGCTCTGGAGCGGCGGCAGGCCCGCTTCGGCCGCGTCGATGGCGCGTTCCAGCACCGCGACACGGGCGCCGTCGATGGCGGCTTTGGCCAGCGCCTTGGCCACTTTCGCGGGGTCGGGGGCCGCGAGCTGACCCCCGATCGCGAATAAGTCGCGCTGGATGCTCTCGAGCAACGCGGTTTCGAAGTCCTGCGGCGCGACCGATCGCGCTACGCCGATGGCGGCGTTGGTTTCGTCGACGTCACCGTAGGCCGCCACGCGGCCGTGGTCTTTGCGCACGCGCCCGCCGCCCAGCAGGCCGGTCTCGCCTGTGTCACCTGTCTTCGTGTAGATCTTCACGCGGCGGAACCTACCGTCACGGGCAACGGAGCGCGAGCGGTTGCGTGGCGATGACGCGCGGCGACCGCGGATCGACCACAATGCTGCGCGAGGCGCGCGGCGACACGTCGAAAATGGCATCGACCAGCAGCAACGCACCGCGCTCGGGCGGGAACGCCACCACGCCGCGCAGCACGTAGCGGGGCGGCGCGGCGCGCCCTGCCGGTCCGCGCATGAAGCCGCCGCGCAGCGGCGAGCGCGTTGGGCCGAGCGGCGCCGTCGAAGTGGCCGTCGCCGTGCGCGGCGAGCGGCTGCGCGGGGGCGGTGTCGGGCGCGAGACCGGGGGCCGTGCCGCCGCAGGCCGCCACCGCCACCACCGCGATCACGCTTGCTCCCCGCACGTTTCCCCCGTTACCGTTGGCGCCTATGCAGGACGTCAAAGATATCACGATCATCGGCGCCGGCCCGACCGGGTTGTTCGGCGCGTTTTACGCCGGCATGCGGGGCGCGTCCTGCCGGCTGATCGACAACCTCGACCAGGTTGGCGGCCAGCTCACGGCGCTGTATCCCGAGAAGTACATCTTCGACGTCGCCGGTTTCCCCAAGATCCTCTCGAAGGACCTGGTCAAGGAGATGGCGCAACAGGCGCTACAGTGGAAGGCGCCGGTGCACCTCGGCCAAAAGGTGGTGGGTTTGCGGCGCGAGGAGCAGGACGGCAAGCCGCTCTTTGTCCTCGTCACCGACCAGGAAGAATTCCCTTCGCGCACCGTGATCATCGCGGCGGGCATCGGCGCGTTCACGCCCCGCAAGTTGCCGCTGAAAGACGTGGACCAGTGGTACGGCAAGGGCCTGCACGACCGCGTGCTCAATCCCCAGGAATTCGCGGGCCAGCGCGTCTTGATCGTGGGCGGCGGCGACTCGGCGTTCGACTGGGCCGTCAACCTGCACGGCATCGCCAAGTCGATCCTC
>WNGO01003176.1_pt1 | contig 10564 bp, 8 predicted proteins | sample 5400511 | NCBI WGS metagenome assembly WNGO01 (sample SAMN13153380, study PRJNA577476) | soil metagenome | isolation source: 20 cm soil or saprolite under Garry oak tree replicate 2 | place: USA:California | collected 2016-06-15
TGGATCCTTCTCGGCCTGATCGACGCCGGCCTCGGTCGCACGGAGGAAGCTGTGCGCGAAGGCCGTCGCGCTTGCGAACTCGTGCCAACATCCAAAGATGCGGTGGTAGGGGTGGAGCTCATTACGGGGCTGGCAACTATCTATGCCTGTACAGGCGAGAACGATCTGGCCCTTAAACAACTGGCCGTCTCCGCGCAAGCACCGTTTGGTGTGCATTACGGCGAGTTGAAACTGGATCCAGAATGGGACTCGCTCCGCGGCGATCCACGCTTCGAAAAAATCGTCGCCTCTCTCGCGCCGAAGGAACTAGTCACGAGCGATTGAATTTGTCGCTTCAGCCGATTGCCCAGATCGACATCACACCCGCGTGCGCGTAGGCCTTTTGCTTCTTTGTCATTCCGCTGCGCTTCGCTCGAAATGACAAGCTACTATTTCAAATCGGCGAACAACGTCGGCTGCGCTTGCTGATCGGCCAGCGCCTTGGCCCGCTGTTCGCGTCGTTCCATGATGAATTTGTCCAATGCAGGATCGACGGGCAGGGGATAATCCCCGTTGAAACAAGCGAGGCAAAAGCTATTCAGTGGCTTGCCTGTTGCTCGCACCATACCTTCTACGTCGAGGTAACCCAGACTGTCGACACCGAGGTATTTGCAGATCTCTTCCATCGACATCTGATTGGCGATCAACTTTTCAGGGTCTGGAAAATCGATACCGTAATGACAGGCAAATCGATGTGGCGGACAGCTCACGCGCATATGCACTTCCCTGGCTCCCGCCTCGCGAAGGTTCACCACGCGGGCGCGCGCAGTGGTGCCGCGCACGATCGAGTCGTCTACAACCACGACGCGTTTTCCGGCCACGATTTCCTTGATCAGATTCAGTTTCACTCGCACGTCGAAATCGCGGATGAGCTGACTCGGCTGCAAAAATGTGCGCCCGATGTAGTGATTGCGGACGAAAGCGTGAGCGTAAGGAATATCTAGTTCCTGAGCAAAACCGAGAGCCGCGTAGTTTCCTGAATCCGGTACAGGCACGACGATGTCGGCCTCGACGGGAAACTTTCGCGCGAGTTCGCGTCCCATCTCCATCCGCACTTTTCCGACATTCACGCCTCCGATCATGCTGTCCGGACGCGCGAAGTACACGTATTCAAACATGCAAAACGCAGGGCGCTCGTCCGGGAATGGCCGTTCCGAACGCAATCCCTCTTCGTTGATGATCAATACTTCGCCAGGTTCAATTTCTCGAATGAACTCGGCATGGATCAGATCAAACGCGCACGTTTCAGATGCCACCACATACCCGCCGTCGAGCTTGCCGAGCGCGAGTGGGCGCCAGCCAAAGGGATCGCGCACTGCGATCAGCTCACGTTCGCTCATGATGATCAGCGAGAACGCGCCCTGAATCCGGCGCAATGCTGCCAGGACGTTGCCGCCATTGTCAGATGGCTGCGCGAGAAGATGCAAAATGATTTCGCTGTCAGCGGTGGTTTGGAAAATCGAACCTCTCCGTTCGAGCTCATCGCGCAAAACGTCGGCGTTAATTAAATTGCCGTTGTGCGCTATTGCCATCTGGCCGCGCACACAATCGACCACGAACGGTTGCGCGTTCTTGACCGTGCTGGTGCCGGTAGTGGAGTAACGCGTATGGCCAATCGCGCGTGTTCCCTTCAATTTCGCCAGTTCTTCCTGACCAAACACCTGTGAGACCAGACCCATGTCCTTGTGCATTAGAAAACTCGTGCCTGGCCCGTTGCTCGTAACGATCCCAGCGCTCTCCTGCCCGCGATGTTGCAAGGCGAACAAACCGTAATACGTCAGAACCGCCGCCTTTGGGTGGCCGAACACGCCGAAAAGCCCGCACTCGTGTTGCGGCAGCACCGCAGAGTCAGGCGCCTGGTCTGGATCAGTTTTGCCCGAGGGGGTGATCACACCAAATAATCCACCAAATTGTTTCACATTCAAATCGCGGGATTAAAACTTCATCGCCTGCCAAATAACCGCGCGCATTGTGCTCTCGACCTGTGCATTGCCGAAACGTTCCGCGATTCGTTTTGCAATCGCATCGATTAGGTCCTCAGGATCCACGCCGCGCTCTGTTGCCTCGGCGCCGACCGGATTGCCGCGTACCAATCCAGTCGCGAATTCTCTCGCTGAGCCGCTCCGGCAGGGCTTCGTTTCAGAAAACGATTCAATTTTTTCAAAGCCGGCGTCCTGCAGCAATTTTCGGATCACTGTAGAATCGTGAAAACCAAACGGGATCTCATAGAATCCAGGCGGGTCGTGATCGAAAAAGGAAGCGATCGTTGCGTGCGCAATTTGGCCAAATGGATTCGCCGCGAACTCATCCCAGACGTTGAACAGAAAAACGCCGCCGCTGCGAAGGACGCGATAAGATTCGCGCATGGCCGCGGCTTTGTCTGGGACGAACATCACACCGAACTGGCAAACGGCAGCGTCGAACGAACAATTGGGAAACGGAAGAGCGGATGCGTCTGCCTGTTGCCAGAGAATGTTCTCGTCATTTCTAAATTTCGGCTTCGCGAATTCGAACATGTCCGGGTTCAAATCAGTCGCGATGATTTCGGTTGTCGCAGGCAACGCATCGCGCAATCGACGTGTGACTATTCCTGTGCCACATGCAATTTCAAGAATCCGCTCGTACTTCTTGCCTGCCAGCCGGAAGACCAAATCTTTGGCCCACGGTTCGAATATTACGGGGCCGAGATAGCGGTCGTAATTTTCCGGGATCGCTCCCTGGAAAAGAACGTTTCGATCGCGCTTCACAAACTTGGAATGCGCTCGGCAGATGAGTCGCTTTCAACGAACCGACGGATCGCATTCCACCAATCGTCGTAAAGATCTGCAATTGGCCACGCGAAGCTTTCGTCATTGACCTGAATGCGTAATTCGTTGTCGCCGACTTGTCCAAGTTGTTGAGACGGAACATCGCGGTCACGCAATATCGACATGGTGTTGTCGAGATTTTCAGGCGCGACCGAAATCAGAATCCGCGACTGCGATTCATTGAACAAAACTGTAGTGGCAGACGTGTCGTCTGCATTTAGAGCGATCTCCGCCCCGAAAAGTTTCTCAGGATTAAAACAACATTCAGCTAGCGCAACGGCAAGTCCGCCTTCAGAGCAATCGTGCGCGCTCTTCACCAAACGTTCGCGGATCAAAACGCGAACGGCGCTTTGAATTTTAGTTTCGTGAGGAAGATCAACGTGCGGCGGCGGACCAATCTTCAAGCCGTGACAAACCTTCAGATATTGTGAACCACCGAGGCTGTAGCCGTGATCGTTGATCCCGGTCGCATTGGATTGGCTAGGTTTTCGCTGGCCGGGGTCATCCCGCAACGGCGGGACTACAGAACCAACGAGAATAATCGTATCGCCTTCATTTTTGAACCATTGCGTGGTGATGTGATTTTCGTGATCAATCAATCCGACCATCGCGATCGTTGGCGTCGGATCGACAACACCGGCCGGGCTTTCGTTGTACAGCGAAACATTTCCGCCCGTGATGGGCGTCCCAAATTCGCGGCATGCTTCTGCGACTCCTTCAACTGCTTCACGTAGCTGCCAGAAGTTTTGCGGCTTGTAGGGATTGCCAAAATTCAGGCAGTCGGTCAGGGCGAGTGGCCTTGCGCCGGAGCAGGTGAGATTGCGTGCGGCTTCAGCAACAGCGATCTTGCCGCCCTCACGCGGATCAAGTGCGCAATAAGTTGAATTGCAATCCGTCGTAGCTGCCAAAATTTTGTTGGTGTAGCGCACGAAGAACACAGCGGCGTCTGAGCCCGGCTTCACCAGTGTCCCCGCGCGAACCGTGTGATCATATTGCCGGTAAACCCAGTTTTTGGACGCGATCGTAGGATCCCGCAGCAGTTGGCGCAAAGATTCCACCACAGAGGGGAAGGAGTTCACGGAGATCTTCTTCAGTAACTCTGCATTCTCCGTGATCTCTGTGGTTGGTTTTTGAGCTTCTCGAGAATAAAGCGGCGCTTCTTCGGCTAATGCTTTCGCTGGAATCGTCGCCGCAATCTCACCGTCATTTCGCACGCGCATCATGCCGTCGTTAGTAACGAGGCCAATTTCTGCGCATGGCACGTCCCATTTCTCGAACACTTCACGGACAACATTTTCCTTTCCGCGCCTGGCGATGATTAGCATTCGTTCTTGTGATTCGCTTAGCAGGATCTCATACGGTGTCATGCCGGGCTCACGCTTGGGCACTTTGGCCAGATCGATCTCGATGCCGCTGCCGGAACGGCTGGCAGTTTCGCACGTCGAGCAAGTCAGACCGGCCGCTCCCATGTCTTGAATTCCGGCAACAGCACCGCGAGCAAGCAGCTCGAGACATGCTTCCAGCAATAACTTTTCCTTGAACGGATCCCCTACTTGCACGGCGGGACGATCTTCGCGCGATTGTTCCGTTAGTTCGCGCGACGCAAAAGCTGCGCCCGCAAGACCGTCACGACCCGTTTCGGCGCCGACGTAGAAGACAGGATTGCCAGCGCCTTCTGCCGTGCCGCGCGCGAGTTGTTCGTGCCGCAACACGCCGAGGCAAAAAACGTTTACCAGAGGATTGCCTTCGAAGCTCTCATCGAAATAAATCTCGCCACCGATGGTCGGAATGCCGACACAGTTTCCATAATGTGCGATACCAGAGACGACACCTGTGAATAATCTCCGGTTTACTGCGATTTTCGATTTTCGAGTTTTGGATTTCGAGTTTGCATCTGTGATCGGACCAAAGCGCAGCGAGTTCAGGCAAAACTCCGGGCGTGCGCCCATCGTAAAAATGTCGCGAATGATACCGCCGACGCCAGTCGCGGCGCCCTGGAAAGGCTCGATGGCGCTTGGATGATTGTGGCTCTCGATCTTGAACGCGACTGCCCAGCCATCGCCAATATCCACCACGCCGGCATTTTCTTCGCCGGCTTTGACCAAAATGTTTGGACCGGTGGTGGGAAATTTTTTCAGTTCTCTTCTCGAATTTTTGTACGAGCAGTGTTCACTCCACATGACCGAAAAAATTCCGAGCTCGGTGAAATTCGGCTCGCGACCGAGGATTTTTTTGATCCGCTCGAACTCTTCGGGGGTGAGACCGTGCTGCTTGACAACTTCAGGCGTAACAACTGGATCGGCGGTCGGCGTTTTGCGGCTCATCGGCGTCTTACATTAATGAATTCGCCAGGCACGCTCAATGGCACAAAAAGCAAATAATTCGAATACCGCGCCGGTGGATCAGTCAAAACATTCGACGGACATTAAGCGTCCGTTCAACCCATGAGTCACGAACTTGTGGGGTAAGACTAACCATAAACAGGAGGGAAAGAGTGAAGAGAACAATCATTAGTTTGGTCTGCGCATTGTTTGCGCCGTTAGCTTTTGCGCAAACGAGCACGACCACGACCGAGGAAACAACAACAAGCACAAAACCAGCGACGACAAGTGAAACCACTACAAGCACAACTTACGCCACAGGCGCGGTAACTACGTATGAGCCGGGCAAGACCATTGTGGTCAAAAGCGATCAGGGACCCGTTAGCTTCGCGCTAGGCACGGCCGCGCGAATTGTTGACGGCGCCGGCAAAGTGGTAACAGCTCCGCTGCGAGCTGGTCAGAAGGTGCGCGTTTATTATACGGGCCCAACTGAACACCGCACGGTCGAGCGCGTGATCGTCGAAGATTAAGAAAGAATCAGTTCGTAAACTTAAAGCTGCAGGATCGCTTTTGATCCTGCAGCTTTTTTTTGTTTCCTGGGCGACGTTCTGTCCGAGCAAGATGGAACGTGTTCTCTGAACGCGGATTCTGTTTAGCGCCACAGGCGCGGTCTCATGCAAGTCCGCCACAGGACGGATTCGCCGTGGCGAACCTGGGGCATCGCCCCAGGGATTGTAGTCATCGTGTAAACAAGCGCTGAAGGCGCGTCTCAATCTTGCGGATCAATTAATCTGGGGCTGAGAGTGAATCGCACTTTCAGTGCTGTTGGCTCCTGTGGGATGCCATCAATCCTGGGGCGTTACCCCAGGCTGACGCTAAATGTGCGCCTTTGGCGCTAACGACATATCCGAACGCGGTGATCGCCACCTGGTTGCGTTTCGCTGTGAAATCGAGGAAGTTTTATCCCCAATGGCTTTCGATTTAAAGGAGATTGTCGCTTCGCGGCTGGGTGAAAATTATCAGCTCCACGAGCGACATTTGAACAGGACACTGGTGGCAGCCCAGCGGGTCATTGGATTCGACAAGGTGTATGCACGAGCCGAGGGCGCATACCTGTACGACATGGATAATCAGCCGTATCTGGATTTTCTAAGCGGGTACAGCGTTTTCAACATTGGCCGGAATCATCCGATGGTGAAACAAGCGATCCGCGACGTGCTCGATCTGGATCTGCCAAACATGGTGCAGATGGATTGCTCGCTGTTGAGCGGGTTGCTTGCGGAAGCGATCACGAAACGCACACCACCGCATCTGGACGCCGTGTTCTTTTGCAATTCAGGGACCGAAGCGATGGAAGGAGCGCTTAAATTTGCACGCGCTGCGACTGGCAGAAAGCGCGCTGTGTCGCTGGCGAGCGCGTTTCACGGGCTGAGCTTCGGCGCGTTGTCGTTGATGGGTTGCGAAAGTTTCACCGAAGGTTTTGGGCCGCTAATGCAAGGCTTTGACGCCCGCGTGCCGCTGGATGATCTCGAGGGGCTGGATCGGGAATTGCGCTCGCGCGACGTGGCGGCTTTCGTGATCGAAACCGTTCAGGGAAAAGGCTGTCAAACTCCCAAGACAGACTTCTTCGTTCGTGCACAAGAGCTTTGCCATAGATACGGAACTCTCTTCATTTCTGATGAAGTGCAGACCGGACTTGGCCGCACGGGAAAGATGTTCGGATTTCAGCATTGGAACTTGGAACCGGACATCATTACGCTCGCGAAAACTTTAAGTGGAGGCTACGTGCCGTGCGGCGCGATCGTGACGCGGCGTGACATTTACCAGAAGACTTTTTCGCGGATGGACCGTTGCGTTGTGCACTCAACAACTTTTGGCCGCAATAATCTTGCGATGGCCTGCGGACTCGCCGCGCTGGAAGTGATCGATCAGGAAAATTTGGTCGACCGCGCGGGCAAGATGGGCGCGCTACTGATGGAAAAAGTCGACGCGCTGCGCGCAAAACATTCCTTCATCAAAGAAGTTCGCGGCAAAGGTCTCATGATCGGGATCGAGTTCCACGAGCCCAGCGAGTTCAAACTGAAGATGGCTTGGAAACTTTTGCACAAGATCGACAAGGTGCTCTTCGCGCAAATGGTCGTGACACAAATGTTGAGCAAACATCACATTCTTACCCAAGTAGCCGGGCACGCGATGGACGTGATGAAAATCCTGCCCCCGCTCATCATCGGCGAAGAAGAAGTCGACATGTTTGTGAACGCGCTCGACGACGTGTTGACCGAGTGCCGCAGATTCCCGGGCCCGATGTGGGAGCTCGGAAACAATTTCATCCGCGCGGCCCTCGGTTCGCGCGGGTCCGCCGAAATGCGGTCCGCAGTTTCGGCGTAGTATTGGTCCCATTAACACCTTGCTTCAGCGAGGTGAAAGAGACAACTCGGGCATCGGGAACTGCTTTAGCAGTTTACGTAATGGCTCAATAAACCGCTAAAGCGGTTGCCGTTGAAGATGACATGTGAATCACCCCGCTAAAGCAGAGTGTTAGTAAGGAATCTGTTCGCAACAGATTTCCCGTTTGTCGATCTGTCTCTCGAGCGTACGTTGTACGAAGGAAGGAAAAATATTATGAGCACTGTGGTCGCTGAAACGAAAAAAACCGAAACGAAGCTGAATCAGCTCGAGCAACTGAAGAAGTTCACCAAAGTTGTGGCAGACACGGCCGACTTCGAATCGATCAAGGATTTCAAGCCGGAGGATGCGACGACGAACCCAAGCTTGGTTTATGCCGCTACTCAAAAGCAGCAATACGGGCATTTGCTGGATGAAGTTTTGAAGGATCGGAAGAATTCGGAATTGAGTGGCCAGGCGCAGATCGAAGACGTCTGCGATCATCTACTGGTTCAATTCGGTTCCGACATTCTCGAGATTGTGCCTGGACGCGTCTCGACCGAGACGGACGCCCGATTGTCATTCAACGTCGAAGGTTCGATCAATAAAGCGCGGCGACTGATTCAACTTTACGAGGAGCGCAAAATTCCGCGCGAACGGGTGTTGATTAAAATCGCGTCGACTTGGGAAGGACTTCTTGCGGCCGAGCAGCTGCAAAAGGAAGGGATCCTCTGCAATCTGACGCTGATGTTTTCGCTACCACAGGCGGTGCGAGCGGCAGAGGCGAAAGTGCAGCTCATCTCGCCGTTTGTCGGGCGGATTTACGATTGGTACAAAAAGGAGATGAAACGCGATTACATCGGGTCGGAAGATCCAGGAGTGCAGTCAGTTAGTGAGATTTATACGTATTATAAGAAGTTCAATATCCCGACCGAAGTCATGGGTGCGAGCTTCCGCAACATCGGCCAAATCCGCGAACTGGCGGGCTGCGATTGTCTGACGATCAGTCCCGAACTGATGAAGGAACTTTCTGAATCCACCGAGCCGCTCGAACGCAAACTGGATCCCGAAAAAGTGAAATCTGCGAAGATCGACAAACTAGAGTTAGACGAAAAGAAATTCCGGTGGTTGCTAAACGAGAATGCGATGGCGTACGAAAAGACTGGTGAGGGCATTCGCAAATTCGCGGCTGACGTGGTGAAGCTGGAAAAATTCGTCGCCTCGAAGCTGACGTAGCCGCCGGATTACGCGGATGCCGCGGCTTAATCTTGCGTGTGACCCTCACCGGCGCTAGGCGTCCGCCTCTCCCTGGCGAGGGAGAGGAGTGAGGTGAGGGTTGGTCGTTTCCCTAATGTTCAACGTGGTTCTAATCGAGCCGGAGATTCCACCGAACACGGGCAACATCGGTCGGCTTTGTCTCGCAACGCGATCGACTCTGCATTTGGTCAAACCGCTTGGCTTTTCACTAGATAATCGAGAATTGAGACGCGCCGGTCTCGATTATTGGAACGAAGTTGATGTGAAAATCTGGAATTCATTTCAAGAATTACAGCGCGCACAAGGAGACGCTGCGCGCTACTTTTTTCTGACGACAAAAAGCAAGCGGCCTTATTACGAAGTGAGATTTCAGGAGGATGATTTCTTCGTGTTTGGCCGCGAGACGAAAGGCCTCTCCGAGGATTTGCTGGCCACCAACGTTGATAACTGCGTCACTATTCCGATGCACGGGACGCGAAGTCTGAACCTGGCTACTGCGGTTGCAATTGTGTTGTTCGAGGCTGTGCGACAACAGCGCCGAGAAGTCGCGAACTGAGGCTAAAAGCCAGCGTTTGTGGGACCGAAGGCATCCGAAAGAGATCGCTCGAACGTTGAATAAATGCAGATCTCCAAAAGTCTAACAACGCTAAAAGGAAACATCTTATGAGAACATTTGTTGTTATAATTTGCAGTCTTGCGCTGGCAAGTATCGCGTACGGCGCGCAACCAGAAGAAAACAAACAACAGAAGAAAAAACAGCCGCAAACGGTGCAGCACGCGCCTCCGCCTCATCCAGCGGGTGCTGGAGCGGGCCCCAAGAAAACGTCAACGGGAGCCTATGAGGGCAAGAAAGGCCAAACCCAAATGGGAGCTTATGAGGGGCAGAAAAACAAGAAGGGCCAAACCTCAGTAGAAGCTTATCAGGGGCAGAAGGGCAAGAAAGGCCAAGCCTCAGTGGAAAATTATCAAGGGCAGAAGGGCAAGAAGGGCCAAACCTCAGCAGAAGCTTATCAGGGGCAGAAGGGTAAGAAGGGGCAAACCTCAACGGCAGTTTATCAGGGACAACCAGGCAAACCAGGGAAAGGTGGAAAAGTAACGGGTGCGACCGTAGCAACAGGCAAGCCACTTAAAGCGCAGCACTACAATATTCCAAAACAGCCAAACACGGCAAAGGCGCCCCCGGTGAAGTTCCAGCAAGGCAGACACATTGAAGGAAGCCAAAACTGGCAGGGTCAACAATATGCTGTTTTCCGCAACTACCACTCAGAGTGGCACGATCAGGGTTGGTGGCATAGCCATTACGGCAATAACATCGTGTGGACGTTCGGAGCCCCGTATTACTTTAGCTCCGGTTACTGGTTCCCGGCGTGGGGCTACGCTCCCAACGCGTATTATGCCTGGGATGGCCCTATCTACGCGTATAATCGTCTGCCGCCAGATCAGGTAATTGCTAATGTGCAGTCTGCGCTTCAGCAGCAAGGGTATTATCACGGAGAGGTGGACGGCCTCATTGGACCGCTGACGCGCGGCGCGATCGCAGATTATCAGCGCGATCACGGCCTCTACACAACATCAACAATAGACGAGCCGACGTTGCAATCGCTCGGAATGTCATAACTGAATTTGTAGCAATCGAAAAGCCGCCGTGGAGTTCCTTCTGCGGCGGTTTTTTTCTCATTGTATTTATACTCGGTTGTTTTGGCTGATCTTGTGCGATGTCGATCCTGGTGAGAGATAGTTGTTCGTGCAGTCGCC
>WNGO01027075.1_pt1 | contig 10564 bp, 8 predicted proteins | sample 5400511 | NCBI WGS metagenome assembly WNGO01 (sample SAMN13153380, study PRJNA577476) | soil metagenome | isolation source: 20 cm soil or saprolite under Garry oak tree replicate 2 | place: USA:California | collected 2016-06-15
ATGTTGAAGGGCTTCCCACGGTCATCGCACTTGCCCGAAACGACGAGGAGTCTTCCATGAAAACTCTGGCAACATTGACGCTTCTCAGTACAATGCTCGTAGCGTTAGCTCTGGCTCAGTCGCGCCAGATTCCGCTCGTGAAAGGTTCTCCAACCAATTATGGGTCCTACGGCTTCGACATCAGTTGGGTCGACAACTCCACGCAAAAATACTACCTGACGGACCGCACGAACAACGCGATCGACCTCGTTGACGCCGCTTCTGACACCTTCCTCGGGTTCATCGGTAAAGGCAACTACACTGGTACCAGGCCTTGTCCTGGTCATCCCAAAGACCTGCGCCATTGCGCTGGGCCCAACGGAGTCCTTACGGACGACCTCGGACACGTGTGGGCCGGAGACGGTGCGGGTAACATTATTGAGGCGGACGCGAGCAAGCCGGGTACGGCCGTTATTCGGAAGATTCCAACCGGCGGTAAGTTTCGAGTTGATGAGTTAGCGTACGACCCGATTGACAAGATTCTGATGACTTCGAACGATGGAGATGCACCGCCATTCCTTACTTTTGTTTCAGTAACCGATGGCTCCGTGTTGGGCCACTACTATTATCCGAAGGACCAGGATGGCATGGAACAGCCGACATGGGATCGGGACACGGGGTGGTTTTACCAGAATGTTCCCGGAGCTAAGAATCGTATCGATGTTTTCGATCCTCACAAGCTCCCGAATCCGGTCAAGAGTTTCCCGGTAGAATGCAAAGGCGGAGTGCTTGACCTTACGTTGAGCGGCTTGACCGCCGGGCCAAACGGTCGTTTGATGACGGTGTGTGGTTCCGTTGGTGGAATGTCTATCGATGCTCGAACTGGTCGAACTGGAACGCCTATTCCCCAAGTTGGGGACACGGACGAGGTTTGGTACGACCCTGGGACGAACAGCTACTACTTCGCGCACACCTCTGAGGGAGCCGCGCACACCTCTGAGGGAGCTACAGAGTTGAGTGTCGCCCGCGGGGGCGCTGTGGGCGTGGTTGACGCAGCCAGCGAAAAGTTTGTTACCGACATTCCCTTTGAAGGTGCTGGGGTCCACTCCGTTGCCGTCAATTCAAAGAACAAACACATCTTCGTCCCAGTTTATGGGAAGGGTATCTTCGTGGTTACGCCGGGCAAGTGACGCGAAATGGCGTCGCGAAGCGGGGAGCGATTCCGGGAGAACGGGTCGACGTTGGAATCTAGCTCGCCGCAATATTAGACCATTCTAAAGAGTCACAACTGCGCGCCAGAAGTGTTGTTCAGCCCTCATTTTGCCTGCCATGCTGACCATTCGCCGAGGACCGCGGACAACCCAACTTCTCACGCGTGACGCCGTGCTCCTGTTCGCTACGCGGTTCATACGCCTATTTGCGTATGGCTCTTTATCCGTTGTCTTGGTGTTCTATCTCACCGGTCTCGGGCTAAGCACTCCTCAAACAGGCGTGCTATTCACTCTCACCCTTCTCGGAGACACGGTAATTTCACTCTATCTTACGACTCGAGCCGATCGGATCGGCCGGCGGCGCATGCTGATTGTGGGCGCGCTCCTCATGGTTACTGCCGGCGTGACCTTCTCGATCGCACACAGTTTCTTGTTGCTAACGATCGCTGCGACGATCGGTGTGATCAGCCCGAGCGGCAATGAAGTAGGACCTTTTCTATCGATCGAACAGGCCGCGCTCTCCAGCGTCGTTCCCGAGCGAACTAGGACGCAAGTGTTTGCATGGTACACGCTGGCTGGTTCGTTTGCGACCGCGCTTGGCGCATTATCTACAGGCATCATCACGCACCTGCTGCAAAAGGCCTCAATCGCGCCTGTGCACGGCTATCGCACCATCGTTATTCTTTATGCCTTTCTCGGTGTCCTGTTGCTGTTCTTTTTCGACCGTCTTACGCCTGCGGCTGAAGTGAGCATGCACGAAAGTCCGAATATTTCGGCGGGGTTGGCGAAATTCTTTGGTGTCGGCCATTCCCAGGTCGTCGTAGCAAAGCTGTCCGGGCTCTTTGCCCTTGACGCCTTCGGTGGCGGCTTCGTAGTTCAGAGCTTCGCCGCATATTGGTTCTATCTCCGCTTTGGATTGACGCTAGCAAGCCTCGGCGTGATTTTCTTCGTCGCAAATTTGATTTCTGGAGTTTCGGCCCTTCTGGCGTCACGTCTTGCATCGCGCTTCGGTCTCGTCAGAACTATGGTTTTTACGCATCTGCCTTCTAACGTTCTGCTGATTCTCATACCCCTGATGCCGAATCTGTCGCTGGCGATCTCGGTTCTTCTTCTGCGTTTTAGTATTAGCCAAATGGATGTGCCAACCCGTCAGTCGTACACCATGGCTATCGTTCCCCCGCAAGAACGATCTGCGGCGGCCGGTATTACGGGTTGGGGGGAGCATCGTGCATGTCAGGGAATGGTGATTGGGGTTCCGGCGACCTCCAACCAAGGCGCGGAATTATGGTTCACCCAGTTTATAGACTACTGATCCGTTTTCACAGAATCTACAAACGGGCAATGAAGTCTTGATTTAAAACTGCTCGGCGATATTTTCCGCGCCGCATACCGGTGGTCAGCCCAGCAGTAGGGAGGATAAGAATGAAGAAGAGACTCGTGCTTTCGCATTTCACGTTCGTTGCCAGCCTGATCGCATCTTCAGCCGTGGTGTGCTCAGCCCAAGCCCTCCCGCCGCTGAAATTGGCCCAGACCATCCCAGTGCCTCAAATAAAATGCCATAACCCCGATCAAAACAAGGAGCAACTGACCCAATCTGTGGACACCGAGTTCATGCCCATCATGACCTGCCACTTTGACCGATTTGGGCTTGACCTTAAGAATGGCCGGCTGTTCGTGGTAGCCGAAAACGACGGGACGATTGAGATTTACTCCATGTCGTCCGGTAAATTGCTCCATAGCATCGGCGGATTTGCGATGCCCCATAACGTGGTTTACCGCCCCGATGTGAATCGGATTTACGCGACCGACGGGAGTCACACCGAAGGCGCTCTTCGGATTTATGATGGAACGACATATGATCTGATCAAATCGCTGAAGATGCTGCCCGATGCGGATTCCATGGATTACGATCCGTCAACACACTACCTGTACCTCACAAATGGCGGCGATTTCGCGAATCTCGATTACACGTTGCTGAGCATCGTGAATACGGATACGAACGATCGCGTGGACGACATCAAGTTCAATACCGGGCGTCTCGAACACATGGTCATGGAAAAGTCTGGACCAAGGCTCTTTATTACAAGTCCGAACAAACAGGAAGTCGATGTAATTGACAGGAATAAGAAAGCCATCGTGGCAACCTGGCCGGTTTCAGGAGGGAAATTTTGTGTAGCCGCAGACCTCGACGAGGCTCATCAGCGATTGTTTGTCACGTGTCGAAGCGGCACGCTGAACGTATTAGATACGGAAACGGGCAAACTCGTCGTCACTGTTCCAATCGCTAAAGGGACCGACGATGTGCTTTACGACCGGGAGCGCGGCCGGATTTACATCACGTCTGCTGAAGGATTCATCGAAGTGCTTCACCAGGCCGACTCCAATCACTATGACCCCGTCACCAAGATCGCAACCGGACCCATGGGGAAGAACCTCGCGCTGGTCAAATCGCAGAACCGCCTCTACGTAGCCGTTCCGCCCTATGGAAACGTACAGGCAAAAATTCTTGTGTACAGCGTGCAGTGACCCATCGCAGGACGGACTCCCGTCTATCGAATAATATTGGGCGGGGTAGTGATCGGATTTGACTCTTCCGACGGAAGAATGCGGGCATTGGCTTGACCGGCATGGACAACTTTCTCAGCTTCATTCTAGAAAGCCGTGTCCCGAGAACCTGGCCGCAAGAGTCTCCCGCAGTCGGTTTAACATTTTGGCCGGCCTACTCTGGTGCTTCTGAAATGTCTTTTTGCTTTCAGATAACATTCAGATTACTCCGCTACGGTTGGCTCAAAAGTGCCTACATGTGGCGAGCACCCGCGAGGACCAACGAGTTTTGGAGTTCCGGCCAGCAACTTTGAGATCAGCGAACAAGGAAATCGCACGTCGTGGAATTTGTCCGAGACACTTCGGAAATCGCTCACTTGGAGGAGAACCATGACAAGAATCTGTGGTATTTCGCTGGCGGTCATGGCGGTTATTTCGTTCGCGCTATGTGCAAGGGCGCAGCAGAACTCGTCACCTGGGGAAAACGGGCCGCTTATTCTGACGTCGCAAATTCCTCTCCCTGGCGTTCACGGGCGGTTTGATCACTTCACCTTTGACCCGTCGGAGCCCGCCCGAGTGTTCATTTCCGCGCTTGGAAACAATTCCGTGGAAGTGATCGATCTCGTCGAGGACACGGTAGTACAGCACATCCCCGGCATTCCGGAACCCCAAGGGATTTCATTTGCGGTCGGGCTCAACAAACTCTTCGTCGGCAGTCGCAAAGGCAAACTATTTATCTACGACGGCAGCGACTATAAACTGATCACAACTATAGACTATAACGCCGACGTGGATAACCTGCGCTACGACGCGGCTTCAAAACGCATCTATGTTGGCTATGGTGACGAAGACAAAGCCGCTATCGGGATGGTGGACGCCACCACGAATCAACGCCTGGACGAAGTCTACAAGATAGGCGCTCATCCGGAATCCTACCAGATGGAGAAGTCTGGACCGAATCTCTACGTCAATTTGGAAGATCTGAAGCAGGTCGGGGTCATCGACCGAACCACAAGAAAACTCACCAAGTGGGAATTGCCACCCAAGTATGAGCAAAACTTTCCGATGGCGCTCGACGAATCCGAACACCGTCTGATGATTGTCACCCGTACTCCGCCCAGGTTAGTAGTGTATGACACGAGTTCAGGCAAGGTGGTGACTACCCAGCCTTGTGTAGCTGACGTAGACGATCTGTATTACGACGCCAACCACAAACGTGTTTACATTCCGGGCGGACAGGGCTTTATCGACGTTTTTCAACAGAAAGATGCCGATCACTATGAGCGCATTGCCAGGATCGCCACTGTGATAGGCGCCCGTACCGCGGGCTACACACCAAGGGCGGGAAAGAAGGGACTAGATCGGATCTTTCTTGCGGTTCCCTATTCGCCGAACAAAGATGCGGCGGTGTGGGTTTACACAGTTCAAGAGTGACAGGCCGATAAAGCCTTATTCTTGCCAAAGCATTGGAATTTCAAGGAGACCCGAATGAAGCCATGTCGAGCCATCTGGATTGTGATGGCAATTGTATTGATTCCTGTTTGCGCCGCGGCCCAGGAGCTGCCGACCGACGAATCTGCTCCGCTAGTCTTGGTTCGCATTATCCCGATTCCTGGCGTGCTGGGCCGATTTGATCACATGGCGGTTGACAATAGTGGTGGTCGCGTCTTCGCTGCCATTTATGGGAACGATAGCGTCGAGGTTGTGGACACAGCTCGTGGAGTTCGATCGCGCAGCCTCCAAGAAGGATTCATCAAGCCCCAGATGGTGGCGTATCTTGCGGATATGAACCGTATCGTGGTTTCCAGTGAAGGAGACGGCTCGTGCAAGGTCCTCGACGCCGATACATACAAGCTGATCGACACCGTAAAGTATTCCGACGATGCCGATCAATTGCGTTACGACTCAGCTGCGAAGCGCGTGTATGTCGCTTACGGCGACGAAGCCGAGAGCGCGATCGGCGTGTTTGACGCAACGACTGACAAGAAGGTTGGTGAAGACTTTAAGCTCGGCGCCCATCCGGAATCATTCCAGTTAGAGGAGAAAGGGCCGAAGATTTTCGTTAACCTCGCGTCGATCAGCCAAATTGCTGTCATCGACCGGAACACCCGCAAAATCGAGAAATGGAAGCTTCAGAGCGCTGGCACAAATTTCCCCATGGCGCTCGATGAAGCGCATCGCCGCATGTTCGTTGCGGCCCGCAAGCCTGCACGTCTGCTGGTGCTGGATATGGATACAGGTAAGGAGGTGGCCAGTCTTCCAGGCGCGATCGACACGGACGACATGTCCTTCGATCCGGACCGCAAGCGCCCACCGCGATCGGGGCGCGCACCAGCGCATACACCGGACAAGTAGGAAAACATAACAGCTTCTACTTGGCGGTCCCCGCCCGGGCCAATCGAGGCGCTGAATTGTGGGTGTACGAAACTCGGGATTGAGCGATTGGGCCGATTCTGCAAGCATCTCTTGTTGCCGGTCCATGATGGTCGTCAGCCTCTCGAATGCCCAGGGGAACGCATGGGCACCACGACAATGACATGCGTGGTCTTGGAAGCAAGGATTCCCCCGCACCACCATCTGAGCGACCAACGACAAACCACTTAGGACGGGGTGTTCTAAACTGTATCGTGACGGACAGCATTGAATTTGCATCTAAAAAAATAGGGACGAACTTCGCCGGACTAAGAACATTTGGCCTCTTAGAAGGAGGATTGCCATGTTTACGAAGCAAGCTTTTTGGGTTTTGATTTCAATCGCCTTCTTTCCGATCGCTACAGCAGCTCAGGGTCTCGACACCGCAAAGATTGACCAAGCGCTTGGTCGATCCGGACAAAAAACGGGTGATGTCTATCGTGTCGGGTTTCCGCGCACCGACCTAAACATCACGGTTGCCGGAATCTCGATTAAACCAGGATTGGCTCTGGGTTCTTGGGCTGCCTTTAGCGGCAGTGACGCAAGCGCATCGATAATGGGCGATTTAGTTCTCCTCGAAGGTGAAATCAATCCAGTCATGTCTAAGTTGCGCGGGAGCGGGATCGAGATTACCGCTGTGCACAATCACCTCTTGTATGAAACGCCACACGTTCTCTACATGCATTATCTGGGACACGGTAGTGCGGTTGAACTCGCGGATTCCTTGCGCGCCGCTCTTGGCCTTTCAAAAACACCCCTCGGCGCTCCAGCGGCTCCTGCGCCGGCGCCTGCTTCCCCGCCTGCATTCGTAAAGACGATCGAAGACACTTTGGGTCGCAAGGGGCAATTGAATGGCGGCGTCCTTGCCTTTGGCGTCCCGCGCGCGGAAGCCATTACCGAGGACGGCATGACTCTCTCTGGTCCTCAAGGAGTGGCCGAATCCATCAATTTCCAAGAAACCTCATCTGGGCAGGTTGCAACCACCGGGGATTTTATCCTCAAGGCAGAAGAGGTCAATCCGGTAATCTCCGCCCTCGAAGAGCATAACATTCAGGTGACGGCGCTCCACAGCCACATGCTGACAGAAGAGCCCAGACTATTCTTCATGCACTTCTGGGCTGCCGGAAATGTGGAGTCCGTAGCCCAAGGGATCAAAGCGGCGCTGACCCACATTGCCACAAAGTGAGGGTGGTAACACGCTCAGCTCAATCATCGAGCACACCGGAATGTTTCTCATTCATCGGTCGAAAGCCAACTGATGCAGAAGGCAGGTTGAGTTTGCTGCAGTACGCTGGTGATTCTCGCTTCCATGTTCAGATGATTTTCAGGCCTCCTTGGGACTATCTTAGGAGTGTCAGGTGCATCGGAACATGCTGACAGTCAAATCCCTTTCAAAGAATTTTGGAACGCTGCGTGCCTCGGATCGGGTCAACCTGGAAATCCCCAGGAATACAATCAATGGAATTATCGGGCCGAACGGTGCTGAAAAGACCACGCTGCTTCTCTGCGTGGCGGGCCTGTTGCCTGTGGACAGCGGCAGGTTCTACTGGGAAGATCAGATCATTTCGGGCCGGGCTCGCTGCCGGATCCTCGCACGCTTCCTTGTAATTTGAAAACCGGTGTGACTCTGTGCCCAGTGGAGCGACCTAAGCCGTCGACTTACGAAAAATCCGTTCGTACAGAACAGGTAGCAAGAAAAGTGTAAGCAAGGTCGAGCTCGCCAATCCTCCAATCACGACTGAGGCGAGGGGACGCTGGACTTCTGCTCCGGTGGAAGTCGCGACCGCCATCGGAATAAAGCCGATACTAGCCACGCAGGCAGTCATCAAGACCGGACGAAGCCTGCGCCGGGCGCCAGCAAGCACGGAAGAGCGCAGAGGCTCGCCGGTCTGGCGCAATTGGTTGATGGAACTGACTAACACAACGCCGTTCAGCATAGCCACTCCAAAAAGGGCAATGAAACCGACGGAAGCCGAAAGATTCAAATTCATTCCACGAACCCAGAGCGCAGCTATACCTCCAACCAACGCAAACGGCACATTTCCAACTACGAGCAGAGCCTGCTTTACCGAATAGAACGTGAAGTAGAGCAAGACGAAAATCGCGGCAATGGCAATCGGAACGATAAGGGCGAGGCGTGCCATAGCCCGGCGCTGATTTTCAAACTGCCCTCCGTATTCAACGAAATAGCCGGGTGGCAGAACAATTTGCTGGTCGAGTTTCGCGCGGACCTCGGCGACAAAACTGCCCAAGTCGCGGCCCCGCACGTTGGACATGACCACAATCCGCCGTTGCCCTTCTTCTCTTTCGATCTTTTCAGGGCCGCGGGTCACTTCTACATGCGCAACCTCATCCAAGCTAACCTGTTCGCCTGCTGGAGCGCGCAGGAGGATGGAGCGCATCGCGTCGGGATCGGTACGATAGCGATCGGGCAAGCGAATGGCCACCGTGTAGCGCTTCTGGCCGTCAATCACTTGCGAGACCACCGAGCCCGATCCGCCCGCGGCCACCGCCTCTTCCACATCGGTGACATTTAGTCCGTAACGAGCCAACGCCGCACGGTTCACGCGAACGGAAAGTTCGGCCACGCCGGAGGTAATTTCCATTTGGGCGTCTGCTGCGCCGCGGACGGTCGAGACGATGCGCAACGCCTGCTGCCCCAAAGTGTCCAGAGTGCGGAAGTCGTCGCCAAAGACCTTGATGGCTAAATCGGCTTTCACGCCAGAAATGGTTTCATCGATGCGCATGGCCATGGGCTGCGTGAAGTTGTAAGCAATTCCAGGGATTCGTCCCAGTTCCTTGTCCAGCGCGGAGATCAAGTCCTCCTTGGTGTGGAATCGTTTCCAGGTATTTATCGGCTTGAGCAACAGATAGGTATCGCCTTCATTTATCCCCATTGCTTCGGTGGCGAAATCGGGGCGGCCGATCTTGATCACGACATCCGATATTTCCGGGAAGGTCCGAAGCCGTTGCTCGATGCGCTTGCTGATCTCCACGGAATCCGTCAACGAAACTCCCGGCAGTTTGCGCGTCTCCACCAGGATCGACCCTTCGTCGAGTTGCGGCATAAACTCCGTGCCAATGAAGAAAAGCGAACCGATCGCCACGCCCAACACAATCGCTGCCGTACCGACCGTCCGCCATGGCCGATCCATTGCTGACTCAAGCAACTGCGCATAGGCGCGATTCAGCACTGCCATCCAATGGTGTTCTTGCTCGCGCGCACGACCTAGGGGGATTCCTTTGCGGAAAGCGAACGAAACCAACATGGGCACCATGGTCAGGGCGAGAATGAGCGAGCCCGCCAGAGCCGCGCACACAGTGATAGCCATGGGGCGGAACATGCGGCCTTCCAAACCTTGCAGGAACAAAATCGGTAGATAGACAGCGATAATGATGATCACGGCGAAAGTCATGGGCCTGGCAACTTCCTGCGCCGCTCGCCGCACCGACTCCATCGGTGTCTCGTCCGCATCGCTCTGTTCCAGGCGGTGGACCGAATTCTCCATCATGACCACCGCTCCATCCACAAAATAAGTTCTTCTCGACAGTGTGAATCGTGCCGTCGATCACAAAGGATTGATCGTAAAACGGGTTGAGCTTGACGCCCTGTGGTAAGTGAAGAGCGGCGATTCTCTCTTTGACCCTCTCAATCAGTCTTTTGCCATTTTCACCCTTGAGCATGATGACCATGCCGGACACGGTCTCGCCGTTTCGCAGGGTGGCACCTTCAGGCGGCGCCGCTCCGACCCGCAATTCGGCCACATCCCGGACCAGAACGGGTGTGCCATTCTTGGCGGTGAGCACGATATTGCCGAGGTCGTCCGTGTTGACGGCGCGTCCGCTGCCAATGAGCGTGAACTGTTCGGAGGCATGTTCGATGTACCCGCCACCGAAATTGGTGTTGTTCTCTTCGACTCGCGTTGCTACGTCGTGTAGCGTGAGACCGTACTGTTCGAGTAGCGCGGGATCGACGACGATCTGGAACTGTTTGGTTTGCCCGCCCCAGGCGTTGATCTCGCTCACTCCTGGGATCGTGCGCAATTGCCCCTTGATCACCCATTCATGCAGGTCCTTCAGTTCCATCGGATTCATTGGTCCAGATATCGTGTACTGGTAGAGTTCGCCAAAGGCCGTCGCGGGTAGACCCAGAGACGGTTGCACACCTTGCGGAAGCAGCGTCGAAATCTGCTGCAACCGCTCACTAACAAGTTGCCGGGCAAAGTACATAGGCACTGAATCGTCGAAAACCACCGTCACCATGGACAAGCCGAGCTTGGAGAGTGACCGGACCTCCCCCTTGTTTGGCAAGCCGAGCATGGCGCGCTCGATCGGATAAGTAACTAGCTGCTCGACTTCACTGGGAGGCAGCGACGGCGCATCAGTAACGACAACCACCTGATTGTTGGTGAGATCAG
>WNGO01006360.1_pt1 | contig 10562 bp, 11 predicted proteins | sample 5400511 | NCBI WGS metagenome assembly WNGO01 (sample SAMN13153380, study PRJNA577476) | soil metagenome | isolation source: 20 cm soil or saprolite under Garry oak tree replicate 2 | place: USA:California | collected 2016-06-15
TCGACGAAGGTTCGCCCGATGCCCATCGCCTCGCCGACCGACTTCATCTGCGTCCCGAGCGTCGTGTCGGCCCCAGGGAACTTCTCGAAGGCAAAACGCGGGAACTTGACGACGACGTAGTCCAGCGTCGGTTCGAAGCTCGCGGGGGTCGTGCCGGTGAGATCGTTCGGGATCTCGTCCAACGTGTAGCCGACGGCGAGCTTCGCGGCCACCTTGGCGATCGGGTAGCCCGTCGCCTTCGACGCGAGGGCGGACGATCGCGAGACGCGAGGATTCATCTCGATCACGCGGAGCTCTCCCGTGTCACGCTCGCGCGCGAACTGGATGTTCGATCCACCGCACTCCACCCCTACTGCCCGCACCACAGCGGCGGCCGCGTCGCGCAGCTCCTGGTACGCATGATCCGACAGCGTCATCTGCGGCGCGACCGTCACCGAGTCCCCGGTGTGGACACCCATCGGGTCGACGTTCTCGATCGAGCAGACGATCACGACGTTGTCCTTGCGATCGCGCACGACCTCGAGCTCGAACTCGTCCCAGCCGCGCACCGACTCCTCGACGAGCACCTGTCCGATCGGGCTCTCGAAGATGCCGAGCTCGACCTGGCGATACAGCTGGTCAACCGTCTCGACAAAGCCGCCACCATGGCCGCCGAGGGTAAATGCCGGCCTGACGACGGCAGGCGTCGCCAGACCGGCCAACTGGGACAGGTCGGTGACGATGCGCGAGTTGGGTGTGCGCAGTCCGACTGAGTGAACGGCGTCACGGAAGAGCTCGCGGTCCTCGGCGCGCCGAATGACGTCGAGCGGTGCGCCGATGAGCTCCACGCCGAGCTCGTCGAGGATGCCGGCCTCTGCCAGTTCACTGGCGAGGTTGAGCGCGGTTTGACCCCCCATCGTGGGGAGCAGCGCGTCCGGTCGTTCGCGCGCGAGGACATCGCTGACGCCGTCGAGGTCGAGCGGTTCGAGATACGTGCGATCTGCGAAACCCGGGTCGGTCATGATCGTCGCCGGGTTCGAGTTCACGACGATCGTGCGGAAGCCGTCTTCCCTCAGGACCTTCAAAGCCTGGCAGCCGGCGTAGTCGAACTCGCACGCCTGCCCGATCACGATCGGGCCCGATCCGATCAGGCAGATCGACTCGAGATCATGCCGCCTGGGCATACGCCACCTCCTCGACCCACTGCTCGATGATCGGCCAGGCGTCATGGGGGCCCGGTCCTGCCTCCGGGTGGAACTGCACCGACCGTGCGTGCTCGAGCGGCAGATCGAGACCTTCCACCGTGCCGTCGTAGAGCGACACGTACGTCGCCTCGCGTGACTCCGACGGCGCGACTGCGAAGCCATGGTTCTGGCTCGTGACGAGCACACGGCCGGACGCGCGTTCGAGAACTGGGTGGTTCGCGCCGCGGTGTCCGAAGGGAAGCTTGAAGGTCTCGTGCCCGGCCGCCAGTGCGAGGAGTTGGTGGCCGAGGCAGATTCCGAGCAGCGGCACACGGCCGATCAGGTCACGAACGACGGCGATTTCGTCCACGAGTGGCTCCGGGTCGCCGGGGCCGTTCGAGAGGAGCACCCCGTCGAAGCGAAGCAGCTCCTCCGCGGTGGCATCGTGCGGAAAGACCGTCACCGCCCCACCTGCGCCGGCAACGCGCCGGAGGATGGAGCGCTTACAGCCGTAGTCGACCACGGCGATCCGCGCCACCCCGGCGTCCGAGTAGATGTACGGCGTCCGGGTCGAGACCTCGGGCGCGAGCGCGCGACCCGCCATCGACGGCTGGGATCGGGCAACCGAGACCGCCTGCTCGGCAGAGCCTGCACCCGCGACCGCGACCGCACGCATCGCCCCCGCCTCCCGTAGCTTCAGGACCAGCGAACGCGTGTCGATTCCGCTCAGCGCCACGATGCCGCGTTCGTGGAGCCAGTCCGTCCACGCGGGTCCCCGCGCCTCGCGCATGAGCACGGCGCGAGCGTGTGGGCGCGCCGACTCCGACCTGCCCTCCGCGACGCCGTAGTTCCCGACCATCGGCGCCGTGAAGCACACGAGCTGCTCGGCGAAGCTCGGATCGGTGACGACCTCCTGGTAACCGGTCATGGCGGTGGTGAACACCGCCTCACCGACGGCGAACCCTTCGGCCGCCACCGAATCGCCGCGGAAGACCGTGCCGTCCTCGAGCGCGAGGAATCCCGTCACGTCGTGTACGCCAGTCGCCCGGCGGCGATCGTCGCGCGGACCTTGCCCTTCACCGTCTCTCCGAGGAGCCACGAGTTCACGGAGCGGGAGCGGAAGGACTCCTCTGCGATGCGATAGCTCGCGTTCAGGTCGAGCAGGACGAGATTCGCAGCGGAGCCGACGGCGATGCGCGGCTCGTCGAGCCCATATGCGCGTGCGGGTCCGGCCGACATCCTCTCCAGCACCACCTCGAGCGGGATCAAGCCCGGCTCGACGAGGTGGGTGTAGAGCGCCGCGAAAGCCGTCTCGAGGCCTGTGACGCCGAACGGCGCCGCCTCGAACGGGACCTCCTTCTCGTGCCGCGCGTGTGGGGCGTGGTCGGTGGCGACCGCAGTGATCGTTCCGTCTTTCAGCCCTTCGATGAGCGCGGTGCGGTCCGACGCCGAACGGAGTGGCGGGTTCATCTTCAGGTTCGGGTCGAGCGAGCGGATTGCTTCGTCGGTCAGGCAGAGATGGTGCGGCGTCACTTCCGCTGTCGCCTTTACGCCCTCACCACGAGCGCGTCGAAGCGCCTGCACCGATTCCCACGCTGACAGGTGGAGCAGGTGAAGCGGCTGCCGTTCGTAGGCGGCAAGTGCGAGGTCACGTTCGACCATCAGGCTCTCCGCCACGGACGGATAGCCGGTGAAGCCGAGCTCCGCCGAGACCTCGCCCTCGTGCATCTGGCCGTCGCGCGAGAGCGTTCGCTCCTCGCAGTGCAGCGCGATCCGCCTGCCCGTCACCGCGCCGTACTGGAGCGCGCGTCTCATCAGCCCCGGCGCGGCGACGGGAACGCCGTCATCGCTGAAGCCCACCGCTCCGGCGGCGGCGAGCTCGCCCATCTCGGTCAACTCCGCCCCGGCCTGGCCCTTGGTGATCGCGGCCAGGAACCCGACCGGGACCTCGGCCTCGGTGCGAGCGGCCTCGATCAACGAGCCGAGCGTTGCTGCAGAGTCGACGACCGGATCGGTGTTCGGCATCGCGAGGATCGCGCAGTAGCCGCCCGCCGCGGCTGCCGCCGTGCCGGAGGCGATCGTCTCTTCGTCCTCACGTCCCGGCGTGCGGAGGTGCACGTGTGGGTCGACGAACGCCGGCGCGAGGACCAGTCCCTCCCCGTCGAGCACGTGGTGAGAGTTCGTGTCGAGATTCTGGCCGAGAGCAGCGATCACCCCGTCGTCGACGCGGACGTCGAGCACCGCATCGACCCCCTCGCCCGGGTCGATGACACGCGCGCCGCGCACGACGATGTTCTCCTTGGAAGCGTCCTTGACGAAGAGCATCACGCGACCTCGAGCACCGATTCGGTCTTGACCTCGATCGGCCCGCTCGTGAGCAGGTCGTAGAGGACGGCCATGCGCGTGACGAGCCCGGCGCGGACTTGCGTCTCGATCAGCGCGTCCGCGTGGTCGGCGACTCGCGGGTCGATCTCGACGCCGCGGTTCATCGGCCCGGGATGCATCACCTTCTGGCCCGGCCGGAGACGCTCCGGCGTCACGCCCCAGCGGGCTGCGTACTCACGCAGCGACGGGACGTAGTTGGCGCCCTCTTGCATCCGTTCGCGCTGCATCCGCAAGACGTAGACGACGTCCGCACCGGCAATCGCCGAGATGTCCGTGGTCGCCTCGCAGCCCATCGCCTCGACGCCCCGGGGCAGCAGCGCCGGCGGGCCGACGAGAGTGACGTGCGCGCCCATCAGCGCCAGAGCCTGGATCAGGGACCGGGCCACTCGTGAGTGGAGGACGTCGCCGACGATCGCAACATGAAGGCCCTCGACCCGCCCGAGCTCCTCCCGCATCGTGTAGAGGTCGAGCAGCGCTTGTGTCGGATGCTGGTGCTTTCCGTCGCCGGCATTCACGACGTGGGCCTCGGTCACCCGTGCGACGAGGTTCGGCGCGCCGATCTGGGGATGTCGAATGACGATCACATCCGGGTCGTACGCGCCGAGTGTGATCGCCGTGTCCTTCAGCGACTCCCCCTTGTCCACCGAGGACCCCGACGACTTGATCGACATCGTGTCGGCGGACAGCCGCTTCGCGGCCAGCTCGAAGCTGGACGACGTGCGGGTCGACGACTCGTAGAAGACGTTGATCACGAGTCGCCCCTTGAGGGTCGGGAGCTTCTTTACCTCTCGCTGCATGCTGCGCTCCAGCGTGCGCGCCGTCGCGAGCAGACGCTCGACGTCGTCACGCGTGACGTCCTTGATCGAGATGAAGTGCCGCCTCGGCGGCGACGAGGGCGGACGCAGGTCCTCCCGCATGACGCGAATCTCAGCCATCCTCGTGGGCCTCCTCTGGTGCGGGAACGAGCAGGATGCGGTCGACCTCGTCCACTTCGACGAGCTGTACCTGGATGCGCTCGTCACGCGAGGTCGGAAGGTTCTTGCCGACGTAGTCGGGCCGGATCGGCAGCTCGCGGTGACCGCGGTCGACGAGCACCGCCAGCTGGATGCGCTCGGGCCGGCCATAGTCGAAGAGCGCCTCGATCCCCGCGCGGATCGTGCGGCCGGTGTAGAGCACGTCATCGACGAGCACGACGGTCTTGCCTTCGAGCAGGAAGTCGAGTGCCGTCGAGCGGACGACCGGCTGGGGATGGCGCGGCGCACCACCTCCGCGGACCTGGACGTCGTCGCGATAGAAGGTGATGTCGACGGCGCCGAGGTCCGGAGCCGTGCCGGCCCGCTCCTCGATCAGCCGTCGCAGACGATGCGCGAGCGGGACGCCGCGCGTCTGGATGCCGACGAGCGCGACTCGCGTCAGATCGGGATTCGCCTCGATGATCTCGTGCGCGATTCGCGTCAGCGTCCGGCGCAGAGCGTCGGCATCGAGGAGAACCCGCCCCGCCGGAGCCTCCACGGCACTCACCGGGTAGGCAGCGTCGACGGTTTGCGGGCAGGCAGCTTCATGCGACTCCTTCCCGGCCTCACTGGACCGGCTTAAAGGGTTCGGGTCGCGCGGGACTCTAAACGCTTTGCCGGACGGCGCGCCAGAGGCCCGCCCATTGCGCGGCATCGAGGTCACGCGGCCGCGCCTGCCGGGCCAGGCCGAGCTCGGCTTCCAGGCGCTTCAGTCGCCGCGGCGGCACAACCGACCTGAGACCCTCGCGATAGCCACGTAGGAGAAATGCCTCGTAGACGGCACGTTCCGACGTAGGAACGAGCTCGTCGGCGCGCCGAACGACTCTGAGCACTCCGGCATCGACCGAAGGCGGCGGAGCGAACACGCTGCGCGGCAGCCGGCGTGCGACCGAGAGCTCGAACCAGGCGCCCCAGTACGCGCTGAGCTGCGTGCCTGGCCATACGGATGCGCGCTTGCTCGCGAGTCCCCAGTCGAGGATCACGTCTGCACTCTCCAGAGGCACTAGTGGATCGAGCAGTCGGCGGAGGACCGCCGTGCCACATCCGAAGGGAAGGTTCGCCACGACCTTGAACCGCTCGCGCGGGAACGGAACGCGCAGCACGTCGTCTTCGACGACGCAGACATCGGGAAAGCGACGCCGGAGACCGGCGACGAGCTCGGTGTCGATCTCAACCGCGACCACGGACGCTCCGCGGTGGAGGAGAGCAGCTGTCAGGGCGCCCGTGCCGGCACCGAGATCGAGAACGAGGTCGCCGGGCTGAACGCGCGCGGCGCGAACCAGCTCCGCTGCGAGCTTGCTACTGCGGAGAAAGTGCTGGCCGCGGCCGCGACGAGGTCGCGGTCGGACGGCCACGGAAGACCACCATGCACATGATTGCCTCCAATACTACGGCTCGCCGATGACGTCTTCGGGCTCGGTCATGGCCTCGATGGCGTCCTGGGCCTGCTCGACCGAGGACTCGGGGACCGAGACGGTCACCGAGTCGTCCTCGCCGTCGGCGATCTCGGCATCGATACCGGCCGAGCGCAGGATCTCCTGGATCTCCTCCGCCTCGGCGACGTCACCCGCCACCGCAACTCGAACCATGCCCGTCATTGCGGCGCGGATGATACGGCCTCGGGCTCGCGCCGGTGGAGGGCCCCACCCTTGGCGAGTTGAGGTGTGCCCCGCTCGGCGAGCGGGACCTCGACGACGTCGAAGTCCTTCGGTACGACCGTCTCCAAGAAGATCTCGCGCGCCTCACGGGCGATCTCCGGCCCGAAGTACCGGCTGGAGAGATGGGTCAGCGCGAGCAGCCCGACGTTCGCGCGCTTTGCGATGCCGGCGGCCTGGGCGGCGGTCTGGTGCATGGTTTCCTGTGCGCGCTCGACTTCTTCCTCGGAGAACGTCGCCTCGGTGACGAGGACGTCTGCGCCCCATGCCGCCTCGACGACCGTCTCGGCCGGCGCTGTGTCTCCCGTGATCACGATCTTGCGGCCCGGTCGCGGCGCGCCGAGCACTTGATCGGAGTGGACCGTCGTGCCGTCGGGACAGGTGACCGACTCCCCCTGCTGCAGTGCGCCGCGCGCGGGACCACTCGGAACGCCGAGGGCGTCGGCGGCTTCGACGTCGAAGCGCCCCGGCCGAGTGGCCTCGATCAGGGACCAACCGACGGCGGGGACGCCGTGAGAGACGGCGAACGTGGCGAGGCGGTATCCGTCCCGTTCGAGGACGTCACCGGGCTCCAGCTCGATCACCTGAACTTCGTACGAAAGCTTTCCGACGACGCGCCTGAGCGACCCGAGGAGATCGACGAGCCCACGCGGCCCGTACACCTCCAGCGTGCGCTCGCGGCCCCGCAGCGAGAACGTCTTGAAGAGACCCGGGAGCCCGAGGATGTGGTCGGCGTGGAAGTGCGTTACGAAGATCTCCCCGAGCTCGACGAGGCCGACCGAGGACCGGAGGAGCTGGCGCTGGGTCCCCTCGCCGCAGTCGAAGAGCAGCCGGTCACCGCCGCGGCGGACGAGCAGGGCCGCCGGCGCCCGTTGGGCGGTCGGCATGGAGCCTGCGGTTCCCAGGAAGACGACGTCGAGATCCATGGCCCGATTCTAGGTTTGGGACCCTCAAGTCATCCGGGAGCGAGGCCGATAGCCGCCCTGAGGACGAGATGCCTTCTCACGCGGCTCCAGGGGTTTCCGGTGGCTGGGCGCTCCGTCGCTCGGTCACGCTTCTGCATGTCTTCTTGCTCGCGAGCGCCGGGATCCTGTTCATAGGGGCCACGATGCTCGGCTGGCTCCTCACGACGTCCCTCGAACGTCAGGCCCTCGACGACGCCAGCACGAGTCTGACGCAGTACGTCGACGGAGTGCTCCGGCCGCAGCTCGTTAGCGGCGACAAGCTCCATATCTCGCCTCACCTGCCGCTACAGCTGAAGGCTCAGCTCCGGCGACAGCCCGACCTTCTTTCGGTCAAGGTGTGGCGCCCCGACGGCACACTCGTGTGGACGAACCGAGCGCCCGAGCGAATCGGCCGGCGCTTTTCGTCGGCGTTGCTCGGGGACCTCGGCGAGACGATCGACAAGCGAAGAGCGCATGCCTCGATCAGCAAGCTCGGAGGCGCGGAGAACGCGGTCGAGCACGGGCTCGGCGTCAATCATGTCTTCGAGGTCTACGCGCCGATCATGAGCAGCACCGACGGTAGGCACGCACTCGGGGCATACGAGATCTATGCGAACCCCCAGCACACCGAGACCTTCATCGCGTCCGGCAAGCGTGTCATCTGGATCGTGGTCATCGGCGTGTTTGCGGCGCTGTACGCCGCACTCGCGCTCCTGGTTCGTAAGGCGTCCGCGACGATCAAACGCCAGGCGACGACCCTCAGGGCACGCTCACGCGAGCTGATGGACTCCTACCGCCGGCTCGAAGTGAGCTCACTCGAGGCGATCGAGAGCCTCAATGCGACGGTCGACGCGAAGGACCCCTATACAGCCGGCCACTCGGCACGCGTGCAGGGCATCGCGCTTGCGATCGCGGAAGAGTTGGGCCTGCCGCGCGACCGCCTCGACGCAATTCGATTCGGCGGCCTCTTCCACGACATCGGGAAGATTGCCGTCCCGGACAGCATTCTCACGAAGCCGGCGAGGCTCGACGAGGACGAGTACGAGGCGATCAAACGGCATCCGGCCGACGGCGCCGACATCGTGTCCCACTTCAGCCGCCTGCACGATGCGGTGCCGATCATCCGGCACCACCACGAGCGCTGGGACGGTGGTGGGTATCCCGATCGCCTGTCCGACAACGCGATTCCGCAGGAGGCGTGCATCGTCGGGCTTGCGGACGCCTGGGACGCGATGACGACGGATCGCCCTTATCGACTCGCGTTGAGCGTCGACGACGCAGCGACCGAGGTGCGGCGTTGTCGCGGGACGCAGTTCTCGCCGAGTGTCGTGGACGCGTTCTTCGCGGCCTTCCGGCGGAAGCCGTCTCTGTTCGAGCCTGACGCGCCGCCCAAACGTGAGGAGCCGGACGAGCCGTACCAGGTGGCGGCCACAGCCTGAGTTGTAGGCTCGGCGCGTGCAGCACGCGACCGCGCTGAACGTAACCGTCTGGGGCGACGGCGAGCCGGCGGTCCTCGTCCATGGCAGCTTCGGCTGGGGTGAAGAGACCTGGCGCGAGCAGCGTCCTCTCGCGGAGTCGTATCGGCTCCTGCTCATCGACCGTCGCGGCTTTGGCGGCAGCCCGGCGCACGGACGCGTCGACTTCGAGCGCGACGCCGCCGACGTCGCAGAGTTGCTGGGAGACGGTGCGCACCTCGTCGGTCACTCCTACGGCGGAGTCGTGTCTTTGCTCGCCGCGGCCCGCAACCCTCACGCGGTGCGCTCGCTGACCGTAATCGAACCACCCGCGCTCGGTCTCGTTCGCGGGAATCCCGTCGTCGAGGAATTCATCGCCGGAGTCGACGAGGCGATGCGCGAGGCGCGCGACCCGAGCGACTACCACGCGCGCTTCCTGCGCAACTTCGGATTTCCGGCGCGTGACGAACCGCTCGCCGGCCAGGACCTCGAGGCAGCTCGTTCGTCATGGGCCGAACGAAGCCCAGCAGAGGCCGACATTCCGTTCGACGAGCTGGGCGAAGTACGGACGCTCGTCGTGCGCGGGGACTGGGCTTCCGTGCCACCCGCCGCTGCCGCCCGCGGGCGCGTGGTCTTCCATGCGGTGTGCGACGTTCTCGTCGACCGCTTGGGTGCAGAGTCGGCCACATTCCCGTCGGCCCACAATCCCCAGTTGCTGGGCGAGCCGTTCAACGACCGGCTGCGCACATTCTGGGAGTTCGTATGACGGAGGACGTACGAGCCCTGATCCGCCGCGAAGCCTCAACCGGCGAGCTCGACGAGATCCGCGAGCTCTGGAAGCGCCACTCCATCGCCGAAGACGCGCGCGACCTGCCTGGCCTCATTTCGACACTGACGCCTGACTGCGTGTACGAGCTCGCGCAGAGCGGCCACCGCTGGGAGGGTCACGAGGGTGCCGCCCGCTTCTACATGGAATTGCTCTCGGCGTTCCCCGACATCCACTTCGACCTCACGGACATCGTGATCGGACCACAGGGCGTCTGCGAGGAAGCCGACGTGACCGGCACGCACGAGGCCGAATGGCTCGGCTTTCCTCCGTCCGGCGAGCGCCTCGCGTGGAAGGTGGTCATCTTCTTTCCCTGGGACCCGAAGCAGCGTCTCTTCCGCGGCGAGAAGGTCTACACGGCCGGCCTGCCGCTCACCGAGCAGTAGCCGCCGGCCAGACAGATCTCAATCGCCTGCTCAACAGCGTTCTGTACGTCCTGCTTCGTAGCGGAGTGGTCCCGATGCTCGGCTATGGCCTGCGTAAGCAGGATTTGGACCACCGCCAACAGGAATACGACGAATGCGCGGCCCATCCTTGGGCGTAGCTGCTCCCAGAGTGGGACAAGGGCCGGGGCTTCCTCTGCGACGGCTTCTGCGGCCTCCTTCTCGCTGATTTCCCCGCTACGCGCCGACTCAAGGATCGCTGAGAGTCGCTCTAACCGCTCGCGTGTCAGCTCGGTGGCAGGCAGAACGTGGATCGTGTCTCCGACCACGTCGAAGGTGCCGTCTGGAAGTTCTGCCATCGCTCCACACCGGGGGCAAGTTTCTTTATTCCCTAGCAGCGTAAGACCTTGCACGTTGTCGCCCACGCCGAGGCTTGAGTCGAAGATCAGACCGCATGTCGGGCAGAAGGCTGGAAATTGAACGTGCAAGGGTGGGACCCTGACACACTCACGCTTGCGCTGTATGCATTCGCATTCGCCTTGGGGACGCTCGTTGGCGGGGTCGTGGCTGTGGTGTTCTTCTAGTGCTGCTCCTACGCTGCAAGCGGAACTACTCGCGCTCGACCGAGTGCCTGGGACAACCGGGCGAGCATCACAAGGTCGGCGTGAAGTCGGACACGCTCCAAGCCGCGAACGCGGAGCGGCGCGAGGCCGTAGTCATTCTTGAGCCGTTCAAATTC
>WNGO01003178.1_pt1 | contig 10555 bp, 9 predicted proteins | sample 5400511 | NCBI WGS metagenome assembly WNGO01 (sample SAMN13153380, study PRJNA577476) | soil metagenome | isolation source: 20 cm soil or saprolite under Garry oak tree replicate 2 | place: USA:California | collected 2016-06-15
GAACAGGAACATCGAGCGTCTGGGTACCCATGGGGCCCTCACGACTATACGAACACTACTTTATCCCCCCGAGCCACTGAATGCTTCAAGAATTTCTTGTCGTCGTGATCGGGATAATCCATGCGGTAGTGAGCACCGCGGCTTTCTTCCCGAGCCAGTGCGGACCGCGCTACGAGCAGTGCGGCAAGATGAACATTAGCGGCTTCATGCCCGCGCCGCGTCCTTGGATGCGCCAGCTTCGGAGCCATCTCTTCGAGCATCTTGACTGCCTTCTGCATTCCCAGGCGGGTCCGCACGAGACCAAGTTCACTCCACATCAGATTCTGAATCTGCCCGATTAACTCCTCAACGCCAGCGTCTACGGGGCCGTTAGAATATGCGGCCTTCAGGTTAGGGGCAGCGTGCGATGAGACCTTCTCAACGTTGCGCATCGCCTTTCCAGCACGCGCCCCGTAGACAAGGGCTTCGAGCAGAGTATTACTGGGTAGACGGTTAGCCCCATGCACACCCGTCGTCGCAACCTCGCCTGCCGCGTAAAGGCCGGCGACATTGGTCTTACCGTCGAGGTCGGTGCGCACTCCGCCGAGAGTGCAGTGCGCTGCCGGGCGCACCGGAATGAGGTCTTCCGTAATGTCGAGGTTATAAGCCATGCAGCTGGCATAGACGCGCGGGAAGTGCTTCTGAAGTTTGGCGGCCTTGAAGTGCGTCACGTCGAGATATACGAAGGGATCTTTCGCACGGCTCACTTCCATCTCATGAACGATGGCACGCGCGACCAGGTCGAGGGGAGCCCGTTCGCCAAGCGGGTGGTACTTTCCCATAAAACGATCGAGTTCAAAGTTGCGCAGGTAAGCGCCTTCCGCCCGCAGACCCTCGGGCAAAGGAAAGCGTGGGACTTTCTTCATGAAAAGAGCGGTGGGATGAAACTGAACGAACTCCATGTCACCCACCTCAGCTCCGGCGTGGAACGCGAGCGCGATCCCGTCGGCAGTAGCGGTGTCGGGATTCGTCGTATTGGAGAAGACTTGTCCGGATCCGCCGGTGGCGAGCAGAACCGCGGAACAGGCGATCTCTTGAGGCGTTCCTTTTTCGTCGAGAACGGAAAGTCCGCTGATCCGGCTGCCTTCAGTGCGCAATTCCGTTATGAAGACAAATGCAGTCTGCGACACATGTTTCAGCGAGTCCACTTTCTGCGAGAGGGTCCGCAAGATCTGCTTGCCGGCAGATTCGCCATGGGCGTGCAATCGGCGGCTGCGCGTGTGCGGGTTTTCGAGTTCAAAGGAGAGCTTCGTTGTGTGATGCTTGCCCCACGCCAGCAATTCATCGATCCGTTCGGCGCCTTCGTCGATCAGGATCTTGACCGCGGCGGGATTGCACAGACCATCTCCTGCTTCGAGAGTGTCCTGCAGGTGCAGGATCACATCGTCTTCATCCCCCAACCATTCAGCTTCGCTTTTGTCATCGCGCGCTTTGAAAGTTGGAAATTCCTTTTTTGCCAGGAGCAAGACCTGTCCTGATTCCGCCAATTCGATGGCGGCGCGCAGTGCGGCGATACCGGCACCAACGACGATAAAGTCAGTCTGGGCTGGCAGACCCTTCATAGAGGGGCAATACTACCACCGAAGCTCCAGGGGCAGGGACAGGAACGCTTACGCTATTATGGAAGCGCAATGGCGCAAGCGACCATACACGTCCTGCCACGTCCTTATCAGGCGTGGATCGAGACTGGCCTGCTCACCCGCGCAGGATCCATCCTGGGCGATCTATTGCCACAGACCAGTCGCATTTTCGTGGTGACCGTCGCCCCGGTGCGGAAGCGATGGGGAGCGAAGTTTTTGGCTGCACTAAAGGCGGCCGGATTCGCGCCGCAGGTCATTTTGATGCCTGACGGGGAGCCCTCCAAACGCCTCGCAACCGTAGAAGCGATGGCGGAAAAGCTGGTGCGGCTGGGAGCCGACCGCAAAGCCGTGATCATCGCGTTAGGTGGGGGCGTGGTGGGTGATGTCGCCGGATTGCTGGCCTCGTTGTATATGCGTGGCGTTGAGTTCGTGCAGGTTCCGACGACCGTGCTCGCCCAGGTGGATGCTTCCGTCGGTGGGAAAACGGGTGTGAATCTTGTTGCCGGCAAGAATCTGGTCGGAACTTTTTATCATCCAAGGGTTGTCCTGATCGATCCAAACGTACTGAAGACGCTGCCCGACCGCGAATTTCGGGCTGGACTCTACGAAGCGCTGAAGTGCGGCATCATTGGGAACGTCGAATTGTTCCTGCGATTCGAGCAGAATCGCGCCAAGATTCTGAAGCGCGATCCACTGGAACTGGAGTGGTTGATTGCGCAGGCTGTGAAGCTTAAGGCGGAGGTAGTATCGGCGGACGAGCACGAGGGCGGCTTACGACGCGTACTGAACCTGGGTCACACGATCGGCCACGCGCTTGAAGCCGAGACGAATTATCGTTCGCTGCTGCATGGCGAGGCCGTCGCCTGGGGAATGATTGCCGCCACCAACATCGCACTCACTGTGGGCCGCACGGACAGCGTGACCGCCGGCCGGATCGCCGATGCCGTGTTGAGCCTGGGACGCTTGCCGGAAGTGAATGTCAGCGCGAAGAAGGTTCTTGGGCGTCTGCAGAACGACAAGAAAACGCAGAACGGTGTCGTGCATTTCATCTTGCCTCGGGAAATCGGCAAAGTCGAAGTTGCCAGCGACGTGCCCGAGCGAGCTGTACTGGATTCGGTCGAAGAATTGCGCCGCCTTTCACGGGGCGGATGGGTTTGGGGCAAAAGTTAGGGGGAGTCATGCAGGAAACTGCAGAGCAATACATTGGAAGAATTCTGGGTTATGTAAAAGGTCAGGATGCTATTAAAGTCCAGCGCACAACCGCTGCGAAGCTCAAGAAATCCATCGCCGGCCTGTCCCCAGCGCAGTTGAAGTGGCGGCCGGAGCCGGCGAAGTGGTCGATCGCGGAGATTATTGCGCACTTGGCTGATGCGGAGGTTGTGGCAAGTTGGCGTATGCGGTCCGTCATAGGAGAGAACGGCATCACGATTCAACCGTTTGATCAGGATGCGTGGGCATCCGTGTTCAACTACCGCAGCCGCGACACCAAACGCTCGCTGGAAGTGTTCCGCGTGCTGCGAGAGAACAATCTCACCATGCTGAAGGAACTTTCTCCAGAGACCTGGGACAACTTCGGCATGCATCTGGAGCGCGGCAAGGAGTCAATTGCGCACCTGGCGCGTATGTTCGCGGGGCACGACACAAATCACGTTCTGCAAATCGAGCGCATTGTGAAGCAAATCAAGAGCACAAAGTCGAAGAAGAAGCGGTAAGGCCATCCCGAGAATCGTGCCCGAGCCCAAATCTCCAGTCGTCGGCGCAGCTCCGGAAGGGGTGAGCGACCGGAATTCCGCAGCCCGCGCGGTGCGCGAGATGTTCACCTCAATCGCGCCCCGTTACGACCTGCTGAATCACGTGTTGTCGTTCAATGTGGATCGCATATGGTGGCGGCGCACGGCCCGAACTTTTCGGCACATTCTGACGCGCCCCGATTCCCGCATCCTGGACCTTTGCTGCGGAACCGGTGATATGGCGTTCGCGCTACAGCAGCAGGCAGGGAAGTCATCGGTGCATATCGTCGGTGCGGATTTTTCTCACGCCATGCTGCGACGGGCCGCGCTCAAGTCAGCCGATCGCGCGGCGGCGCCAGAATGGATTGAAGCCGACGCTCTCAATCTCCCGTTCCCTGATTCACATTTCGACCTGGTCACCTCGGCATTCGGTTTCCGCAATCTTGCGCATTACGATGCGGGCCTGCGAGAAATCGCGCGAGTACTTCGCCCAGGAGGAGAGTGCGGAATTCTCGATTTTGGCGAGCCCAATGGGATCATGGGAGCTTTGTACCGAATTTATTTCAAGCAGGTGCTGCCTCGAGTGGGTACATTGATCTCCGGTGTTCGCGGCCCGTACGCGTATCTTCCTGCGTCGGTCGAACGCTTCCCGTCGCCAGAGGAAATGTTGACGCGTATGAAAGAGGCCGGCTTTGCCGAAGCCACCTGGACGCCGTACACGTTCGGAATTGCGGGATTGTACAGCGGTAAGAGAGCGGCTTAGGATTGTGCGGCCCAGGCTAGAGCTCTCTTAATTTTATGACAATGTCATCCTGAGCCGCGTCTTTTGCGGCGAAGGACCTGTGCAACTCGCTGGCAGCATCGGCGCAGCAAGGAAGTTCATAGGTCCTTCGCGGCAAAGAATGCCCCTCAGGATGACAGCGTAATAATGAGGACTACACAATTTCTCAAACGGCTTTAGCCCGCGTCGCGCAGAAGCTTGCTCAAACCCTCGATATCTTGAGCTCCAACATCGCCAACCACGAAATATCGCAGCCCATTCTTTGTCCAGCTTTCGACAGTGAACGACAACATCGAAACCGGCGCCGAGGCTAATGCTGCCGTCGCGTCTCCGCGGTCCTGGTAAATGAACACGGAAATCTCGTGCTGACGAAAGCGATAGATGAGATGCGCGCCCGGCGATTGGGCAAGATAGGTAACGCGGCCGCCTACAAGGGTAAAATCCGTGCCTTGCAGTTCCGGCAGGTTGAAACTGAACGGAATCTTTCCCTGGAACCACGGTTTTACAGTGTGCCGGTCGGTTGAGATCACGTCAACGGGACTCGCGCTTGCCAGCGTGGCCACGTGGAGATCTGTCAGTTCGCTATAGACACGTTGGCGCAGCGTCTTTTCGTGATCGACGTACAGGCTGACCGCCAACGACAGAACCAGCACGAGAGTTGCAGGCAAAGCCACGATCTTCCAAACCCACGACCCCTCATGCCGTCCACGCTTGACTATACTCTGCTGTATTTTCTCCCGCAGTTGAGCGCTCGGTTGATAACGCTTGCCGGCCACAGCGACCGCCCGCTTCATCTGGACCCGCTCCAGTGCATCCGCAGAACAACCCGCGCACTGCCTCAAGTGCTGCACCAGCGAGGCCGCGTCTAATGAGGAGAGTTCTCCGTCAACGTATGCGTCGAGCTTCGCAGTCCATAAGTCACACGCCATGCGAAGCCCCCTTGAACTTTTCAACCATCAGTGCGCGGAGCGCCCTGCGAGCCCGATACAGACGAGACATGACAGTACCAATCGGGATGGCTATTACTTCGGCGATCTCTTCGTACGACATCTCCTCAACTTCACACAGTAATAAGATCTCGCGAAAAGGTACCGGTAGCTCCGTAAGCGCCTGGCGAACCATCTCGCGATCAGCCCGTTCGAGAAGCACGGTCTCGGGATTCGGGGCTGTGGAAGCAATGGTTTCAACCTCATCTTCGCTCGCCGAGGTTGATTTCAGCCCGGTCCTCGAGGTGAGGAATGTATTTCGGAGGATGCGAAACATCCACGCCCGAAAGTTCGTGCCCAGCTGAAACCCGGAAAATGCGCGCAGGGCCTTGGCATAGGTCTCCTGCACAAGATCTTCAGCCTCCGACGCGTCCTGGGCCAGCCAATGCGCAAAGTTATAGAGTTGCTCGAATAGCGGCAGAGCCAGTTCTTCAAACGTTGCGGCAGGCACGCGTTGATCCGGCACGTCCATAGCATAAACCGCATAACCGCGGATTTATTCCCGCTCCGGCAAGAAATATTTCCTTTTCTCCCCTCACATGCTCAGTACCCATAGTCGTTAGCGCGAGATCCGTCGGCACATTCGCGAAATCGGAGCCGTCGGGTTTACGGAAGGTAGATACGTGACGCATTGATAGCGCAACGTGAGATCTCCCACCCTGCAAAGCAGATACAACAACAAATAGCAACGGGCCTAAGATTCCCGAGCAGTTACCAAAGGCCGCCCTCGAAGCGAACCGAAGAACAAGTCTCAATACCTCCCAACAACATACTGCAATGCCGCCCAACGATACTTGTGGGCGCATGTCGTCTCAGGCACTCTGCCAGAAAGCAGTTTTTCTTGCCACTTTGATCGTTGCCCCTCTGGCCGATGTTCAGCAAAAACAAATTCAAGTGCAGTTGGGAGCGTGCTTCGTGTCAGCTTGAAGGCAATCCGTTGAGCCAGCAGCAGAGAGCTGAGGAATCCCCCGCCCCAGTCCAATCAGGAGAAGAACGATGCAAAGAAAGTTATTCAATCATCTCTGTGTTGCGGCTCTAGTCGTACTTGCCGTGATTTGTTTCTCCACCTCAGCCCGTGCCTACCCAAACGGTATTTCAGGATTCTCCGGCAAGAGTGGGTCGACTTGCACGATGTGTCATAGCGGCGGCACAAGCCTGCCGACAGTCGTGATCAGTGGCCCGACGACCGTCGCTTCCGGTTCAACCAACACTTACACTTTAAACAATAATGGCAGTCCAAATAGCGGATTAGACGTCGGGGCGTCGGCTGGGACATTCGCCGCGGGATCGACCACACTTGTGATGAATGGTGAAATTACCCAGATTTCAGCGCTCGCCTCAACCCCCCTGAGTTGGACATTCAACTGGACCGCGCCAACCGTTACCACCACAACCACGGTAACAATGTATGGCGCTTCGATCTCGGGTGGATACGGAGGATCCACCGGCACCACTGTGCTCACGATTACCGTGAACCCGGCAGCGGTTGCACCATCGATCACGGCTCAGCCTGGCAACCAGACTGTGACAGCGGGGCAAACAGCGACGTTTAGCGTGAGCGCGACCGGTACGGCTCCTCTGAGCTACCAGTGGAAAAAGAATGGCGCGAACATCACTGGCGCGACCTCCAGTTCCTACACCACGCCAGCCACGACGACAGCCGACAGCGGCTCTACTTTTTCGGTGGTAGTCACCAACTCCGCCGGAAATGCCACCAGCAACAATGGAACCCTGACCGTAAATGCGGCGGCAGTTGCGCCATCGATCACGTCTCAGCCTGCAAACCAGTCGGTAACAGCGGGACAAACGGCGATGTTTAGCGTAGGCGCTAGCGGTACGGCTCCTCTGAGCTATCAATGGAGGAAGAATGGTTTATACATTACCGGCGCGACCTCCAGTTCTTACACAACGCCAGCCACAACCACGGCCGACAGCGGCACCACTTTCTCGGTGGTGGTCACCAACTCCGCCGGAAGTGCGACCAGCAACAATGCGACCCTGACCGTAAATCCGGCAGCAGTCGCGCCATCGATCACGTCTCAGCCTGCGAACCAGACGGTAACTGCGGGACAGACGGCCACCTTCATGGTGAGCGCGACCGGTACGGCGCCGCTGAGTTATCAATGGCGTAAGAACGGCGGGAACATCACCGGTGCGACCTCCAGTTCTTACACCACGCCAGCCGCAACTACGGCAGACAGTGGCTCCACTTTCTCGGTGGTAGTCACCAACTCCGCCGGAAGTGCGACCAGCAACAATGCGTCCCTGACGGTCAATGCCGCAGCGGTCGCGCCCTCAATCACGACTCAGCCTGCGAACCAGACGGTAACCGCGGGGCAGACGGCCATGTTTAGCGTAAGTGCGACCGGCACGGCTCCGATGGGCTATCAATGGCGTAAGAACGGGGCGAACATCACAGGTGCGACCTCCAGTTCGTACTCCACGCCGGCTACAGCCACGACGGATAGCGGCTCCAGCTTCTCGGTGGTCATCAGCAATTCTGCCGGAAGCGTGAGTAGCAACAACGCCACACTGACGGTCAACCAGGCAGCACCGGTTGCGCCGTCGATCACGACGCAGCCGATCAGCCAAACGGTGACTGCTGGGCAGACAGCGACCTTCAGTGTGCTCGCCACGGGTACTGCGTCCCTAAGCTACCAGTGGAGGAAGAGCGGCACCAACATCAGCGGAGCGAACGCCGCTTCCTACACCACTCCAGCCACCACGACGGCAGACAGCGGGTCTACTTTCTCGGTGGTCGTCACCAATTCTGCCGGGAGTGCGACCAGTAATAGCGCGTCACTGACGGTGAATAGTGCACCTGTTTCAGGCGGAGGGGGCAAGCTCGTGCTCTCGACGAACCGACTGGTGTTCTACGCCGAAGGCTCTGCAGCTCCAGCTCCGAAGGCGATCAAGGTCACGAGCAGTTCGGGTTCAGCGATGACCTTCAACGCTGATGTCTATGGTGGTTCGTGGGTCTCCATCAATCCATCGGCGGGTACAACTCCGGGCCAGATCACGGTGTCGGCGTATCCGACCGGACTCACGGCAGGCACGTACTCGTGCGTGATAAAGATCACGGCCAATGGCACGACGAGGCGGGTTTACGTCGTGCTGGTGGTTGCGTCCGGCGGAGATGATGGAGGCGAGCATGATGATGCCGCGGCTCTCCCTTTCAGCTTGGATCCTGGAGCGAAGAGTACGGCAGATGCGATTTGGTTAGACGGATACGGGGTTCCGGTCCAAAGCAAAAAGGATCCAACAAGCCAGGGCTTGGTCATAAGAAGGAACCCATCGGCACCGAAGACGGCGATTGCTGGTGCCGCACTGAAAGGCGCTGCCGGATCGCAGCTCTCACAGTTGAGCTTCGACCTGCGCAGCGATAGCGAGTGCAGCACCCAGGCGCCTCAATTCGTTATCGTGACCGCCGACGAGATCGTCCATAAAGCGAACTGTGCCAGTGGAACGATTCAGGCGCTGACAGTATCCGGCTGGAAGCGTGTGAGCTTCGATCCCACGAATTCCAGACAGCTATCGCCAGCTGTAGCACCAGGTATGGCTGTAAAGACGATTGCCTTGGTGATGGATCAACCCATCGCCACGGGAACGGCTGTGCTCGACAACATCAACGTCAACGGCAGGTACATCGGCAGGCAGTAGAGCCGAGCAAACCGCCCAACCCAAGCAGGCCTGGACTCACAAGTCCAGGTCTGCTTGCCGTTTAGAATGTGCGCTACCCGGCGTGTCCTGGCAATCGTCAATTGCGCTGATTGAAACCACTCTTAGGCTGGGGTCGCAGCTTTGAAGCTGTCAGCAAACGCGTCCGTAACGGTATAGCGGATGACGTGCTCGTATTCAGGCCCGAGAAACCGGTGCAGCCGATCGGTGTTCATGATGTACTCGCCGGTCATATAGGGAAGCGCTTCGGGAGGAATTGCGGAAATCTGCTGCTTCCACAAGAACGCCAGTACCTGACGCATCACCCACTTTCCGGGCACACGCACCAGTTTTGCGTGGGCTATCTCAATGCATTTCGCAAAAGTAAGAGGTTCACCACGGCCGGCGACGTTAAGCACCGTCAGCCGCTGCGTCTCCGGCTCGCGCTGCAGGATGTGCCGGATCAGGCGCGCCATGTCGTCCACATGGATGAACTGAATCTTGTTGTCCAGATACTGCTGGCCTCGCGGCAACATGCAGGGCAGACGTTTGCCCGCGGCGCGCATCTGCTCGGCGCGAGCTCCCTTACCATTCGGCGTTCCCCGAAACGCACCCATCAGATAGTTCTCGACGCTGGCTCCGGCAAAAATATGCGGCCGCAAGATGTATACGCTGCATCCCCGCAAGGCGGTGCAACGCTGTTGTACGACTTCGTCAGATTCTTTCTTGTGTATGGCATACGGCAGCGTGTGCGCACCGAATGCAGATTCCTCAGTGGCAGGCGCCGGCAGGTCGGGCCCGTATGCCGAGACACTACTGGGAAAGATGAACTGCTTGATCCCGTCGTCGGCCGTTCGATTCACTTCAGTGACAGCTTCCATCACTCGCGCCGTGCCGGCCACATTGATCTGCCACATGCGCTCGACGTCGAGCACACCCGTGCGCACAGGATCAATCACGAAGGCCAGGTGGATGACGGCGAAGGGACGGGCATCGCGAAGCAGTTCGTAGAACGTTCGGGTGGATGACTCCGCTCCGAGGTCCAGGCTCTCGAATTGCAGTTCGGAATCAGTTTGGGGCGGAGCGACGTCCACCCCAATCACCGAGAAACTACGGAGCAGCGGCAATAACCTGGAGCCCAGGTTGCCCGAAATTCCGGTCACCACCACAACAGGTTTAGCCATCAGTCTTTCTTAGGGGCAGGAGTCTGTCCGGCCGAAGGTTGCGCCCCCGGCGCATTCTGCTGCTGTCCCGCCGCAGGCATACCCAGCCGTGGACGCGGCATGCGTGGCGGCGGCATCGGACCGGTGCCGCCTGGCCCAAAGTACGCTTCGTTCGAAACGGAGCTGAAAGAACCGTTCAGCTTATCCATTTTCTCGCGCATGCGGTCGTTCTGGATTTTTCCACGAATCTCGTTCTTTGCCTGATCCAGCGGCATCGTGGACTTGCCGTTCATCTTGTAGATATAGTGCCCGCCGGCGTCGCTGATGACCTGCGAAACCTCGCCCGGCTTCAGATCGAAGACGCCAGCGTGGGGTTGAGGCAGACCGTTTCGGCGAACACTCGGCAGATTTACAGTGGGAGCTTCAATCTTCATTCCCCCGGCATCGAATGCCTCTTTCTGCAGCTTTGCAATGTCTTCTCCGGCGGCGGCGCGGGCGCGCAGCGAATCAGCCAGCTTGGTCATGGCTTCTTCATTCTTCTGCGCCTTGGCCTTCTCAGCGTCTTCCTTCGCCTTCTTCTGTTCCGCGGTCAGCTTCGCATCCTTGTCGTCGTCTTCCG
>WNGO01003180.1_pt1 | contig 10554 bp, 14 predicted proteins | sample 5400511 | NCBI WGS metagenome assembly WNGO01 (sample SAMN13153380, study PRJNA577476) | soil metagenome | isolation source: 20 cm soil or saprolite under Garry oak tree replicate 2 | place: USA:California | collected 2016-06-15
CGTCGACGGGCATGCCGACGAAACCCGAGCAGGCCGATCTGCTCGGCGTGATGTTCGGGCGCAATTCCGAGTCACCGGTGCCGGTGATCGCGGCAGCGACGCCGTCGGACTGCTTCGACGCCGCGATCGAGGCGGCGCGCATCGCGGTCAAGTACCGCACGCCGGTCTTCCTGCTCTCCGACGCGTACCTCGCGAACGGCTCGGAGCCGTGGCTGCTGCCGGACGCCGACGCGATTCCGCCGATCGACCCCGGCTTCGCCGAGTCGAACGGCGCCGAGTTCGAGCCGTACCGGCGCGACGAGGAGACGCTCGCGCGGCCGTGGGCGATTCCGGGAACGGCCGGGCTCGAGCACCGCATCGGCGGCCTGGAGAAGGAGGACGTCACCGGCAACGTCAGCTACGACCCCGAGAACCACGACCTGATGGTCCGCCTGCGGGCGCAGAAGGTCGCGGGGATCGCGCAGGACATCCCGGAGCTCGAGGTCGACGACCCCGACGGCGCCGCGACGCTCGTCCTCAGCTGGGGCGGCACCTACGGCTCGGTCGCGGCCGGCGTGCGCCGAGTGCGCGGAGCCGGGAAGAAGGTCGCCCACGCGCACCTGCGCCACCTCAACCCGTTCCCGCGCAACACCGGCGAGGTCTTGCGCAGGTACGAGAAGGTGCTCGTGCCCGAGATCAACCTCGGGCAGCTGCAGAAGCTGGTTCGCGCGGAGTTCCTCGTGGATGCGACCGGCTTCAACCTCGTGCGCGGCATTCCGTTCCGCGCCGGCGAGGTCGCGGACGCGATCGACGCGATGGTGGACGCCTGAGGCTCGCGCTCATCCTGTCGGCTCTCATCGCGCTTGCGCTTGTCACCTCCGCCGTAGCTGCGGCGTACGCCGCGTTCCGCACGCCTGGACGCGCGGCGTATTGCGGCCTGTCCGAAGGTGAGGCGCCGATCGGGCTCGTCTGCTGGACGCCGAATGACGGGTTCGAAGTCGGGATGCTGGCCGGCGGCAGGCCGACCAAGGGCTACAACCGCCTTGATCGACGCGCGTATCAGGATCTCGCACCGGTGTTGAACTTCGGGAGGAGGTGGCGAGCGGCGGGATTTGCGTGCACGAGCCGGACGACAGGCCTCACATGTGTGAACCGCGTTGGCCACGGCTGGTGGTTGGGCCGCTACAAGGGCTACCGCCTCTTCTGAGCGTGCTGCTCTACGACAGCCCCGTTTCGGGCAACTGCTACAAGGTGCGCCTGCTGCTCGCGCATCTCGGCGTTCCGTACGAGCGGCAGACGGTCGACGTGATCGACCGATCGAACCGGCGCGAGTTGCTCGGCAAGCTGAACCCCGGCCTGCGCGTCCCGACGCTCGTGCTCGACGACGGCCGCTCGCTCGGCGAGTCGGGCGCGATCCTCTGGTACTTCGGAGACGGGACGCGATTCGTTCCCGAGGATCGCTACCTGCGCGCGCAGGTGCTGCAGTGGATGTTCTTCGAGCAATACGACCTCGAGCCCGCGATCGCGGTCGTGCGCTTCTGGGTCGCGTACTCCGGCCGTCCCGAGGCGTTCGAGCCCGAGCGCCCGGCGAAGATGAAGGCGGGCGAGCGCGTGCTGCGCACGCTCGACGAGCATCTCGACGGACGTGACTACGTCGTCGGCGACTCGCTGACGCTCGCCGACCTCGCGCTCTACGGCTACACGCACGTCGCCGGCGAGGGCGGGTTCTCGCTCGAGCCGTACGCGGCGGTGCGCGCCTGGCTCGATCGGGTCGCCTCGGAGCCTGGCCACGTTCCGATAGATGCCTGACCGCCTGCGACCGCTCTGGGACTTCGAGGACGTCGACGCGAGCGAGGCGCGACTGCGCGAGCAGCTCGAGCGCGAGGGCTCCGACGTCGGCCGCGCAGAGGTGCTGACGCAGCTCGCGCGCGTGCACTCGCTCCGCGACGAGCTCGACGCGTGCGAGGAGTTGTTACGGCAGGCCGAGTCGCTCGCCGGCGACGACGGGCTGGTCCGGGTGCGGGTCGACCTGGAGCGCGGCCGCAAGCTGCGCTCCGGCGGCGACGGCGCCGCGGCGGTGCCCGTCTTCGAGGCCGCCTTCGGGCGCGCGTGCGAGCTCGGCGAGCACTGGTTCGCCGGCGACGCCGCGCACATGGTTGCGATCTCCGCGCCCGAGAAGATGGTCGAGTGGACCGACCGCGGGCTCGAGCTCGCGGCATCGGAGCCCGACGGTTCCTATTGGGCCGGGCCGCTGCTCAACAACCTCGGCTGGCACCACTACGAGGCGGGCGAGTACGAGCGGGCGCTCGAGGTGTTCGAGCGTGCGCTGGAGGTGCGCGAGCGGGATCCCGAGAATCCGCAGGCAATCGTCTGGGCGCAGGAAGCGATCGACGAGACGCGCAAGGCGATGGCCGGCTAGCGCGAGGTCGTCTCGAACCGCTCGGCGCCGTCGTCCGGCAGCGTCTCCCACGGCGCGACCGACCGCGCGTAGATGTGCGCGCCGACCTTCGCGTCGATCGGGCCCTCGATCGTTGGGACCCGGACGCTCGCCCGCTCGCTCTCCGGCCAGCCGCCGCCGAAGAGGTTTGCGCCGCACCTCCTGCAGAACGTCTTGGCGCTGCCGCCCTCCGGCGTGAAGCTCTGCAGGAGGTCCTCGCCGGCGACGATACGGATCGCCGACGGCGGGATGCCGAAGTTGACGGTGCCGGCTCCGCCGGAGAGCTTCTTGCAGCTCGTGCAGTGGCAGTAGCGGAGCGAATCCGGTGCGGCCTGCATCTCGAACCTCACGCCTCCACAGAGGCAGCTTCCCTGCATCACGAACCTCCCTTGTAGACCGCTTCGATGTTGTGGCCGTCGGGGTCGATCACAAACGCGGCGTAGTAATGGCGGCCGTAGGGGCGGTCGCCGGGGTGGTCGATGGGCACGGCGCTTGGCCTATCATCGAGAGCGGTGGCCACGAACGGCAAGCTGACGGCCAAGGACTACAAGACGGACCAGGAAGTCCGGTGGTGTCCCGGCTGCGGCGACTACGCGATCCTGGCGGCCCTCCAGTCGTTCATGCCGGAGCTCGACGTCCCGAAGGAGAAGATCGTCTTCGTCTCCGGGATCGGCTGCGCCGCGCGGTTCCCGTACTACATGGAGACCTACGGGATGCACTCGATCCACGGCCGCGCGCCGGCGATCGCCACGGGGCTGTCGACGTCGCGCCCGGATCTGAGCGTCTGGGTCGTGACCGGCGACGGCGACGCGTTGTCGATCGGCGGCAACCACCTCATTCACGCGCTGCGCCGGAACGTGAACGTCAAGATCCTGCTCTTCAACAACCAGATCTACGGGCTGACGAAGGGGCAGTACTCGCCGACGAGCGAGCTCGGCAAGGTGACGAAGTCGACCCCGATGGGATCGCTCGACTGGCCGTTCAACCCGCTGAGCGTGGCGATCGGCGCCGAAGCGACGTTCGTCGCGCGCGCGATCGACACGGATCGCGGGCATCTCACGGACGTCCTCCGCGCCGCGGCCGCGCATCGCGGGAGCGCCTTCGTCGAGATCTTCCAGAACTGCAACATCTACAACGACGGTGCGTTCGATTTCGTCCGCGACGACAAGACGAACCGGATCTACCTGGAGCACGGGAAGCCCATCCGCTTCGGCGACGAGAGCGAGAAGGGCGTGCGCCAGCGGCCGGACGGCTCGGTCGAGGTCGTCGACGTGACGGACGAGTCGGAGCTGCTCGTCCACGACGCGCGGCACGCCGAGCCGAGCGCGGCCTTCGCGCTGACTCGGCTGACGCGCTCGACGTGCGGCGCGACGCCTGTCGGTGTCTTCCGTGACGTCGAGCGCCCCGTCTACGACGAGCTCATGGCCGAGCAGCTCGACACCGCCCGCCAAAAGAAGGAGGGCGATCTCGCCGCGCTGCTCGGCGGCGGCGACACCTGGACGATCTAGCCCGGCGTGGGCGCGGACGGGTCGTTCTGCCAGAGCCCGATCGCGTTGCCCTCGGTGTCCTTGCCCGTGACGAACCAGCCCATGCTCGGTACGGCCTGCGGGTCGTCCGCCTCGCCGCCGGCGTCGCGTAGTTTCGCGGCGCCCGCGTTGATGTCGTCGACGTCGAAGTAGACCCGGATCGCGCCTGGATCGTCCGGGAAGACGGCGGCGCCGGACGAGTCGGAGATCCGCGTCATGCTGTATTCCATCGGTCCCTCGAACGCCTGGAATTCCCAACCGAACATGTCCTTGTAGAACTTCTGCGCGCGGCCCGTGTCCTGCGCCGGGATCTCGAAGTGCACCGGATTGCCGGCCATCTACGTGCTCCTTTCGCTTGAGCGGCGTGGTCGAGTGGCGAGGTAGGAGATCTTCGCCTGCTCGAAGAATCGCGGATCCCTCCGGCGCTCCGCAACAAGCCATTCGACAAACGCATCGCTGTACTGGGGCGAGCCGAACTTCGGAACGTGCACGAATTCGGGGCGGGTTTCTTCGGAAATAGCGTGCACACGCCGCACGCTGAGGACGTCGAAGGCGTTGACCGCGCCTTCGCCGAGCCGCGCATTCACCTCGCGGATGACCTCCTTCTGCCGATAGGGATGCGATTGGTCCGGGTCGACCTGTCCGTACAGCGGTGCGTGCGGATCGGTCGTCAACCTGATCAGGGTCGGGCGGCCCTCGTCGTCCCGCTCCGCCGTCTCGATCATCGCGACCTCGGCGCCGTCGGGCGCGTGCATCACCTGGCGGATGTTGGCGAGCCACTGCGTCCGCGTGTCGTCGAGCTGCCGGCGGATGAAGTCGCGTACGTCCTCGCCGGTCGCCGCCTCGCTCTTCGCGCCGTGTCGGAAGTACAACCCGCCGCGCACGAACGCAACGTGATCGGCGCCGATCCGGCCCACGCGCGTGAACACCAGGGGGGCGTTGCGCACGCCCTCGACCACAACCGCGGTCGACGGCCGCCCGTCACGGCGGAGCGGCTCGACCTCGAACCCCTCGAACTCGGGCTCCGCGTACCGGCTCAGCTGCTCGTGCAGCAGCTCCTCGTCGACCCCCGCCACGCCGTCCAGAACGATCACGCCTCCGCCGGAGTTCGCCATCGCCGCCAGGTCGCGGACGAGCTCGACGTAGTCGACGCTGTCCCGCAGAGCCACGCGCTTCGAGCTCCTCGTCGCCTTCCCGGCTCGACTCAGGAACTGGTTCGCGGCCATATGCTCAACCTACTTTGACGGAGGGCGCCGGTCACGAAGTCGACATCGAAGCGCGCTGGGAAGCCGGGCCGGCGGTCGCCGTTGCAATCGCTTTGCAGATCGCCCTCGCGGTCAGCAGCAAGGTCGAAGGGTGGACGACGTGGGTCATCGCCTGGTGGATGTGGCTGTTACCCGTCGTCCCGGAGGCGGTGTTCCTCGTCATCAACACCTGGCAGCGGCCGCACCGTGCACTCGTCGAGATGGGGATCCGGCGCGAAGTCGGCATCACGCTGCTCGCGCTCGCAAGCGCAGGGAACGGCCTTCTCGTCCTGTCGGTGATCGCGTCCCTCATCAGCGGCCACGAGACGAGCGGCACGCATCTGCTGCTCAAGGGCGCAGCGGTCTGGCTGACGAACGTCATCCTGTTCGGCCTCTGGTTCTGGCTCTTCGACCGTGGCGGCCCGGCGCGGCGGATCGAGCCGGACCCGCCGCCGCCCGACTTCCAGTTTCCCCAGATGGAGAACCCCGAGCTGGCTGCGCCAGGTTGGCGGCCGCACTTCGTGGACTACATGTACGTCTCGTTCACGAACTCGATCGCGTTCAGCCCGACCGACGCGATGCCGCTCAACCGCTGGGCGAAGCTCTTGATGCTCCTCGAGGCGACGGTCTCGGCCATGGTGATCCTGCTCGTCGCCGCCAGAGCCGTGAACATCTTCAAGTAGTCCTAACGGGTCGCCGGTAGCCTGACCCGCCGTGAAGAGGGGGGTCGTCTTCGCCGCAGTGCTCGCCGTCCTCGTCCCAGGGACGGCCGCAGCGGCGACGCCGTCGGGCCTCGTCGTCGCCTCCGTGAAGGCGAACCGCGCGGTTCTGCCGGGTCACCCGTTCTACGTGGAGGTCAAAGTCATCGACCGCGCCGCACGGCCGCGCAAGGCGAGCGTCCTCGTGACGACGGCAGACCGCCAGGTTCTCGCCGCCCGCACAGCCACCTTCAGGCCCCGCCGGCGCACCACGGTCAAGCTCCCGGTCACCCTCACGACGCTCGGTGCGAATCCGCTCGGCGTTCTCGTCACCGGGACCCGTCCGCGCCGTCTCACCGTCGACGTCGCGGAGTTCAAGGCGCGCACCGGCACCGTCGTCGTCCCCGAGTTCGGCGGCTACGGCGGCCAGTTCAACCACCACGTCTACGCCGCGCTCAGCCGCGCGGCGGGCGTCACCGACGCCAACGTCGTCGACATGGAGAAGAAGATGCGGGCGCTGCATCCGGAGTTCTCGCGCATCTTCTTCACGCCGCAGGCGTTCACCGACACGGACAAGATGCAGTCGTTCGTCCGCACCGTTCAGTTCGCGCAGAGCACCGGCACGGACATCAACATCACGTGGCAAGGCGGGACGCTGCTGCCCCAGAAGTTCGCAGACGTCGTGCTCGACCTCGTCCGCAACAAGGGCATCACGCATCTTCGCTGGGTGACGCTCCAGAACGAGCCCAATCGCACGCGGATGACGATGGACGCCTACGCGAAGCAGTATCGCGACCTCGACCCGCTGATCCAGTCGGTCCGCGGACAGGTCAAGTACATGGGCGGCGACCTCGTGCGTGGGCCGGATACCGGCGCGCCGAACCAGAACGTCTGGTTCCAGTACCTCGCCGCGCACATGTCGGACATCCTCGACGCCTACTCGATCCACGTCTTCTGGGACTACTGGGACACGCAGAAGCTCGTCGACCGGCTCACCGAGGTGCGCGCGATCGTCGACGCGCTGCCGCAGAAAGCCCGCAAGCCGATCTACGTCACGGAGTACGGCGTTCGCGGCCTGCGCACGTTCGACGGCGCGGCGCAGGTCGACCCGGGCGTGTGGGAGGACGGCACGCCCATCACGCAGACGAACATCAGCGCGTTTCAGCACGCGTGGTTCGACGTCCTGGCCGCCGACCTCGGCTTCCTCGGCACGAGCAAGTGGGACTCGTACTACGGCAAGTATGACAACGGCTCACAGGCGTACTACGTCATCGGCGCGCCGCAGAACGGCTGGCCGCTCTACCCGATGTACAACCTGTTACAACTCTTCACCGCCACGGTGAAGCGAGGCTGGCAGGTCCTCGCGGTGGACTCCGTGCCCGGCACGTCGCGCATCCTCTCGGCCTACCTCGGCAAATCGAAGCAGCTGACGGTGATCGGCCTCGACACCGTGGGCGCGCAGCTCAATGCCGGCACCACGACGACCACGTCGTACTCGATTGCAGGCTTCCCGCCGTCGAAGCCCGTCAACCTGCTGATCTGGAACGCGAACGCCGACGGGCTCGTCGCCCCGAAGCAGGTGGTCACCGCAGACGCCAACGGCGTCGTCGCCGTCACCATCCCCCAGCACGCCGTCTTCGTGCTGACGACGATCCGGCTCGGCGGAACCTCGTAACCACGTGAGTAGACATGTCCCGGGACTGTCCCGGGACATGTCTTTGCTCGTCTACGTGCTCGAGTTGTCGTGATCGCAGTGATGCGAGCTCGACTGAGTGGTCGTCGTCGCTGTAGTGCCCGCGCCCGACGAGCCGGAGCTCGAGCCGCCGCTTGCGGCGAGCGCGACGCCCGCGCCGCCCAGAGCCATGGCCGTCACGGCAGTGGCGAGCCAGAGGGCGTGTTTCGGTCGGAACACGTGTGACCTCCTTTCGGTCGTGGTGTTCCGTCCATCGAACCGCAGCGCTCTAAGAACCGCTCAAGAGCCGCCTAAGACTTCGGTCAATTCGAGCCGTTCCCGCCGCCGCAGCCGCGGCGGCGTCACGAAGACCGCGAGCGTCGCGCCGGCGAAGGCCGCGACGGCGCCGATCGCGAACGCGATCTCGAACCCGACGACAGACGGCACGCCCCCGGTGCGCGGGATCGTGTGCGCCGTGAGCAGCGCGGCGCCGACCTGGCCGCCGATCACGCCGCCCACCGTCCGCATCACCGTGTTCATGCCGGTGGCGACGCCCGTCTCCGACGGTCGCACGGCCTCGGTGATCAGCGTCGCCATCGCCGCGAAAGCGAAGCCGACACCGATGCCGAGCACCGCCATCGCGGCGAGGATCTGCCACGACTCGTCGTGCCAGACGGAGAGCGACGCCGCAGCGCCCGCGACGAGGAGGAGCCCGACCGAAAGCGGCCACTTCAAGCCGGTGCGACGCCCGATCAGTCCCGCGACGGGCCCGGCGAACAGCAGGGTGACCGAGCTCGGGAGCAGGTAGAGGCCCGCCTTCGTCGCGCTGGCGTCGAAGCCGTAGTCGACGAGGTGCTGAACGCGAAGCGGCAGGCCGTGCGGCGTCTCGACGAAGTTCGGGACGAGCACGAAGGTGCCGAACATTGCAAAGCCGGCGACGAGGGCCGTCAGGTTGGTGAAGAGCACCGGTCGCATCGCCATCATCCGCATGTCGACCATGGGCTCGCGCACGCGCAGCTCCGCGAGCACCCACGCCACGAAGAACGCAAGCGCAATGACGGCGAACGCGATTGTGGCGGCCGAGGTCCAGCCCCAGGTCTCACCCTCGGTCAGCCCGACGAGCAGGCAGATCAGCCCGCCCGAGAGCAGGCTGGCGCCGGCGAAGTCCACGCGCGACGGAGTCTTGATCGGCGACTCCGGCACGAACCTGTGCACGAGCACGGCGGCCGCCGCGATGTTGATCGCGCCGACGATGAAGAGCCAGCGCCACGAGAGGTGGTCGACGATCAGGCCGGAGAGCACGATGCCGAAACCGCCGCCGATCCCGAACACCGCCGAGATCAACCCGATCGCCACTCCGACCTTCTCCCGTGGAAACTCGTCGCGGATGATCCCGTAGCTGAGCGGGAACACGGCGGCGCCGGCGCCCTGCAGCGCGCGCCAGGCGATCAGCACCCAGATGTTCCACGCGGCGGCGGCGCCGATCGAGCCCGCGAGGAACAGCAGCAGCGAGATCAGGAGCACGCGCTCCTTGCCGTACTGGTCGCCCAGCTTCCCGAGGATCGGCGTCGCGACGGATGCGACGAGCAGGAAGACCGTCAACACCCACGTCACCCAGGTGGTCGTCGTGTTCAAGTCGTGCTGGAGCGTCGGCAGCGCCGGGATGACCATCGTCTGCTGCAGCGCGTACGCGATCCCGGCGAGCGTCAGGATCGCGAGCGTGACGTTGTAGTGCTGCCGACCCCCCTCCACCTCGGCAGCCTAGCCGCCGGTCGACCGCTCCTCAGCGGCGGGCGAAGCCGAGCTCTGCCAGCGTCCGCAGGAGCCAGAGCCCCGCGACGAAGGTGTACACGAACGCCGGCAGGACAATCGCGAAGACGGCGACGAGCTGGTGCCCGACGCCTGCGCCGTCCGGCACCAGGAAGCCGGCGCCGATGCTTGCGACCTGCAGGATCGCGCAGGCCGCCGCGACGTGAACGACGCGCCAGGTCGTCGACGCGGGCCGCACTTTTTCCAGCCGTGCATCGCACCAGATCGCGAGCAGGAACGCGCCGACCACCAACGTGACCGTAAAGCTCATCGCACGAACCCCAGCGCGATCAGCACGATAAACGCGACGAGCGCGAGCGAGACTGCCGTCCTCAGGCTCGGGCGACGCGACGGCCGGCTCGCACGCCGCTCGCGCGGCGCCTCGCTAAACGACGCCATGACGCGTCCCCCTGATCCAACTTCCCCTCATCCCGCATCGAGTATGTGACGGCGGCGCCGACGCGGACCTGGACCAACGTCCCGTCCGCGTGAGCCGTTCGGCTGTTCAGACGGACGGCGCGACGCTCTAAACATTGCTGCGAGGGGGGGCTAGTGCCCCCGAAACCATGAAGGGGAGGATCGAATGTCCCTGTTCTACGCACTGCTCGCTCGTGTGCGCGGCGAAGTCGGTCAGACGTTCGTCGAGTACGCGCTCGTTCTCGCAGTGATCGTGGTCGGCGTTCTGCTGGCCGCAACGTGGACCGGTCTGACCGGCGCCATCCAGGGGGCCATCAACACGGTCATCACGGCGCTCTAGTGCGCCACTCGACGTCAGAGCCTCCGCCCCACTGCGGAGGCTCTGACGTCAAACCACGCTATGCAGAGAAATCACAACACCCAGTCGACCATCGCAAGCGAAAGCGGCCAGGCGATCGTGGAGTTCGCGCTGATCCTGCCGTTTCTGCTCTTCCTGCTGCTCGCGATCACGCAGTTCGGCCTGGCCTTCCACAACTATCTCGCGATCACCGACGCCGCCCGCGTCGGCGCGCGCGCCGCGGCCGTGCACCGCACGACCGGTCCGTGCAGCGCTGCGACGAGCGCGATTCAGTCCACCGTCTCGTCCACGCAGTGGAGCGTGATCTCGAGTCGGATCACGTGCACGCCGTCGACGCCCGGCCCGACGGGCAGCTCCTACACGGTTTCGATCAGCTATCCGTTCACGATCGGCTTGCCCGGCATGTTCGGGCTG
>WNGO01007355.1_pt1 | contig 10554 bp, 9 predicted proteins | sample 5400511 | NCBI WGS metagenome assembly WNGO01 (sample SAMN13153380, study PRJNA577476) | soil metagenome | isolation source: 20 cm soil or saprolite under Garry oak tree replicate 2 | place: USA:California | collected 2016-06-15
ACGAGCTCGCCGGCGTCTTCATCCACGAAGCGTTCGGTCATCTCTCCGAAGCCGACTTCGTGTATGAGAACCCCCAGGCGCGCGAGATGATGACGCTGGGGCGGCGGTTCGGAAAGCAGGTCTTGAATGTCGGCGACAATGGCGCCGCGACGGGCCTGCGCGGGACGCTGCCATACGACGACGAAGGCACGCCCACGCAGGACACGTCCCTCATCAAGGAGGGCATCCTCGTCGGCCGCCTGCACTCCCGCGAGACGGCCGCGAAGCTCGGCGAGCAGCCGACGGGCAACGCGCGCGCCATCTCGTTCCGGCACCCACCGATCGTTCGCATGACGAACACGTACATCGCCCCAGGGACGAAGGGCGTCGGGTTCAACGATCTCATCAGCGACATCAAGCTTGGCGTCTACGCCTGCGGGGCGTTCGGCGGGCAGACGATGCTCGAGAACTTTTCCTTCACGGCCGGTTGGGGCTACATGATTCGCGACGGGAAGGTCGCCGAGCTGGTGAAGGACGTGGTGCTGGCGGGCAATCTGTTCCAGACGCTGGACCGCATCGACCACATCGCCGGCGATTTCACCTGGAATCAAATGGGCGGAGGCTGCGGCAAGGGCGGCCAATTCCCGCTGCCGGTCACCGAGGGCGCGCCGCACGTGCGCATCGAGGAAGCGCTGATCGGCGGGGACGTATGATCGATCGCCTGCTCGACGCCGCTCGCGGCAAGGTCGACGGCGCCGACGCGCTCTGGCGCCGCGAAGAGCAGACCGCGGTCTCGTTCGAATCGGGCAGGCTCAAAGCGGCCGGCATCACCGAGGAGGCCGGACTCAACCTGCGCGTGGTCGCGCACGGCCGCATGGGCGTGGCGGGGACGACCGCGGCGAAACCGGATCCGAAGGAGCTGATCGCTCGCGCCGGCGCGTCCGCGGAACTCGGAGAGGTGGTAGAGCTTGCGTTTCCAAACCCGAGCCCCCAGTCCCTAACCCCGATTCCCACGTTCTTCGACCGCACCGCCAACGCCTCGCTCAGTGAATTGATCCGGATGGGTCGGCTGCTCGTCGAACGGTTGGCGCGGCCGGACTGCCAGGTCAACGTCGCAGTGCAGCGGGAGGTGGCGGACACCGCCGTCGGCAACACCGCGGGCGCGCGCGGCGAGTATCGCACCACGGGCTTGGCGGTGACGGCGGATATCACGCGCATTGCGGGCGACGACGTGCTGATGGTCTACGATCAGTACCTTGGGGCCGATATGCCGAGCGACGCCGATCTCGAGGCGCTCGTGCGGTCCGTCGACACGCGGCTCACCGCAGCGCTGAAGATCGTTACGCCGCCGGACGGCGCCCTGCCCGTTGTGTTTACTCCCGCCGGACTGGCCGCCGTGGTGCTGCCGCTCGAACAGGCGCTCTCCGGAAAAACCGTGCTCCAGGGCAGCTCGCCGCTGGCGGGCAAGGTCGGGGAGGCGCTGTTCGATGCGCGCCTTTCCATCATCGACGATCCGCTGACACCGGGCCGGCCGTTGTCACGCCCGGTCGACGACGAATGCGTTCCATCGCGCTGCAACGGACTCGTCGAGCGCGGCGTCGTGGGACAATTCGTCTACGATCTCGAAACCGCCGCGCGCGCCAAGACGCAGAGCACGGGCAACGGCCGGCGCGGCGTGTTTGGCAAGCCGCACATCGGTTACACGAACATTCTGTTTCGTGGAACCAATGGAGGGGCCCAGCACGCTGCGACCCTACAAATGCTGGGCGGCGGCCTGATCGCCGACATCGAGGACGGGTTGATCGTCGACGATCTGATCGGTGTGGGGCAGGGCAATGTGATCAGCGGTGCGTTCAGCCACCCAGTCGGGCTCGCCTATCGCGTGCAGCGCGGGGAGATCACGGGTCGCGTGAAAGACGCCGCCGTCGCGGGGAACGCCTACGATCTGCTCAAGAAGATTGGGGGATTCGGGAGCGACGGTCGCTGGCTCGGTGCGCGGTGGTCGCCGTCACTGTTGCTGGACGGTGTGAGCGTCGCGCGACGCTGAAACGGTATCAGCTATTCGGTATTTGCTCTCCGGATACCCTCCGAATACCGAATACCGAATACCTATTGCAAAGCATCCTCATACGTCCTACCAGCCGTCATTTCATTGTAAACCCGCTCCAGAACACCAGGCGTCGCCGACAGGAAGCGGCAGCGCTCGTCGCCGCGGCTGCGGCATTCGACTTCCATCACCGCCACCGTCTCGTCCGACAGTCGTCCCAGGAAGTCGGCCAGCATTCCCGCCGAGAAGAAGCACATCGGTGACTGCGCCGTCCCGGGCTCGGCCTCGGACCAGTCGCTGGAGTCGAGCGCCAGCGCCCCCGTCCCCACCGGAGTCAGCGTCACCGTGCCCCAGCCGCCGCTCGTGAAGAATTCGGAGAGCGCGTCGGCAAGCATGTCGGCATCGAGGTCCGTGGGGCTGTTCACTGCCGTGAAGGCCTTGAAGAGGCCTGGGCCGGCGGCGTAGCCGGCTTCCTGCAGGACGGTGATGAGCTGATCGGGAGCATGCGAGGCGAGGCTCGCATGCAGTTGGCGAACGATACTCGGAGCCGTCATATGGGAAGGCAACTTAGGGTTTGCGGTTCGCGCGGCGCAAGAGTTCGGCTTCGTCGATTTGCTCGACGCCGAGCGACTTCGCCTTTTCCAGCTTGGAGCCCGGGTCGGCTCCGACGACCAACGCGGTCGTCTTCTTCGACAGGCTGTCCGAGACATGCCCTCCCGCGCCCTCGATCAGGTCGCGGGCCTGCTGGCGGGAGAGGGTGGGGAGCGTGCCGGTGACCACGAACGTCTGGTCGGCGAGCGGCCGCGGCCCGGTAGCGGTCGCCGTTTCCTTCAATGTGAGACCGGATTTCGCCAGGCTCTTGAGCAGCTCCTTGTTGCGTGGGTCCTTGAAAAACCCCACCACGGCCTCGCCAATGGCGGGTCCGATCCCCCGCACCTCGCCGACCTCGTCGCCGGAAGCCTCCGCCAGCGTTCCCATCGTGCCGAAATGCCGCGCCAGGAGCTTGGCGCCTTGCTGGCCGACATGGCGGATACCGAGCCCAAAGAGCAGTGCCGAGAGCGGCTGGCTCTTCGAGGCGGCGATACTGTCGACCAGCTGCTGTGCGGACTTCTCGGCGAAGCCCTCGAGGGTGAGCAGCTGCGGCGGCGACAGCTTGTACAGGTCGGCCACGTTCGCGATCAACTTCGCATCCAGGAGTGCCCGCACCCGCTCGTAGCCGAGCCCGCGAATGTCCATGGCGCTGCGACTCGCGAAGTGGACGATCGATTCGAGGATCCGTGACGGGCAGGAGATGTTGGGGCAGTAAGTCATCACCTCGTCCTGCGGGTGCTCGACCTGCGAGCCGCAGCTGGGGCAGCGCTCCGGCATCTTGTACGGCTTCTCGGTACCGGTTCTATGGTCCTTCAGGGGACCGAGGATCTGCGGAATGACCTCGCCGGCGCGGGTCACCTCTACCGAGTCGCCCTCGCGAATGTCTCGGCGTTGTGCAGCGTGGCGTTCGACACGGTCACGCCGCCGATTTCCACGGGCTCGAGCACCGCGTAGGGGTTGAGCGCGCCGGTGCGGCCCACGTTGATCCGGATCTCGAGCAGCTTCGTGATCTGCACTTCCGGCGCGAACTTGCGGGCCACCGCCCACCGCGGCTCGCGGTTGCCGATCGTGCCCAGCTCGGCGTAGAGCGATCGCTTGTCGACTTTGACGGCGACGCCGTCGGCTCCGTAGTTGAGCGTCGGCAACAGCGACTCGAGCTTGGCGATCGCTTTGTGAGCCGCGTCGAGATCGTCGACCCGCGCATGGTGGGGCTCGACCGGCAGGCCCCACGCCAGCAGCGCCTCCAGCAGCTCGTGCTGTGAATCGACGCCGAGCTTCTGTCCGGGCGCTTCGACCTGGAAGGTGAACACGCGCAAACCACGGGCGCGTGTCTTTTTGGGATCGAGCTGTCGCAGCGCGCCGGCCGCGGCGTTGCGCGGGTTGGCGTAGGGCGACTCGCCTGCTTTCTCACGCTGCTTATTGGTCTCCGCGAACTGGCTCTTCGGCAGGTAGACCTCGCCGCGCACTTCCATCTTCTTGGGCCACCCTTTGCCGCGCAGGCGGAGCGGCAGATCGAGGACCGTGCGCAGATTTGCCGTGACGTCCTCGCCTTCCACTCCGTTGCCGCGCGTGACGCCGGTGACGAGGACGCCGTCTTCGTAGGTGAGGCTCACGGCGGCGCCGTCGATCTTCACCTCGAGCGTGTAACCCGCTGCCTTGACCTCCGGCACCAGCCGGGCGTTGCGCTCTTCCCATTCCCGCAGCTCGGCCTCGGTGAACGCATTGGCGAGCGACAGCATCGGCACGAGGTGGCGGTGCTTGCGGAATGCGGACGCCGGCTCGCCGCCGACCCGCAGAGTCGGGGAGTCGGGAGTACGGAGGTCTGGGTGCTTTGCTTCGAGCGCCTGGAGCTCGCGGAACAGCCGGTCGTACTCGGCGTCCGACATCTCCGGCTTGTCGAGGAGATAGTACGCGTGATTCGCCCGTTCCAGAATCCGCCGCAGCTCCGCGGCGCGTGCCGCCGGCTTCACCGCCCCTTGGCTTCTTCCTGAATGACCGCCATGGCGACGCTGACCAGACGGTCGAGCTCGTCGGCGCTGGCCTTGGGGAGGAGGCCTTCACCCCACGCGCCCTCGCGCCCGCCGAACGCGTCGATGAGGCGGCGGAAGAACGAAAGCAGCGCGACGCGCTCCAGCTCCATGTGCCGCAGCAGGTCGCCCGTCTCGTGCGTCCGCTGCTCGAGCCGCTCGTAGCGATGGGCGTTGCGCAGGCTTTGCGCGGTGAGGGCGGCGACGACCTGCACGAACCGCACATCCGCGTCGGAGAAGGTGGGCCCGTCGCGGTAGGTGCGCAGGAAAATCGCCCCGATCGCGACCGTCCGCCACGTGATCGGCACGACCGTGATCGCCTTCACCCGGCGATTGATCAGCTCACTCTTCACGTGCCGCAGTGAGGGATCGTTCGCGGCATCGGGGATGAAGACCGTCTCGCCGCTCTGCATGGCGCGCTTGAGCTCGGGGTAGCGGTCGAGATCGACGACGTAGTTGCGGATCGTGGGGTCTTCGTACGACGCCACGAGGCGTACCTGCTTGCCGCCCTTTTCGCCGAGGAAGATGGAGCAGCGATCCAGCCCGAACGACTCGCCCAGCTTGCGGGCGATGGACTGGAGAATGTCAATAAAGTGTAAGGAACTGGAGGCTTCCTTCAGAATCTCGATGACGGCGAGGAGGTGCTTGCGCTCATGCTCGAGCTCGGCGATCCGCGCGGCGAGCCGTTCTGCTTCCGCGTGTGTCAGGGCCGAGTTGATCGTCATGAGTGCAATAGTTTCGCTCAGGAACTCAGAGTCCGTCAAGCGCGTGTAGATTACGCCTCATGGGCACACTCACATCACTCGCGCTCGTCACGCTCGCTGTTCCCTGCGTACTCACCGCGCAGACCGCCGGTCCCGCGTCGCCCATCGGTGCCTATAACGTCGTCCCCGAGCTGCCGGGCATGGGACGACCCGTGGACACCGCCGCGGCCGCGGCCCGCCGGCGCGCGCTGCTCAAGCGGATTGGCTCGGGCAGCGTGCTGATCCCCGCGGGACACGAGCGGAACATCGAACAGGACTACGTGCAGGACAACGATTTCCGGCAGGACAACACATTCTACTACTTCACCGAGCTCGAGACGCAGGACGCCTACCTCCTGATGACTGCCCGCGGCCCGGATTCACTCGAGACGGTGCTGTTTCTGCCGCCGCGGACACCGTCACAAGAGCGCTGGACGGGGTTGCGGCTCGGGCCGGACAGCGTGGCGGTGCGGCTCTCCGGGATCGCCACCGTGCTGCCGCTCGATTCGCTCGACAATCGCGTCCGTGCGGCCCGCCAACCGCTCTACACGCCGCAAGGCCGGGGCCGAGCGGCGCGAGCGCCCGACGCCGCGCCGAACACCGCCAACCTCACGCCGATCGTCGATTCGATGCGCGCCGTGAAGGACGCCGATGAGATCTTGCGGCTGCGGCGGGCCGTCGACATCAGCGTGGCGGGCCACATCGCCGCGATGCGCGCCGCGCGGCCGGGGATGTACGAGTACGAGCTGGAAGCGGCGCTCGAAGACGGTTTCCGCCGCAACGGCGCCGACCGCCTGGGCTACCCGTCGATCGTCGGCAGCGGGCCGAACACCACCACGCTCCATTACGACGTCAACCGCAGGAAGACCGAGAACGGCGACCTCGTCGTCATCGACGCCGCGGCCGAATGGGGGCAGTACACCGCCGACGTCACGCGGACCTTCCCGATCAACGGCAGGTTCACGCCGCGCCAGAAGGCGATTTACGATTTGGTGCTCGGGGCGCAGCAGGCGGCCTTTGATGCCCTGCGGCCGGGGATCACGATGCGCGAGCTGGACGGCGTCGCGCGGAAATACATGCGCGACCACTCCGGGAATCTCTGCGGCGAGCGGACCTGCGATGATCGCGAGTTCTTCAATCACGGGCTCGGTCACCCCATCGGGATGGATGTCCACGACGTCGGAATCAGCCGGCCGCTCGAGCCGGGGATGGTGGTCACCCTCGAGCCGGGGATCTACATCCAGGGGGAAAAGCTGGGCGTGCGAATCGAGGACGACGTGCTGGTGACCGCCAAGGGCGGGGAATGGCTGTCGGCGGGAGCGCCGCGCACGACCGATGCGATCGAGAAACTGATGGGGCGCTAGCTAGGTCTCGTCCTTCTCTTTCTCGATGTCCTTGAAGAGCGCCGCCGCGTCTTCCTTGTACTGCGGATCGAGCACGTCCACGGGCGGCAGCGCCGCGATCGCCTGGAGCTGTACCCGCGCCAGCGAATACTTGCCCAGATCGACGTAAACCTCGGCCAGCTCGAGGCGGTGGTAGATGTGATCGGGCGCGAGCCGGACCGCGGTTTTGAGGTGCATGACCGCGTCGTCCCAGTTCGCCTTGTCCATGAAGCCGCCGCCGAACAGCGCCTTCGCAAAGAAGCGCTGAAACCCCGACAGCCGCTTCACCTCGGCATTCCACGCGCCGAGCACGTGGTGCGCATTGTCGTAGGTGGAATCGATTTGGACGGCGCGCGTCGCCTCGTCATAGATGATTCTCGCGTAGCGGACGCGCTCTTTGCTGCCTTTCGTACGTGACAGACGGCCCAATGTCATCGCCAGGGCGTAGTGCCCGTCGGCACGCGTCGAATCCGCGCGAATCGCCCGCTCGGCGTAGCCGCGGCCCACAGAATAAAGGCTATCGCGGCGGCGCTTGAGAGAATCGGCATTGCCCTGTATTTGTTTGGCAATGTCGGCGATCGCCCGCGCGGCCTTCCAGTTCGCGTCATACGACATCGAATCGATGCCCAGGGCGGCCTGGTAGTGGCGCAGCGCCACATCGGGATGCGTCAGGCCGGCGCTGTCGCCGAGCGCGACGTGGTGCGCCGCCGTTTGGGCGGCGAGACTCACGCCGACGAGGGGAGCGAGCAGACACAGTGAAAGGCGCATGAGCCAATGATCGTGGGACCATTGATCGAGCGCAAGCGCGACGGCGGGACGCTGAGCCCGGAAGAGTGGTCCGCGCTCGTCGCCGAATACACGGCCGGGCGCATTCCCGACTATCAAATTGCCGCGCTGCTGATGGCGGTGTTCATGCGCGGCCTCGAGCGGCAGGAGCTCGCCGCACTCACCGACGCGATGCTCGCATCGGGCGATCGGCTGTCGTTCGACGGCTGGGCGACGCCGCGCATCGACAAGCACTCGACGGGCGGCGTGGGCGACAAGGTCTCGCTCGTGCTGGGCCCGCTGGTCGCGGCGTGCGGGCTCGCCGTCCCGATGATGTCTGGACGTGGTCTCGGACACACCGGCGGGACGCTCGACAAGCTCGAAGCGATCCCGGGATTCCGCACCAACCTGTCGCTCGCCGAAGCGAAGGCTCAGGTGCAGAAAATCGGGTGCGCGCTCATCGGCCAGACCGCCGAGATCGCGCCCGCCGACCGCAAGCTGTACGCCCTGCGCGATGTCACTGCTACGGTCGAATCGATTCCTCTGATCTCCGCGAGCATCATGTCCAAGAAGCTCGCCGAAGGGTTGAACGGCCTCGTGCTCGACGTGAAGAACGGCAGCGGCGCGTTCTTGCCCGAAGTCGAGCGCGGCCTCGAGCTGGCCAAAACGATGATCGCGCTGGGCGAGGATCGCGGCTGCCCCACGGTCGCACTCATCACGGCGATGGACCGGCCGCTGGGCCGCGCCTGCGGCAACGTGCTCGAGACCGAGGAGGCGATTCTCGCGCTGCGGGGCGAAGGGCCGCCCGATCTCCTGGAAGTGACCTACGCCCTCGGCGTGGAAATGCTGTTGCAGGGCGGCATCGAGAAGAACACGAAGAAGGCGCGGAAGAAACTGGAGACCGCGATCGAATCGGGACTCGCCGCCGAGAAGTTCGAGCAGATCATCGAGGCGCAGGGTGGCAACCCCAAGACCGTCGAGGATCCGTCGGTGTTACCGCAGGCGCTCGCGGTCGAGGTCTACGCCGCCCCCCGCACGGGAGTCGTGCAGCGCGTCGAGCCGCGCACCATCGGCCGCGCCATCATCGCGCTCGGCGGCGGCCGCCGCACGGTGGACGACATCATCGACCCGACGGTGGGATTCGTCATCACGGTGAAGCCCGGTGATAAAGTCCTGGAGGGTGAGCCGATCGCGTCGGTATTCGCCAAGGATGCCGATGGGATCCGCACCGGCTTCGACGCACTAGGGCAGGCCATCGTGGTCGGCGACAAGCTGACGCAAAAACCGTTACGGCTGGTGTCGCACCGCGTGACGCGCGCGGGCGTCGAGGAGCTCGCCTAGGGGAGCGGTTTGTGGCCGCTGCCTGGCCCCCAGTCACGGACGCTCTCTTCGTCGGCCGCCTCCTGCACGTCTCGCTCGGCGGCCTCCAGCTCTACCTCATCGACCTCAGGGCGCTCGCGCCGCGCGGGACGCGCGTCGTTACTGGGCCAGAGAAACCACGCAAAAATGATCAGCAGAACCACGACGACGGCGATGACGGCCATCAGACATCGAGATTCTTCACGAACTTCGCATTTTCTTCGATGAACTTGCGGCGCGGCTCGACTTCGTCGCCCATCAGTGTCTCGAACAGCTGCGACGCCTCGAGCGCGTCTTCCATCGTCACCTTGAGCAGCGTGCGCTTGGCGGGATCCATCGTGGTGTCGCGCAGCTGGTCCGGGTTCATTTCGCCGAGCCCTTTGTATCGGCTGATGTTGACTGTCGACTTGCTCTCAGCTCCATTGGTCAGCCGTTTCACGTACGTGTCGCGCTCTTTCTCGTCGTAGGCGTAGAACTCCTCTTTGCCCTTGGAGACGCGGAAGAGCGGCGGCTGGGCGATGTAGATGTACCCCGCGTGGATCAGCTCCTGCATTTCTTTATAGAAGAACGTGAGCAGCAGCGTGCGAATGTGGGCGCCGTCCACGTCCGCGTCCGTCATGATGATGATCTTATGGTAGCGCGCCTCGTCCACCTTGAAGTCGTCGCCCACGCCCGTGCCGATCGCCGTGATCATGGTGCGGATTTCTTCGTTGGAGAGAATCTTGTCGATGCGCGCTTTCTGCACGTTCAGGATCTTGCCACGCAGCGGCAGGATCGCCTGGTAACTGCGGTCCCGGCCCATTTTGGCCGACCCGCCGGCCGAGTCGCCCTCGACGAGGTAGATCTCGCACAGCTTGGGATCGGTGAGCGAGCAGTCGGCGAGCTTGCCGGGCAGGAGGCCGGCGTCGAGGCCGCTCTTTTTGCGCACCAGCTCGCGCGCCTTGCGAGCGGCCTCGCGGGCCCGTGCCGCGCTCACCGCCTTCGCGATGATGGAGCGGGCGATGCTGGGATTCTTGTCGAAGAACGCGCCCAACGCATCGTTGACGACGGTTTTGACGATGCCTTCGACCTCCGAGTTGCCGAGCTTGGTCTTGGTCTGACCCTCGAACTGCGGGTTTTTCACTTTGACGCTGAGGACGCAGTTCAACCCCTCGCGCACGTCGTCGCCCGAGAGCGTGAACTCTTCCTTCTTCAGCGCGCCGTCCTGCTTGGCCCACTCGTTGATCGTGCGGGTCAGCGCCGACTTGAAGCCGGTGAGATGCGTGCCGCCTTCGTGCGTATTGATGTTGTTCACGAACGTGAACGTGTTCTCGCTGTACTGATCGTCGTACTGGACCGCGCCCTCGACTTCGACGTCTTCGCGCGTCGCTTCGAACGTGATCGCTTTGGGATGCAAGACGCGCCGGTTGCCGACGATCCACTTGACGAATTCCGACAGGCCGCCCTTATAGTAGAAAGTCTCTTCCTTCGTGCTGCCCTTGCGCTCGTCTTTGAGCACGATGGTCAGCGCCTTGTTCAGGAAGGCGAGCTCGCGCAGCCGGTTGGCGATGGTCGCGTAGTCGAAGCGCGTCTCGGTGAAGATGCTCGTGTCGGGCTTGAACCAGACAGTCGTGCCCGTGCCTTTGGCTTTGCCGACGACTTCGAGCTTTTTCTTGGTGTCA
>WNGO01003825.1_pt1 | contig 10552 bp, 5 predicted proteins | sample 5400511 | NCBI WGS metagenome assembly WNGO01 (sample SAMN13153380, study PRJNA577476) | soil metagenome | isolation source: 20 cm soil or saprolite under Garry oak tree replicate 2 | place: USA:California | collected 2016-06-15
GCGCCATACTTGCCGACGAAGTGATCGGCAGCGGTTGGTTTCTCATATGTGCCGGATTTGGAGATTTTTTTGCCGTCCAAATCGACGACGAAACCGTGGGTCACGCAGATTTTGTACGGAGCGCGGTTATTCAGCGCGATGCTCGTCATCAGCGATGACTGAAACCAGCCGCGATGTTGGTCGGTCGCCTCGAGATACACGTCGGCAGGATCGCGCAACTCCGGATGCACCGCGCACACCGCCTTATGCGAGACGCCGCTGTCGATCCAGACGTCGATCGTGTCGGTTCCTTTGGTTGTATCTGGTAGCAATCCCACTTCTTTTGCGAGAACGGCATCATCAAGTTCGAACCAAATATTTGAGCCGCGCTGCGCGACAAGGTCGGCCAACTTGCGAATGATCTTTGGATCGAGAATGGCTTTGCCATCCTTGCCATAAAAAACAGGCAACGGCACACCCCAGCTGCGTTGACGGGAGATCACCCAGTCGGGTCGCGATTCAACCGTTCCCGCGATGCGGTTTTCGCCCCACGCGGGAACCCATTTCACTTCATTGTGAATCGCTTCGAGCGCTCTGCCGCGCAGTGCATCAATGCGAATGAAAAATTGATCGACGTTGCGAAAGATGATCGGCGTTTTCGACCGCCAACAATATGGATATGAATGATGAAACTTTTCTTCGCCCAGAAGCATCCCGCGCTCGCGAAGCAATTCGACAATGTCGGGGTTCGCCTCGAACACGTATTTGCCCGTCAGATTCGGTAACCCGGCTTCATCAGTAAATCGGCCATGATCATCGACTGGCGATAAGATCGGCAGATTGTGTTCCATTCCCAAAACGTAATCGTCGGCACCATGACCGGGCGCGACGTGCACCGAGCCAGTGCCGGAGTCCATCGTAACAAAACCGGCCGTGAACACCGGGATTTCGCGATCCAGAAATGGATGGCGCGCCTTGACTCCTCCAAGAGTGGCTCCGGGAAATGAGGCGAGTGGCTTTCCGACTGGCCACAATCCTGTGGCTGCAGAAAACCGTGGGAGCAGTTTCTCAGCGAGAACTAATGTTTCATAGCAATGCTCGCTTTGTCTTTCCACTCGCCAGCAGCAACCGGAAATCGCACGTAAACGGCGGTGTCGTCGCGCTCTTGATATTCCACCTCAGCCTCGGCGAGGGCGGTCTGCGCGCCGGTGCTCCAGAAGACAGGTTTCTGCGCCTCGTACACCAAGCCTTCCTCAACGAAAACCGCGAACGCGCGCAAGATTTCCGCTTCGTATTTGGGATCCATCGTCAGATACGGATGTTCCCAATCGCCGAACACGCCGAGCCGCTTGAATTGGTCCCGCTGGATGTCGATGAATTTTCGCGCAAACGCTTCGCACTTTTTGCGGACCTCCAGCGGAGAAAGCTCGCGCGATTCTTTGACCACTTTGTATTCGATTGGAAGACCATGACAATCCCAACCAGGGACGTACGGCGCGCGCTTGCCGAGCATCGTCTGCGATTTCACCACGAAATCTTTAAGAATCTTGTTGAGCGCAGTGCCCATGTGCACATCGCCGTTCGCAAACGGCGGGCCATCATGCAGAACGAACAGTTCCCGGCCTTCTCGCGACTTCTGAATCTGCTCGTAAAGGCGGGTCTCCTCCCACGCCCTGAGCATCTCCGGCTCTCGCGCGGCAAGGCTCGCCTTCATCGGAAATTCTGTCCGAGGCAGATTTAGAGTGTTTTTGTAGTTCTGACCCATGGCTGATGGGCTTGCTACGTAACATCCGCCACTGCACAAATCAACGCGCGGCGAAGCCGTCGGCGGGCTCATTTTGCTCGAGCGCGCTGAGTTTTCGGACCTGGCAAGCATCCGGCGCGGTCACATTTTCCGAATCAGTCACCGACTGGCCTAACAAAGGAACTCTCCACTCCATGCAAAAAAATAACTCTCCACTCCATGAAAAAAAATCCTCCTTCACAATCCGGTTTCTTTAATCTCCGCGTTTTGATAGCTTTCAGCCTCTGTTCAGTCGGCGTGTTGCTGGCGATGGTCAGTTTCGCGGCGACCCCCTCGAGCGGAACGCTGACGGACACCTCAGGCCCACTGACATACACGGGCGGACCGTTTTTCGTAGCGAACCCGACGCCAATACTTTTTGTCGATCAGGGGCCTGAATGCTTTGGTTCGGCACAGCCGTGCGACGATTACGTGCTGACGGTGACAGTACCCGCCGGTTATGCCGCCGCGCATCCTAATGCTGCGGTGAAAGCCACATTATCCTGGACTGATTCCGGCAGCCGTAGGTCTGACTACGACTTATACGTCTACAGGGGGATCGTTCATGACACAGACGGCAGTCAGTCTGCAGATTTTCAATCGACGAGCAGCGCCAATCCAGAGATCTCCACGATCAGCCCAGTAACGGACGGCACCCATCAATACACCCTTAAAGTGGTGCCGTATACGCCGACAGGCGAAAGCGTTCACGTAACGGTTGAATTGCTCCCCGGTTCCGGGAGCGTCACGCCTGGTTTCGGTGGGCCAGATCCGACGACACCCAGTGCTCCGCGCTACCAGAATTTCTATGCGCCAGCGGGCACTTCTGCCGAGTCTAGCGACGGTGAATTCAACATCGGATTTAATCCGCATAGCGGGCGGATACTGACGATGAACATCGGGCCGATCTGGCGCCTAACTCCGCCGGAACGCTTGAGCCCAGCGAAGCCAGAGTGTTGCGAAGCGCTGTGGGAGGACAAGTCCACGGTCACTACGAATACGGGACTCGACCCGATTTTGTTTACCGATCAGCATACGGGCCGCACTTTTGCCTCTAATTCGACAGTCGGCGCGAACGCTGTCTACGCTTACAGCGACAATGATGGCGACAGTTGGATCGAAGCTGGTTTTGCACCGCCAGACGGCGGTGTTGATCACGAAAGCATTGGTTCTGGACCATATCCGGATTCTTTGAGCACGCTACGCAACGATATCAACCAAGGCCAGGCTGTTTACTACTGCTCGCAAGACATCGTCGGGCCAGCAGCATGTCAGCGCAGCGATACGCTCGGTGTCAGTTATGGTCCCGGAGTGCTGGCTTACGACGGCATCACTACAGAATGCGGCGGATTGCACGGGCATGTGCATGTGGCCCCGAACGGCACTGTGTGGTTGCCAGTCGGGCATTGTGGAGGCACGCAGGGGGGAGCCGTGAGCACCGATGGCGGCACTACATGGAATGAATTTCTTGTGACGGGCAGCAGGCCACAGATCAATGGCGCCGATCCTTCTGTCGCAATTGATAGCAATAACACCGCGTATTTTTGTTACGTAAACAATGAGCCGATGGGACCTAACGATCCGCCCGAAGGTCACGTTCATGTTAAAGTTAGCACGGACGGTGGCCAAACCTGGATTCGCGACGTAGACATTGGTGCTTCGCACGGGATCAAGAACGCCGTGCACACCGAGGCGATTGGCGGGAGCGCCGGACGCGCCGCTTGTGGCTTCATAGGAACTGATCACCCAGCCGACTACCAGGCGAACGGTTTTCAGGGCAAATGGTATGCCTTTATCGCCACCACTTACGATCAAGGGCAGACATGGACAACAGTCAACGCTACGCCAAACGATCCCGTTCAAAGTAACACAGGCGTTTGGCAGCAAGGTGGCAGTCATCAGGATCGCAATTTGCTCGACTTCAATGAAATCACCATGGATGACCATGGGCGCGTTCTTTACGGCTACAGCGATGGATGCGTGACGGAAGGCTGCATCGCAGGCACAGCGTCCAATGACTTTGTTGCGTTTATGCGAGTGGCGCGGCAATCCGGCGGCAAGCCGTTGTTCGCTAATTTTGACCCGATAGAACCAGCGGCGCCGAAAGCTTCGTGCCTGTCCGGCACGCGCGATCCTGCCGGTTCGCATCTGAGTTGGAAAGCTCCAGACAACGGCGGCTCCGATATCGTGAATTACCAGATCTGGCGTGGAACGTCGCCAGGTGGCGAGGTGCTATTAGCTCAAACCGACAGAACCACTTTCGATGACACCACAGCCAATCCCGCCGTGACCCACTACTATTATGTGGTCAAGGCGATCAACGCCGTTGGTATTAGCCCACAGAGCAACGAAGTGGACCTGACTGTAGTTGTTCCACCGCCACCCGAAAACGTCTGTGCACTGCCGGGCCTCACTAAGTTGACTGACGCAGCGGGCGACAACCACGCAGTGCTTGGAATCGCCGGTCCAGCGCCAGCTGGAACTGATCTGCGCTCGTTTCAGATCTCCCAGCCTTATGCTGCAGATAACATCGTACGCCTCGCTTTCACGATCAATACCGATCCGGGCCAATCGCCACAGCTAATCGGCTCGGCATGGTACGTGGCGATGAAGATACCAGACCCACCTCCGCTACAGACGTTTCATTACCGCGCCGTGCACATGGCTTGGAGCGGCACCACACCGGTGTTCGAGTCGTACACGCCAGCACCGAGCAACGGCGGCGGAGTTGATGGCCGCTTTGTGACCGCCGGAAGCCAGAGGCCCGCCGAACCGACCAGCGGTTATGCGCCACCTTACAACAAAGTGGTGATCGTTGTTAAGGCGAGTGACCTTGGACTAAACCCAGGCGATACGATTAGCGGTTTCGTTGGGGGCGTCTCTCAGACGGCAGGCGGGCTAATCACGGAACTCTATGACCAGATGCCGGACAGCTTGGCATATACCGGCAGTTACACCTTGAACGATAACCAGGTCTGCAGACCAAACGCTGCACCAACAGCAGTCTTAACAGGAACGCCCACTTCGGGGCACGCTAATATGACAGTCAATTTCGATGGCTCAGGCTCATTCGATCCTGACACTCAGCCGCCGGCAGACAGGATCGCTGCCTACACATTCAGTTTCGGTGATGGCTCCCCTGCGGTCACGCAATCGACTCCGACGATTGCGCACCGTTACGCAAGGAATGGTGTTTATCCGGCGCGACTGACCGTGACCGATTCGCGTGGATTGCAAAGCACAAATACAGCACAGGTGGTGATCCAAGTCGGACGAGCCAGGCCGACGCCAACGCCAACGCCATAGCTAGAATAAAGCTGTCCGGGACGACCGCAGTAATTGTGATTCGTGAAAGGTGAATCATTTGGCAGATTGGGTTACCGGTGTAATCAGTCCGGGAGTCTGATGCGTTGGAACGCCTTGATCCTGCTGTTTTGCTCTCTGTTGGCAGTTAGTGCCGGTTGTAGAAAGCGCGAGACGCCCAAGCCCGTTCCGAAAATCAGCAGTGAATTGGATCATGCGCAGGGCGATGTTTGCCGCCTGATTACAACGGAAGAGATCGGAGCGATCCAGGGATCACCAATCAAAGAACCAAAGGGCAGCACGCGTTCCGAGAACGGCTTTCGTGTTTCGCAGTGCTTCTACACAGCGGCAGAGTTCAGCAAGTCGGTGAGCCTGGCGGTGATTCAGAAAGACCCAGACAACTCAGCCAAACGAAGTCCGAAGGAATTTTGGAAGGAAAAATTTGGTCGTTTCAGCGGCGACGAGGAAGCGCGCGACAAGAGTGGGCAAGAATCGGAACGCGAAGAAGAAAAAGAAAGGTTGATTCCGCCGAAGCAAATCGACGGTATCGGCGACCAAGCGTACTGGGTCAGCAATCGATTTGGCGGCGTGCTTTATGTTTTGAAGAGCAATGCCTTCATCTCGATTGGCCTCGGCGGAACCGACGATGAAGAGACCAAGCTCAACAAATCGAAGGCCCTCGCCCAAAAAGCGCTTCAACGGCTGTAGCGCATCAAGAAAAAAAACCGGACTGGGTGAGGCGACCGCAACCGTCTATTTTCCCGAATCTTAAGGCAGAATCTTATCCACTTCTGCCTATGAAAACGATTTCCTCTCCTTCAATGACCGCGCGCGCCACTATCGGCGCGCTTTTTTTTGTTACGGGTATCTTCCTAAGCATTTTCGCGCTGTTCACGGCGCGCCTGCACTCCGCACAGCCCGCTTCCGGAACACTTAATCCTAGTGGCCCCCAGGTAAACTGGGTCGGCACGGCCGTGGGCGGCGGTTCCGCCGACGAAAGCACGTGTGTCGAAGGCGTAAACTGCGACACGTTCGTGATTACGTTGTCAGGTGCGCCATCGAATTGGACCGGGCTTAAGGCGCGAATTGTTGTCAGTTGCGCCGATCCTTCCGGCCTGAGCGACTACGATGTTTATGTTCACAAAGGCGATAACAACGGGCCAATCGTTCCGGGTGGTACCTCGACGCACGGTGGAACGCCCCCGGAAATCGTTGATCTCGATCCAAGCAATCCGGATGTCGGCACCGGGACGTTTTCAGTGCACGTTGTCTATTTTAGCGCGTTTGCCGGATTTCAATATTCTGGCAGCGCCACGGCCGTATCAGCGTCGTCAGCCACAGCGTTAGCTCCTGCAGCGCCGCAAGACAGAGGTCCGAAGGTTGGCTTTCAGAACTTCGAGGCCCCGGGAACATTGGTGCAGGTTACTGACAGCAGCCAGGGCCCTACGGTGCACACCGTCGAGTACATGGGACACGATGCTGGCGAACCTTCCGTCGGTGTTAATTGGAATTCACCAAACTCAGCAAGCGGCGTCACAAATTTCCAATGCGATCTTCAAACGCTTTTCATTAAGTTTGACGATAGCTGCCCCGCAAACGGCCAGAGCGCGACATGGTACAACAGTGCTGCGCCAACGTCGCAGTTTGTCGATTCCGACCCAATAGGGTTCACGGATCGCCAAACCGGTCGCGTCTTTGCCGGAGAACTCACGCTCCTTTCACCGACATGCAAAGTCTCATTCACAGACACTGACGGCCTCGATCCCTTAGGTCAGCCCTCCTACGCTGGCTGGTCAGCAAGTTCGGGACCGCTCGGCTCTGGCGTTGATCATGAAACGATTGGCGGCGGGCCCTATCACGCCCCGGCTCCGCCTCACGGCCCATACCCGAACGCGGTTTATTACTGCTCGCAAGACTTGGTCACTGCGTTTTGCTTGCGCAGCGATGACGGCGGCGCCACCTATGGTCCCCCAATTCCGACCTACACCACGCAATGCGGCGGGTTGCATGGGCACGTAAAAGTCGCGCCGGACGGTACCGTTTACCTTCCTAACAACAACTGCGATGGCCGTGGTGCCGTCGTCGTTTCGGAAGACAACGGCTTAACGTGGATCGTACGGCCCGTTCAAAACGCAAGCACCCTAACTCAGGCTAACTCCAATTTTCAAGATCCGGCGGTAGCGATCGACAGTTCCGGCCGTGTCTATTTTGGAATGTCTAATAGCACAGAGGCTAATACTGCTACTGGTGGCTGCAACGCCGTCGTGGCCACATCTACCGACCGCGGACAGACGTGGCAAAACATCTATGATGTGGGTGCCGTTTACGGTCTAAAAAACGTTGGTTTTCCCGCGGCAGTGGCAGGCGACGCCGGTCGCGCCGCAGTGGCCTTCTATGGTTCGACTACATCCGGAGACGGTGCAGCAAACAACTTCGGTGGTGTCTGGCATCTCTATGTTGCAAATACATTCGATGGAGGACTCCATTGGACTGTAACCGATGCAACACCGAAGGATCCAATCCAGCGCGGAGGCATCTGGATGCACGGCCAAGCCGATATTGGCCGCAATCTGCTGGACTTCTTTGACGCGACTCTTGATAAGCAGGGGCGCGTGCAGGTCGGCTACGTTGATGGATGCACCGATGGGGCCTGTGTTCAGGCAGCTTCTACAGCGAAAGGCAATGCGTATACAGCAAGAGGCGTGATCGCGCGACAATCGAGCGGGCGTCGGCTCGTTGCCAGCTTCGATCCGCCGAATCCGCAACACGCCAGGTCGGCGCCGGGCATGCCTTCCGTGACGGTGCGACGAGCCAACGGTGTGGTTAATCTCGCCTGGTCAGAGGCTGACACAGGCAACGCCAATATGACCAGTTATCGGATCATGAGAGGCATTGCCAGCGGGGCCGAGACTCTGTTGACAAGCGTCTCGGGAAATCAGACAACCTACAACGACACTACGGCCACCAATCCTAATCAGACCTACTATTACAAGGTCCGGGCAGTAAATAGCGTTGGTACATCTTGCGGAAATAATGAAGTCGCCGCGCCGTTCGTTGGCGATACTTGCAGCGGCTTGATTGTGCAAAAGACACCGCCCGGTCATCCCGAACAGCAACTACAAGGACTAGCACCTGCCTCACTCGCGATTGACTGGGTGGCCGTCGCTGAGCCGCCTGAGACAAATAACCTCATGTTCAAGTTGAAGGTGACGAATTTGGCAAGCGTACCGCCCAGCAGCAGATGGCGAGTCGTTTGGAACTCGTACGGTGCGCAGGCGTATGATCCGGCAGCTCAGCAGTTCTATGTCGGCATGAGAACCGATCAAAACGGTGCGGTCACGTTTGATTACGGCACTATCGCTACCCAAGTGGTCGGTCTGGTTATTGGCGTTCCAACAGAAACGTCAATCGGCGCGCTGCCCGGAAGCAACTTCAACACTGACGGAACGATTACACTGATCATACCAAAATCGGCGGTTGGCAGCCCAGCTCCGGGCGATCTGCTCGGCGCGATTAACGGCAGAACGTTCACCGCTGACACGCCCGAGACGCAAAATCTTGAGCGATCAACTCTGCTGGTGGATCACACGTTCGTTAAGGGCCAGCGCGATAACGGCCACCCCTCTGCTACCTACGCGATTGTGGGCAATGTAAGCTGCGGTCCTTAAATCGAAAAAGCATCGGCAACTAACCGCGCTTGCTCGCGTTTGTGGCGAGCAAGCGCGCCGACGGCAGGGCTGGCGCTGGCCTCGCGACCGGCATAGGCAGTTTCGGTGCAGAAAATCGTGCGCAATCTCGGTTCCATGAATGTCCATGCGCCCATGTTTTCCGGTTCTTCCTGGCACCAGACGAACTTCGCGCCTTTTGGAAACGGTTTGAGCATTTCGCGCAGCTTTTTTTCCGCCAGTGGATAAAGCTGCTCGATGCGAACGATCGCGGCGTCATCAATCTTACGCTGCGTCCGATAATTCAGCAGATCGTAATAAATCTTGCCCGAGCAAAAAATGATTCGCTTCACGTTGTCGGCCGGACCGCCTATCAGCTGAACCAAGGATTTCTTCGAAACGGCCATGCAGGAATTCTTCCGCCGGCGACGACGCATACTTCGCACGCAGCAAACTCTTCGGCGTAGCGATGATGAGCGGCTTGATGAAATCGCGTTTCATCTGGCGACGCAAAACATGAAAATACTGCGCGGCGGTCGTTAGGTTGCAGACTTGGATGTTATCCTCGGCACTGCGGGCGAAAGTCCAAAGCAGCTGAGCATCAGCAGAACTGTTGTGCAGGTAGTTTTCAGATGTTTCATGATTTAATTTCCTTTTGTCGTTTTGACCTTTTTTGACTGCTGGTCGTAAGAAGTCCTTGGCCGTTCACTCATCTACTAGAGAAAATCGGGCGCGAGGTTACGCGGAAAATGCGAGAAGATCGAAGAGTGTCCTAACAATTCAGAACGAGCCGAAATTGCAACCCGCACGATCTGCCATTTTCTCTGATCGGTGCGCCGACTGCCGTCCCGGATTTCCGCGGGGACGGCAGTGGCGCACCGTTGCAAGCTCTTTGAGGAACTCGTTTAACAATCCTCGTTCACCGTGGCAGAAGGTAGTTGGCTACCGCCTGGTCCGCGATGGATTCACCGGTCGCGCGTCCGACTTCGCAAGCCGTGCGGAAATGAATGCCGCCCCAGATGCGGGAAAGCCCCACTTCGACAGCGGCGTCGGAGAAGCTTTGATACGTCACCGTCACGCCGGGCAAGGCGGGAGAACTCAGCGTGAAGGGCGTCTGGTTACCTAAAAGCAGCGCGAGCACGCGCATAGTCGCGCCAGTGACGGTGGAATGGGTCGAGATGTATTCAGGATGATTCGGCGCGGGAATCAGCGAAGTCCACAAAGGGTCAGGTTCGGTGGCCGGATTACCATCGGTATCGGCCAGCCGAATCGCGTGGAACGGACGCCAGAAACCGTAATGGTACTTGGCGTCGAAACCGGCAATCATTCCGTCGCATGCCGCGAAGTTGATTAATGCGAAGAACCGGGCGGTGTCGACCAACGCATAGCGGCGCGGCACCACCGAGCGGGCCACCGCGTTTTCATCGACCGGAGGGATGGCAGCCCAGAGGAGTGAGAGCTCAGTTTGCGACGCAGTGCGGATCGCACTATCGACACGGCCGATTGCTTTCACCTCATTCACGTCGGCCGCGTACTGCGGACTATCCAAGGCCGGCGGCGGGCCTGGCCGGAATTGCGATGAGCTGCTCATCGTGAAAGGCACGAGCATCGCAAACTGTGGCAGCGCGCCAGGGACTGTGCCATCGGGGATCGAACGCCACTGACCAGGAGCAAAGCCACCGAAGTAAGGTGGCACTACCGTGGACAACCCATCCGTTGCGCGCCAGGCGAGCACGGCTTGAGCGACTTGCTCGCCCCAGGCTCGTCCGCGCGCGATGTCTTGGCTCCTGCCCCGGTGGCCTGGGATGCGCGCGAGCGATTC
>WNGO01003184.1_pt1 | contig 10551 bp, 7 predicted proteins | sample 5400511 | NCBI WGS metagenome assembly WNGO01 (sample SAMN13153380, study PRJNA577476) | soil metagenome | isolation source: 20 cm soil or saprolite under Garry oak tree replicate 2 | place: USA:California | collected 2016-06-15
CCGCGCGTGGTCCAGCGATGCATCATCGCGTAGGTCACGTCGGGGTGAAACTGGAAGCCGAAGCAGTGATCCGATCGAAACGCTTCCACCGGAAAGTCGCTGCCCTCCGCCAGCAATTCGGCGCCCACGGGAAGCTCGAATCCCTCCTGGTGCCAATGGTAGACATGATCCGGCCAGTTCGGACAGATCTCGAGCCCCGCGGGCGTCGGGCGGATGGGATAATATCCGATCTGCGACCGGCCTTGCGGATGCGGCGCAACGCGGGCGCCGAGCTGCTTGGCGAGCATCTGGGCCCCCAGGCAAATCCCCAGAAACGGCCGCTGCTCCCGGAGCGGGACCGCGATCCAGTCGATCTCCCGGCGAATGAAATCATCCGGATCGTTTGCACTCATCGGGCCGCCGAAAATGACAGCGCCGGCATGGCCATCCAGCGTCTCGGGAAGGGAATCGCCAAAGCGCGGGCGTCGGATATCCAATCTGTGTCCGAGCGCCCGCAGCACATTGCCGACGCGGCCCGGCGTCGACGTTTCCTGGTGCAGGACGATCAGCACCGGCAGCAGAGATTCGGCCGTCGAGGGGGCCACGAATGGCCCGCCGGGGAAGTGCAGCACGGTTTCCGAGGTTAGCTTGCGCGATTGAAACGACATCGATTGGTCTGGTTTACGGCAATCAAGGTGAAATCGTACCTAGGTGACGGTTAATTTCGTGTAAGTTCAAAGCAGTTCAGATTTATTTTGGAAGCAAAAGGCGGGCCAAAAGGCTGCCGATGCGCTTATCGGCGCCGCCCCAGCTGAAATTGCCCGACCGCCCACAGGATGAACCCGCGCGGGAACAGCCGCAGCAGTGGCGGCACAAGCTTGATGCCGAGGCCTGGCAGCACCGCCCGCTTGTTGGCCATCAGCCCGCGATATCCTGCCTTTGCAACCTCCAATGGGCTGACGTTCAGGATCGCGGAATCGAATCCGGGCTTAAATCCCGCCCGCGCCTGAAATTCCGACGGCACCGGACCGGGACAGAGGACCGTGACGCGCACGCCGCGGGGAGCGAGCTCCCCGCGCAGGGCTTCGCTGAGCGACAGCACATAGGCCTTGGACGCGTAATATACCGCCATCCCCGGTCCCGGCAGGAAGCCGGCGATCGAACCGACATTGAGGATGCCGCCGCGATGCCGGATCAGTTGATCGGAGAATCGCAACGACAAATCGGTCGTCGCGCGAATGTTGACGGCGATAATGCCGAGCTGTTCTGCGCGGTCCAGTTCGACCGCGTTGCCGAACAGGCCAAAGCCGGCATTGTTGACGACGAATTCGACCTCCACCCCTTCGGCGGCCAGGGCGGCGGCAATCCTGTCGCCGGCATTGGGTTGCTCGAGATCGCAGGCAATCACCATCGGCGCCGCACCGCCGCTTGCCTTGATTTCACTCGCCAGCGCCGCAAGCCGTTCCGCCCGTCGCGCCACCAGAGCGACGCGATGACCGTTCGATGCGAAAACGCGCGCCAGTTCGCTCCCTATTCCAGCCGAGGCCCCCGTAATCAGCGTTACGCGCTCAGTCACGATCCAATGCTCTTAAGCAAATTGCACGATGTTTAGCCAAGTCGGGGGACGAGAGCATACGCACTAGGAGGGATGCAAGCCACCTGCAAGCCTATCGGCGCGTTCAAACGCACAGTACTGCGAAATTGAACGGCAATAACTGCGGCTAAATGCGCCCGGCGGGGGCCGTCGGCTACATACATTAAGGATTCGTCATGTTCGCGCCGGGTGGCTCGGGGCAACATCAAGCCGCCGCGATATGCTAGCCGTCCGTGACCGCGGGCTGCCTGGCGGCAACGCGGTGCTTGAGATCGATCCGGTCGCGCGACGACACGCCCAGCAGATCGGCTGCACGCCAGACGACGTTATCCTCGAACTCGCTGACCTGGCCATCGGCGTAAACCAGCTCCCACATCATCTCGACGATGCGGAGTCTGCCCTCCTCATTCACCGAACGCATGATGACGCTGGTGAAGTGATAGAGATCGACCGCCTCGCCCTCGACCAGCGTCGCGGACGCAATCAATTGATCCGCGGTACCGGGATCAAGCCCGAAGCGGCTTTCGATCAGGCCATGAAGCTTGCGCTTTTCGGCATCAGACGGCTCGCCGTCGATCGAAACGACGTGAATCAGCAACGCCGTCGCCGCCAGACGATAGCCGGTATCGTCAAATGCCCGATGCTCGTGCGTGATGGGAGAAACAACGTCGGCAATGAATTGGCGCAGTCCGTCCAGCATTACTTCCTACCGAAATCATTTTTGGTTTCGTTGGCCGCCGCATTGGCGGCTACCGCTGATATATGGGCCGGGAAATCAAAATACGCAATCCGCGTTGTTCCTCGTCATGCATTACGGTTCGGCAATCTGTTGTCGTCATTCCGCCCCCGCGCGTGAGCGCGAAGGCGGAATCTTCATCGTAAACAAATTTTTTCAAGATTCCCCGATGCGCGATTGTGCATCTGATGTCTGCCAGTGCGCCATCCCGAAACTTCAGGGTATTTCATAGACGACGATCTTGTCGGCAATGCCGCGCAGCGCGGCCTGCTTTTGAATAGGCGTGATCGCCTCCTTGTCCAGGATGGCGGCGACCGCGGGCGCCTCGATCACCGGCCCGGTGATGTGAATCTCCTGCGAGGTCGACAGGCTCTGAACCCGTGCGGCGATGTTGACGGTCTGGCCGAAATAATCCTGCCGCTCGTTGAGCATGACGGCAAGACACGGACCTTCATGAATCCCGATCTTGACCACCAGATCGCGGGTGCCGCGCTTTGCATTCAGCACATCCATGGCGGCGCGCATTCGCAGGCCCGCGACAATCGCATGTTCCGGCCTGATGAAGGTCGCCATTACGGCATCGCCGATGGTCTTCACGACAGCGCCTTTCTCCGCGGAGATGATCTCGAGCAGCGCGTGAAAATGCGCGCGCACCAGATCGAATGCGGCGAGATCTCCGACCCGCTCGTAGAGCGCAGTAGAGCCCTTGAGGTCGGTGAACAGGAAGGTCAGCGAGGTGATCTTGAGGCGCTGATCGATGTTGAGGTTGTCGGCCTTGAAGACGTCGCGGAAGGTCTGGTTGGTCAGCATCCGCTTGGCGGTGAGGAACGGCTTGCGCTTGCCGATCAGGTGATGAAGCGCATCGGCGGCGATAAAGACCGACGGCAGCACCCGGACCCCGGCCTGATTATCGAGCATCAGCCGCAACGGGCCGGGACGCAAGGTGACAGTTGCTCCGGTCGGCGACGGCGTTTTTTTGTAAATCAGGGAAAGCTGTTGACGTTCCTTGGTCGGTTCGCCCTGAACATCGATAAACTGCGCGGCGTGCGTCACCGGCTCGAACACGATGATGAAGTCCGACGGCAATTGCAGCGCCATCGTCGCCCTCTCGCCCGCCGGCAGTTCGAGCGTATCGAGCGTCACCTCGTCAGTGAGTTGCGCGAAGGATTCCTTGTTGAGATCGATGCCCGAACTCCAGAAAACCTGCTTGAAATATTCCCAGACCGGCAGCGTGTTCGGATCATGCGCGGCGATGCGCCTGATCCGGGGACTGACGGTAAAGGCGACCTCGACCTGCTCGTCGACCGAAGCCTCGTAGCCGCAGGCGCATAGCCCGCAATGATAGTCGTCGGGACGAAGCGATTTCAGCGTCGAGTGGGCATCCAGCACGCCGCCGCAGCCAGGACACAGCACGTTCCAGGTAAGATCGAACAACCCCAGCCGCGACGCATGAAGGAAGCCGGAAATCACCCGCTCTTCGTCGAGCCCGCTGCGCTTCGAAAAATCCAGCACGTTGATGCGGTTGAGCTCGTGATCCTCGCCTTCATCGATCAACCGCGCGATGGCGTCGGCAACCGCGGCGTCGGCGGTCTGCTTCAATAACGCAATCTGGGCCTGGATTTCGCTCATGCCGCAACACTAGATGGGAGCGCAGCAACGTCCGCGCAATGCCCGGAGCCTGTTCGGTTCTGACTGAATGAGCACCTAAGCTCTAGTCTTTTGTTTTTACGCGCTTTCTTCTCGCCAACCGATAGCCCCCGGATCAAGTCCGAGGGCAACGCTTTGGCTAGCGGGGCCTGATCGTAAACATCGGCGAGCGGTCGGGCTGCGTTGTCACCACGCCGATGGGGAGCACCGGCTCCTTGTCCAGAAGCTCGACGCGGAACGCGCCGATCAGCTTGGCCAGCGCCAAGGTGGCTTCCACCAGCGCAAAATGCGCGCCGATGCAGACCCGCGCGCCGACGCCGAACGGCAGATAGGCGAAGCGGTCGGGCGGCGGCGAGGGCGGCATGAAGCGGGACGGGATGAAGGCGTTTGGATCCCGCCAGAGCTTTTCATGCCGGTGCAACAGCCATGGCGCGATCAGGATCACGTCCCTGTTGTTGACCGGTAGACCCGCGATGGTATCCGGTGCCGCGGCTGCGCGCGCGATCAGAAAGGCCGGGGGATAGAGCCGCATGGTTTCGTCGACCACGGCGCGGGTAAATTTCAGCCGCTCGATATCGAACGCGCCGTTCACGGTTAAGCCCTGTACCTCGGCGGCCAGCTGGTCCTGGGTCGCCGGGTCGAGCGCCAGCAGATAAAGCGACCAGAACAGCGCGGTGGCGGTGGTCTCGTGGCCGGCAAGGATCATGGTCGCGACCTGATCGCCGAGCTGTTCGTCGCTGAAGGCTTCGCCGGTCTCAGGATCGCGCGCAGCGCCCATCAGGTCGAACAGATCGCGCGGCGGCGCGCCCTCGTTCTTGCCGGCCGCGCGGCGCTCCGCCATCAGCATGGCCACGAAACGCGTCCATCGCTTGCGGAAGCGCGCGCGGGAGAAATCCTGCGGACTTGGCCAGCTCAGCGGCAGCAGCAGATCGAGGAAATGCGGCCGCGCCAGCCGCTCGCCATATTCCATCACGAAGTCGCGCAGCGCCGCGCCGTGCCGCTCCATCCCGAACGAGAACATGGTGCGCCCGGCGATCTCCAGCGTCATGTGCTGCATCGTCTCGCGCAAATCGACCGGCCCGCTGCTTGCTCCCTTCAGCTTGGCGATCGTCTCATCGGTTACCGCAATCATGTGCGGAACCAGCGACGCCACCGCGCGCGGGGTAAAGGCCGGCGCCAGCGTTCGGCGCTGGTGTTTCCAGGCGCGGCCTTCCGCGATCAAAAGGCCTTCACCAAGCATCGGGCGCAACACCCGGATGCCGGCCGGGGTTCGCGTGTAGTTCTCGTAGTTGTCGACCAGCACATGCCGGATCGCATCGGGTGTGTTGAGAATAAAGCTGGAGCGTCCGAAGAAGCGGCCCTGGATGATATCCTCTTCGTAGGCGCGCTGGCCCCAGGTGCCGATCGGGCTCACCCGCATCGCCGCCATCCGCCCGATCGCGGTCATGGTGTCCGGCGCGCGCGGCGGACTCGGCGGCACCAGCGGCCGACGCGTGACCGTTACGTCGTAGGCTTCCGCTATGCTCACTTTCGGCCTCTCATCAAAGAACCGTCGCGAGATCGGCGGCTCGCAACCTTATCAAGTCTAACATCGGGGCGCCATGAAGGCGGCGGGATTTGAGGAGACAGCTAGTAGGTCACCTCCGCGATCACAATTCTGTTTTCCGACGCCGGCCAGGCGCGCGCGACGATCCGTTCCTCATTGAACTGCGCCACCACCGGACGACCCACCTCCGCGGCGGAAAGCCGCAACGTCGTCAGCGAATCGGTCGGCACACCCGGCTTCACATCGGTCGGCTCCTTGCCGTCGAGCAGCACGACGTCGCGGGGAAGACCAAAATATCCCCGCGGCCGCGACATCAGGACGACGCTGCCCGCTCCCGAATCGGCCGGTCCCAAGGCGCGCGCGGCGCGAAGATGCACGATATCGGACGAGCGCGGAAACGGCGAACGGTAGAAATGCGTGGTGGCCGAACCAGCTGATGTCAATACCATCTCAAGATACCAGGAGGGATCGACCTGCGCCGGGCCCCAGCGGCCGTCCGCGCCGGTTTGCGAGGTGTGAATCGCGCCGCCGATGCGTTCGCCGGTATCGGGAGACACGCGATAGATTTCCACCGATGCGCCCGCCACCGGGCGATTGGTTTGGATGCCACCCGGCGTGGCCGTCACGAGCCCGCTCAATTTGACTGCCGCTTCCGGTGTGATTGCGATCCTGTCAGGTTCGCGGCCGGCGATGAACCTATAGATCTCGCGGAAGGCGCGCGGATGATACGCGGTCTCGCGATGGTCGATAGGGCCGAGCACCAGATTGGTTGCGCCCTTCAGCGCGGGACCTTCTGCCGTGATGCCGGTGGGCGTGCCCGGCTTGCCGATAAAGCGGCCGTCAGCTTGCGCGTATTTGTCCATGCCATCGCTGCGCAGCGTCAGGAACGAGGTGCCTGGCGTCACCTCGTTCTCGCCGTCGTTCAGACCGCGCAGGAAGGGGCCGCGGCCATTGAACTCATTGCCGAGATTGTCGTCCCAATCAAATGCCCCATGGTTGAGAACGCCGCACAGCACGGCGTGGCTGACATCGCCCGCCCCGCCGCTCTTGATGTAGCTGCGAATGGAGTAGCCGCCGCGCGAATTGCCGACGAGGGCGACGCGCGAGGCGCCGGTGCGGCGCTTCAATTCCTTGATGGCGTCAGCGAGCTCGCGGCGCTGATCCTCGGTCGAGGATTTGTTCGGCTCCGGCTTGGTATCGTCGGTTCGCGCCAAGGGATCGGTAAAATTGATCGCGAACATCCGCTCGCGGGGGACCCCGTTCGATTCCATCCGCCACAGCGTGGTGATCCACAACGGAGCTTGCTCGCCGTTGCCGTGTGCAAACAGAAACGGCGGAATTTCGGTCGCGCTCGGGGCGGCGGAAGGGGCTTGCGCAAAAGCCGAAAACCCGAAGTTGCCGGCTGCCAAAGGCAAGATTCCGGCGCCCTGCAATAGCGTCCGCCGCGATAGCCGCATTTTCATGATCTCCCCCGTTATTTTTCCGCATTTTAGCCGCCCTGTGTGACCGCCGATAGGGGCCCAAGCACTGGACAGCCAAGGACTTTCACGGGCATCACTTGACGCGCAGGAAATTGAGGACGGTCCCGACCGGCGCCAACGGAACGAGCAATGACTGAACCGCCGAAACGTCAGATGTTTGCCGCCCATGGCGTCGCCGCACCGCTGCGGCATACCGCGTTCCGGCGCATCTGGCTCGCCAGCCTGTTGTCCAATCTCGGCCTTTTGATCCAGGGGGTCGGCGCCGCCTGGGCGATGACGCAGATGACATCGTCCGCCGACAAGGTCGCGCTGGTCCAGACCGCGCTGATGCTGCCGGTGATGCTGATCTCGATGCCGGCCGGCGCCATCGCCGACATGTATGACCGGCGCATCGTGGCGCTGGTCTCGCTGTCGATCGCGCTTGTCGGTGCAACGGCGCTGTCGGTGCTGGCGTGGCTCGGTCTCGTCACTCCGGAAATCCTGCTGGCATTTTGTTTCGTCGTCGGCAGCGGCATGGCGCTGTTCGGACCGGCGTGGCAATCCTCGGTCAGCGAACAGGTGCCGGCGGAAACCTTGCCGTCGGCGGTGGCGCTGAACGGCATCAGCTACAACATCGCGCGAAGTTTTGGGCCCGCGATCGGTGGCATCGTGGTAGCCACCGCCGGCGCGGTCGCGGCCTTCGCGATCAACGCCATGCTTTATATTCCCCTGCTGGTGGTGCTGTTTCTCTGGCGCCGCACCAGCGAGCCGTCGCGACTTCCCCGTGAACGCCTCAACCGCGCCATCGTCTCGGGCGTGCGCTATATCGCCAACTCGCCCTCGATCCGCATCGTGCTGGGACGCACGTTGCTGACGGGCTTGATCGGCGGCTCGGTATCGGCGCTGATGCCGCTGGTCGCGCGCGACCTGTTGCATGGTGGCGCGCAAACCTACGGCATCATGCTTGGTGCGTTCGGCATGGGCGCGGTGATCGGTGCCCTCAACATCGCCGAGGTGCGCAGGCGAATGAGCGGCGAGGCCGCGGTGCGCGCCTGCACGCTGACGATGGCGTCCGCCATCACGGCGGTGGCGCTGAGCCGGCAGCCGGTGTTGACCGCGGCGGCGCTGGTGGTTGCCGGCGCGGCGTGGATGCTGGCGGTCGCCTTGTTCAACATCGGCGTGCAGCTGTCGGCGCCGCGCTGGGTGGCGGGCCGCTCGCTGGCGGCATTCCAGGCTTCGATTGCCGGCGGCATCGCGATCGGAAGCTGGGGCTGGGGACGTCTGACCGACGCGGCCGGCGTGGAAACCGCGCTATTGGTCTCTGCCGCCCTGATGTTTGCTTCGCCGTTGCTCGGGCGCTGGCTGCAGATGCCGCCGGTCGACGCCCGCGCTGAAGCCGCCGAGCTGCTCGCCGACCCCGAGGTGCGGCTGCAACTCACCGGGCGCAGCGGGCCGCTGGTGGTCGAGATTGAATATCGCGTCGCGCAGGAAAACGCCCGCGCCTTCCACAATGTGATGCAGGAAGTGCAGCTCAGCCGCCAGCGCAATGGCGCCTATGGCTGGTCGATCGCGCGCGACATCGCCGATCCCGAACTCTGGACCGAGCGCTATCATTGCCCGACCTGGCTCGATTACCTGCGCCAGCGCAATCGCTCGACGCAATCGGAGCGCGGGCTGCATCTGCGCGCCATGGATTTTCATCTCGGGCCCGATCCGGTGCGCGTCCGCCGCATGCTGGAACGGCCATTTGGATCGGTGCGCTGGAAGGAAGATTCGCCGGACCGCGCCGCCACCGAGGTGCTGCCGGTCGCGACCGCTGCGGGCAGCAGCACGTAGTGTCTCCGTTGCGGGGCATCGACCGCCGCCGACACCCGCAAGCGTTCCGAGGACCTGCGCAACGTACAAATTATTGAGCGGCGACCTTCCTGGCTTCCTTGAGATCGCGGTCCATCACGGCACGGCAACCGCTGCTCAGTTGCGCCCGCGCCTTGATCATGCAGGCGGTGATCCGCGGAATGTTCGGGATCTCGGAGCTGCAGAGGCGGAACGCGTCGCCGGTACACATCTGCTGCGCCTCGGGGCTGAAGGCAAAGCCTGAGCTCGACGACAGCGCGGAGAAGGAGACGGCGAACGCCAGCACCAAGCCGGCCTGGCGAAGTTTTCTGGTGAAAGAGGCGGTCATTTTCAAATTCCTCGGTTGGCCGCGGGTTGCGGCGCGTTGTTGATGTCCATTAGTGCAGCCAGGCGCCGGTCCGGGCTGTGACGTTCGTCACTCGGCCGGGAGACTGTGATGTCCATCACTCCGGCCATCGACGGCCGCCAGGCTCCGCAACGCATCCGAAGCCGTCATTGCGGGATGGTGCGCTTGCACCAGGACCCTCAGATGCGCAATTGCGCATCGGGGAATCCTTGGGTTCCGGGTTCGATGCTTCGAGATCGCCCCGCAATGACGGGACCCAGTTCAGCGGCCAAAACTAATCGGCCGGTTAACGCCCGGCGTTGGTGCGGCGTTAATAACTATTTCCCATTAATGGCTTGGCTAAAATTCTAATGTCGGAAGAGTGATCATGCGTAATGCGTTAGGTCTGATGTTGGCGAGTGTCGGGGCCGCGGTTGTGATCGCGGCCGTGTGGTTCTGGACATCCTTCCCGCGTGCCGATTTGGCGGTTGCTGCGACCGTCAACGCCCCGCCGGCCGAGCGGTCTGCGGCGACCGCTTCCGCCAAGCCAGTCCCGATCCCTGACGATGTTGAGGTCACCGCGGTTGTTCCCGCGAAGCCTCCCATCCTCCCGCAGCCCAAGACCGCCTGCGCAAATCCGGATGCGCTCGGCGTCAGCCGCGTGGTGGAAATCGACACCACGGGCGGGCCCGGTTTCGGCTTCGCGCATTTCAAGCAGCTCGACTTCCTGACGGACAAGGAAATCGTGCTGACCTTTGACGACGGTCCCTGGCCGGTCAACACGCCCCTGGTGCTCAAGGCGCTCGCCGATCAATGCACCAAGGCGGTGTTTTTCCCGATCGGCAAGCATGCGACCTACCATCCCGAAATTCTCAGACAGGTGGCCGCAGCCGGCCACAGCGTCGGCGCCCATACCTGGTCGCATGCCAACCTGAATGCGAAGAAAATGGACGAGCAGCAGGCCAGGGACGAGATCGAAAAAGGTTTCAGCGCCGTCAAGCTGGCGCTGGGCGCGGCCCCGTCGCCGTTTTTTCGCTTTCCCCAACTGCAGCATGGCCCGGCGGCGATGGCCTATCTCGGGTCGCGCAACGTCGCGATCTTCTCCTGCGATGTTGATTCATTTGATTTCAAGGCGAAGGACGCGACGCAAATCATCAATTCCGTGATGACCAAGCTCGAGAAGTCGGGCAAGGGCATCGTCCTGTTGCATGATTTCCAGAGACACACGGCGGAAGCACTGCCAGAGTTGCTGCGCCGCCTGAAAGCCGGCGGCTACAAGGTCGTGCAGATGAAAGCCAAGGCGCCGCTGCAGACCGTTGCCGAGTACGACGACGCTCTCGTCAAGGACATGAAGCTGCCGGTCGCGAGCACACGGCCGGTCAGCAATGTGGTGCAGACGGTTACGGAATA
>WNGO01004503.1_pt1 | contig 10549 bp, 9 predicted proteins | sample 5400511 | NCBI WGS metagenome assembly WNGO01 (sample SAMN13153380, study PRJNA577476) | soil metagenome | isolation source: 20 cm soil or saprolite under Garry oak tree replicate 2 | place: USA:California | collected 2016-06-15
ATCGCGAGCGCGCACAACCTCCTGTCGGCCATGCTCGACGCCCACCTGCACCACGGCAACGCGCTCGGGCTCGACACCCGCCGCATCACGTGGCCCCGCACCATCGACATGAACGACCGCGCGCTGCGCAACCTCGTCGTCGGTCTGGGGGGGCTCAATGCCGGCCCGACGCGCGAAGAACGCTTCGTCATCATCCCGGGCTCCGAGATCATGGCCATCATGGCCCTCGCCACCGGTATCGAGGACCTGGAGCGCCGCCTGGCGCGCATCATCGTCGGGCTCACCCCCGGGAAGACCGCCGTGCGCGCCAGCGAATTGAAGGCGCAGGGCGCGATGACGCTGCTCTTGAAGGACGCGATCAACCCCAACCTCGTGCAGACGCTCGAGGGCGGCCCCGCGTTCATTCATTGCGGCCCGTTCGGCAACATCGCACACGGCTGCAATTCGGTCGTGGCGACGCAGCTCGCGCTGCGGTTGTGCGACGTGGTGCTGACCGAGGCCGGGTTCGGAGCCGACCTCGGAGCGGAGAAGTTCTTCGACATCAAGTGCCGCATGGCCGGGCTCAACCCCGAGGTGGCGGTCGTCGTGGCCACCGTGCGAGCGCTGAAGATGCACGGCGGAGTCCCCAAAGATCGCCTCGGCACGGCTGACCCCGCTGCGGTGCAGCGGGGTGCGGCGAACCTGCGCCGCCACATCCGCAACGTGAAGCGATTCGGGGTCCCCGTCGTCGTCGCGCTCAATCGATTTCTCTCCGACACCGAGGCGGAGCTCTCCGCCGTGCGGGAGCAATGCGCGGCGGAGCAGGTGGGCGTGGAGCTGTGCGAGGTGTGGGGAAAGGGTGGGGAAGGCGGGATCGCGGTGGCCGAAGCCGTGCTGCGGCTGCTCGCCACCAAGGGCGCGCAGTTCAAGCCGCTGTACGACGAGCGGCGGCCCATTCGCGACAAGATCGAGACGATCGCGCGGGAGATCTATGGTGCGGGGGGCGTGGCCTTTGCGCCCGCCGCCGAGCGCGCGCTCGAGCAGCTCCCCGCGCTCGGGTTGGGAGAGACGCCGGTGTGCATGGCCAAGACGCAATACTCGTTTTCCGACGATCCGGCGAAGCTCGGCGCGCCCAGCGGGTTCACGCTGCAGGTGCGCGACATTCTTCCGTCCGCGGGGGCCGGTTTCGTGGTCGCGCTCGCCGGTGACATCATGACGATGCCGGGTCTCTCCAAGTCGCCCGCCGCGGAGCGCATCCGCGTGCACCCGGACGGCACCATCGAGGGACTGTTCTGATGAAACCGAAAGGACTGGGGATCGTGGCGACCGACGCGGCGCCGCCCGCCATCGGCCCCTACAGCCAGGCCGTCGTCGTGGACGGCATGGTCTACACCGCGGGGCAGATCGCCCTCGACCCCAAGACGGGAGAGGTGGTGGGGCGGACGACCGCCGAGCAGACCGAGCGGGTCTTGAAGAACCTCGCGGCGGTGCTCGAGGCCGCGGGCTCCGGGCTCGCCATGGTCGTGAAGACCACCGTCTACCTCGCCGATATGGCCGACTTTCCCGCGATGAACGAGGTGTACGCCAAGCAGTTCGGTACCCACAAGCCGGCGCGCTCCACGGTGCAGGCGGCCGGCTTGCCGAAGGGAGTGCGGATCGAGATCGACGCGATTGCGCGCGCGGGATAAGCTCGGGGGCGGCTCGGGCCTGGTGGTCCGACTGGTCTTCAAAGCCGTGCGACGGGCGTTGCCTGGTGGCGTCCCCCCCGCGACATTGGTAACGATGCAGGGAAACACCTCGACAGGGAGGGAGCGACATGAATCGCAAGGGTTTCACGCTCATCGAGCTGCTGATCGTGGTCGTGATCATCGGCATCCTGGCCGCGATCGCGATCCCGAAGTTCGCCAACACGAAGGAAAAGGCGTACCTCGCCTCGATGAAGTCCGACCTGCGTAACCTGGTGACGGCGGAAGAGGCGTACTTCGCCGACTCCGTCAAGTACTCCTCGACGATCGGTGCGGGTGGCGTCATCTTCACCCAGTCGACGGGCAACACCGCGCCGACCATCACCACCACGGCCGACGGTTGGAACGCCAACATCAAGAACGCCAATACGACCAAGACCTGTTCGATCTACATCGGGTCGACGTCGCTGACGCCGGCCAACAAGGAAGGCGAGCCGAAGTGCCAGTGAGCCATCGGGCCGGCATGCCACGCACGGCGGCGGGGGCGTTCCCCGCCGCTCGTGTTTTCATCCCGGAACGGTGACACTCCGGGCAGGTCTGACCCCGCCCCCGGGTCGAATTACCCCGGGCGCTGTGCCCTGAGTCACCTCCCGGCGGGCGCGACGGCGATACTTTGGGGGCCGCCGTTTCCGGCGCGAATGCTGATTTCGAGAACGGGGGAACGATGTCGTTATTAGGGATGCAGTGGGGTCGTCTCCAGGTGGACGTAAACTGCCAGTTGCGCCGCGGCGCATGGTACCGCGTGAAAGAAGTGGCTTCTCTCAATGCCGTCCTCGACGTCAACCGCCAGCTGCTCGCGGTGCCGCACTATCTCATCGAAGTCATTTCCGCACCGCCCCGGCGCTGGAGCGTGGTCCCGCGCCCGCAAAACGCCCGGGTGCTCCCGCGCGACTGGGGTGCCGCCTATGCCGTGTGCCCGAGCTGCCGCGAGCGCGCTGCGCTGCGCGGGCGGCCGCGCACGATGGAGTGCCGCCGCTGCCGCGGGCAGTTCGAGATCGCCTGGGACGAGGCGTATCTCGCGGACTGACCTCGAGGGCTATGTTGCAGCCCTCTGATCCACGCTCATGTCATCGTGAATCCCGCAGCGGGTCGCGGCGCCGGCGCCCGCGTGCTCGACGCCGTGACGCGCGAGTTCCGCCGCCAGGGCTGGGCCGTGGACGTAGCGCGCACCCGGGACCCGGGTCACGGGACCGCGCTCGCGGCGCAGGCGGCGCGCGACGGCGCCACCTGCGTCGTGGCTGTGGGCGGCGACGGCACCGTGCACGAGGTGGCGAACGGGCTCCTGCAGCAGAGCGCCGCCGCGTCGCTCGGCGTGGTGCCGGTCGGCACCGGGAACGATTTCGCGAAGCTGGTCGGGATGTACGGCCACGCCCCGGTGCGCGCCGTGCAGCGGCTGGCGACCGCCCAGGTGCGGCGGTTCGACGTGGGGCAGGTGTTGGACGAGTGCTTCGTCAATACCATGGGGCTGGGCTTCGGGCCCGCGGTCGTGCGGGTCCGCAATGCCATGCCGGGGCTCAAGGGCTTTCTCTCGTACCTCATTCCTGTGTACCGGGCGTTCGCCGGGTTCCGGGCGCCGCGGCTCGAGCTGCGCTCGACTGAGTACGCGGAGTCGGGGTACATGATGATGGTGGAGGTATGCAACGGCACGACCGCCGGAGGCAGCTATCGGGTCGCTCCCCGAGCCGATCCATCGGACGGCCGGCTCGATGTGTGTCTCGTCCGTCGGACGTCGCTGCCGCGGTTCCTCATCGCCGTGCCCCGCGTGATGCGCGGCACGCACGCCCGCATGCGCGAGGTGGTCATGTTTCAGACGCGCGAGCTGACGATCCGCAGTCCGGATCAGCCGCTACTGCTGCATCTGGACGGCGAGCTGCGCGAGCCGGGGGTGAGCCACTGCACCGTGCGCGTCGCGGCGCGGCGGCTGAACGTGCTGGTGGCGCGATGAGAGGGACGGTCGGACCGTCGGACGGTTGGACGGTATGGTGCGGCTTCGCGCTGTCCGTGTTGCTGTCCGTCGGTCCGACCGTCCGGCTGTCCGGCCAGGGCGACACCGCTCGGGCACCCATCGTCACTACCGGCGCGACCGTGGTGGCTCCCGACACCGCTCACCGCATCAGGCCCATGACCGCCTTCTGGCACTCGCTGCTCCTGCCCGGGTGGGGGCAGGCCGAAACCGGCCGGCCGGTGACCGGTGGACTGTTCGTCGCCTGGGAGGGGCTCGCCGCCATGATGACGCTCAAGGCCCAGCAGGAGACCCATTACCTCAAAGCTTCGGGCTCGACCGACCTGGGCGCGAAACGCCAGGAAGTCCAGGATTGGCTCGTGCTGTGGATCTTCAACCATCTGTTTGCGGGCGCCGAGGCGTTCGTCTCGGCGCACCTGCAGGATTTTCCGCGGGAGCTCGAGGTCCGGGCGCTTCCCCACGGCGTCGGCATCAGTCTCCCGGTGCCCTAGGCGGTGAACCCGGCGCCGCTTGGCGTGTTCGACTCCGGCATCGGCGGGCTCACCGTGGCGCGCGCCTTGTTCGAGCGCCTCCCGCGGGAGTCGGTGATCTATTTCGGCGACACCGCGCGCGTCCCGTACGGCCCGAAGTCCCCGGACACCGTGCGCCGCTACGCGGCGGAGATCCTCGCCTACCTGCTGCAGCGCGGCGTGAAGGCGCTGGTCGTGGCGTGCAATACGATCACCGCGCAGGCGCTGGCCTACTTGCAGGAGCGCTCGCCGGTGCCGCTCGTCGGCGTGATCGAGCCCGGCGCGCGCGCGGCGGTGCAGGCGACCAGAACGGGGACGATCGGCGTCATCGGGACTGCGGGCACGGTCGCCAGCGGCGCCTATGAGCGGGCCATCACCGCGATCCGCCCGGGCGCGCGCGTTCACGCCCGGGCCTGCCCCTTGTTCGTACCGCTCGTGGAAGAAGGCTGGTTCGATCACCCGGCGACCGAGCTCATCGCCCGCGAGTACCTGGAGCCGCTGCGGCGTGCCGGCGTCGAGTCGCTGGTGCTCGGCTGTACGCATTACCCGCTGTTGAAGCCGCTGCTCGCGCGCGTCATGGGTCCGGATGTCACGCTCGTGGACTCCGCCGAGGAAACCGCGAAGGTCGTTGCGCGGGAGCTCGAGGCCAGAGGGCTGCTCGCGGGCGACGGACACCATGAGCACGTCTTCGTCGTGTCGGACGACGAGCCGCACTTTCGAAAGGTCGGCGCGCGGTTCCTCGGCGAGAAGTTGAAGCGGGTGGAAGTCGTCCCGTTGGGATGACGTCTTCGCGTGACGTCTTCGCGTGACGTCTTCGCGTGACGTCTTCGCGTGACGTCTCTGCGTGACGTCTCTGCGTGACGCCTTTGCCTGACGTCTTTGCGTGACCTCTTAGTGAAACGTCGTCAGCTCGACGTTGTCCCCCGTAACGACCGCGTACCGCCCCCCATCGAGAAACGCGCCGGGATTGAGATAGGCCCTCCCGTTGCCGAGCTCTGCCAACGCCGGCCGGTGGGTGTGCGCGAGGATGACGAGTCCCAGGTCGGGCCGACGCCGCAGCAGCTCCTCGGCGTACTGTGCCTGGGCCCGCGCCGCGCGGTCGAGCACGGCGGGATCGCGGGTGTGGTCGGCGAGCGTGCCGGACAGCCGGTGCGCGATCCAGAAGCCCAGGTCGGGATGCAGCGCGCGGAACACGCGCACTGTGATGGGGTGGCGCGTCACCCGATGCATCAGCTTCGCGCTCCAATGCTGCTCGGTCAGCCCGTCGCCGTGGGCCACGAACGCCCGGCGGCCCGCGACGAGGATCTCCGCTTCGCCGCCGTGGAAACCGATCCCCAGGTCCTTGATGAGAAAATCGCCGCCCCAGCGATCGTGATTGCCGCCGACCATGGTGATGGCGACGCCCTTGGCGCGCAGCGCCTGCAGCTTCGCCACCGTCCCGAAGTGGCGCCGCGGGATCACTGCGCCGTACTCGAACCAGAAGTCGAACAGGTCGCCGTTGATGAGGAGGGCCTCGCCCAGGTCGGGAACGGCCTCGAGGAAGCGGTGGAACGCGGACTCGACTGCGGGCGGGACCTGTCCCAGATGGGCGTCGGCGACGACGAGCACGCGGGAGGGCACGGCCCCCAAGCTAGGAGCGGCTCCGGAGCGCCGCAAGCGGCGATGCTGTATTTTGCGCGACGTGATCAGCACGATTACGCTGCGCGTCAATTACTCGGAGACCGATCAGATGGGCGTGGTCTATCACGCCAACTACCTGATCTGGTTCGACCGCGCCCGCACCGAGCTGATGCGCGAGACCGGCGTCACCTATAAGGAACTGGAGCAGCAGGGCGTCTACCTCGCCGTCTCGGAAGTGAAGGTCCGCTACCGTGCCGCGGCGCGATACGACGACCTGGTGCAGGTGCGTTGCTGGGTGCGCGACCTCGCGTCGCGGCGCGTGACCTTCGGGTATGCGGTCGAGCGCGCCGCCACGGCGGAGCTCCTCGCCACGGGAGAGACCGCGCTCGTATCCCTGACGCACGACCATACGCTCACGCGGATGCCCCACCATGTCGTCGAGCTGCTCCAGCCGGTGCCGGATCCGGTCCGGGTGTAGCGCGGGCCTGCTGCTGGTGCTGGCGGTGGCCGCGCCGTGGCGGCGCGGCCTGGCCCAGCAACAGGATGAGGCGCTCGTGGGCCAGCTCGCCCGCGTGCTCGCGGCCGCCGACGCCCGCGCGTTCGATGCGGCGCTGTTCCGCGAGACCCTGCATCATCCCGACGCCGTGGTGCGGCGCCAGGCGGCCCTGGCAATCGGGCGGATCGGCGACCCTGCGGGGACCGACCTGCTGGTGGACGCGCTCGCGGACTCGGGGTCCGCCATCCGGGCCGCGGCCGCCTTCGGGTTGGGGCTGCTCAAGGACGCGCGGGCCATCCCGCCGCTGCTCGCGCTGGTGCGCGCGGTGCCGGCGGCGGAGCAGGGCCCGCCGCAAGCGGAGGCCGTCACGGCGATGGCCAAGATCGGCGGCGACGAGAGCGCGGCTGCGCTGCGCGGGATCCTGGGCAACGGGTCCACTCCGGGCGTGCCGACGTCGCTCGCCCAGAGCACGGCGCTGCTCGAAGCGTGGCGCCTCGGCACCCGGGCCCCGGTGCCGGCGCTCGTCGGATTCGCCGAGGACCCGGACCCGACCGCCCGCTGGCACGCCGTCTATGCGCTCGCCCGCCTGCGGGTCGCCCGCAGCGTTCCGGCGCTGCTGCGCGCGCTCGACGACAGCACTCCCTTCGTGCGGGCCGTCGCCGCCCGCGGCCTGAGCCGCGCGCTCATCGACAGCGCCCGGCTCGACCCGCAGGTCGTCGTCGGCCGCCTCCGGCCTCTGCTGGGCGATCGCGATCCCCAGGTGCGGATCAACGCTCTGCGGGCGCTTGCCACGTTTCACGACAGCGCCTTCGCCCGTCTCGCCGTTCCGCTCGCCGGTGATGCCGACGTGAACGTCGCGGTTCAGGCGGAGACGACGCTCGGCGTGCTGGGTGGGCGGGCCGCGGTCGAAGCGCTCGGCGCGCGTCTCGCCAGCGCCGTGTTCGCGCTGCGGCGGCAGGCGCTCATCGCGCTCGCCCAGGCCGACAGCGCGGCCGGCGTGGCCGCCGCCGCCGCGCTTCCCGGCGACGCCGACTGGCGCTGGCGCAGCGTGGCCGCAGAGGTGTTCGGGGCGGCGCGCGATCGCTCCCGCCTCGAGGCCCAGCTCACCGACGGGGACGGTCGGGTCGTGGCGCAGGCGCTCCAGACCCTGGCCCGCGTCGTGCCCGAGGCCGACACCACGCTCGGCCCGCGGGCGCGGCAGCTGCTCGCGCACCCGGACCCCGCCGTGCGGAGCATCGCGGCCGACCTCCTGGCGCGCCATCCGGTGGCGGCGGACGTGGACCGTCTGATCCAGGCCTACACCCGGGCTGCCGGGGATCCGTTCGATGACGCGCGCCTCTCGGCCGTCGCCGCCCTCGGCGCGATCGCGCGCGCGGGCGCCGAAGGGCGCCTCGCCGTCGCCGGCCGGTTGCTCGCGACCGCGCCGCGCGCCGACGACTACCTGGTGCGCCGGCTGGCGGCCGAGCGGCTCCCCGACGCGGCCGAGCGGTGGGGGCCGGCCGTGCCGATCGCTACGGGCCGCGGCCCGGAGGCGTACCGCGACGCCGTGCGGCGCTACCTCCTGGCGGCGCTGCGGGGCCAGCCCCCGCGCGTGACGATCGAGACCGACCGGGGCACCATGGTCGCCGAGCTGTACGCGACCGAGGCCCCGCTCACGGTCGCCGCCTTTCTCGACCTGGTCGAGCGACGCTACTTTGACGGGTCCCGCTGGCACCGGGTCGTGCCCAACTTCGTCGTGCAGGACGGCGATCCGCGGGGGGACGGGTGGGGAGGGCCGGGCTTCGTGCTGCGGGACGAGTTGAATCCCGTGCGTTACGAGACGGGTACCATGGGTATGGCGCTTTCCGGACCCGATACGGGCGGCAGCCAGTTCTTCATCACGCATTCGTCGCAGCCGCACCTCGACGGCAGTTACACCGTGTTCGGTCGGGTTGTCTCGGGGTTCAGCGTGTTGGGGGCGATCACCCAAGGGGACCGCATCCGGAGCATCCATCGGTGAGAGCGGACATTCACGCGCGACGTCGTGTTCACACGCTGAAGCCACACGCTTCAGCGTGTGGATCGGCGCTGTTCGTCCTCTTCCTGCTTGCCCGCTCGGCGGCCGCTCAATTCGGCTACTTCGGCCAGAACAAGATCCAGTACCGCGGCTTCGACTGGCACGTGCTGCGCGGCGACCACGTCGACCTCTACTATTATCCGGAGGAACAGGAGCTCGCGCGCGTCGCCCTGACCTATGCTGAAGAGAGCTACGGCGTGCTGGAGCGGCGCTTCACGCATCACCCGCACCGCCGCACCCCGCTCATCATCTACGCCTCGCACTCCGACTTCGAGCAGACGAACGTGTTGCCCTTCGTGCCGCCCGAGGGCTTGCTCGGCGTGACCGAGTTCTTGAAGCAGCGCGTGGCCCTGCCGTTCACCGGCAGCTATTTCGATTTCCGCCACACGCTGCGTCACGAGCTGGTGCACGTATTCCAGCTGAGCCTCACGAACCAGGCCTTCGCGCGCTATCCGCGCGTGCGTCACGTCGATCCGCCGCTGTGGTGGACCGAAGGGCTCGCCGAGTATTTCTCGGCCGGGGAGGACTCGCGCGACGAGATGATCCTGCGGGATCTGACGCTGTCGGGGCGGCTGCCGGCGCTCGGGGACCTGGCGTACGCGGCGGGCGGGATCGTGTACCCGTTGGGCGGCGCCATCCATCACTTCCTCGCCGCGACGTACGGCGAGTGGCGCATCAACGAGATGTACCGCGACGTGTGGAAGTACGGGTCGTTCGAGGACGAGGTGGGCGCCGTGTATGGCCGAACGCTCGGCCAGCTGTCCGACGAGTGGCAATACTGGATGCGCCAGCGCTACTATCCCGCCGTCGTGGCGGCGGAGCCGCTCTCGATCACGGCCCGCCTGCTCACCCGGCTCGCCATCAAGCCGGCGGTGTTCGGGCAGCCCGCCGGCCCCGACAGCGCCCGCGGCGTGCTGTACTTCTCGCCCTCCACCGGGTACACCAACATCTACGCGCAGTCGTTCGCGGGCGACGCGCCGCGCGCCGTCGTCAAAGGGGAGCGCAGTGCCGAGTTCGAATCCTTCCATTTCTTCGAGTCGCGGATCGGGGTCTCGAGCGACGGCATCGTGGCGTTCTCGAGCAAGTACTTCGACCGCGACGCCTTGTTTCTGTGGAGCCTCGCGAAACGGCGGGTCGTCGGTCGCTACCAATTCCCTGAGCTGATCTCGATCCTGTCCCCCACGTGGGCGCCGGATCGCCAGAGCGTCGTGTTCTCGGGGCTCGCGGTCTCCGGCTACTCCGACCTGTATCGCCTCTGGCTCGCCGATGGTCGGCTGGAACGCCTCACGTCGGACCGGTATCAGGACCTGGATCCCACGGTGAGTCCCGACGGCCGGACCGTGGTGTTCTCGTCCGACCGCACCCCCTTCGGTCCGGGTGGTGCGCGCAATCTCTTCACGCTCGACTTCGCGTCGGGGACGATCAGCTACCTCACCTACGGCGATTGGCGCGACGACCAGCCCCGCAGCGCGCCCGACGGCCGCATCTTCTTCGCGTCGGACCGTGACGGCACCTATCAGATCTATTCGGTGGACGCCGCCGGCGCGGGGCGGCGCGAGACGAACACGCTCAACGGCGCGTTCGACCCGGAGTGGGTGGACGCCGATCACGGCCTCGTGTTCGGCGGGTTCGCCGACCTGAGCTACAACATCTACCTGGCGCACCCCGTCGCGGACAGCGCCGCCCGCCCGGTGACGCTCGCCGTGGAGCGGGGCGCGCCGGAGTGGACCTGGGCCGAGCTTGCCAGCCCGCAGTACGCGCGCGCCAACGCGGCCCCCTACGAGCACAAGTTCAGCCTCGACTTCGCGGCCGGAGACGCCGTGGTGGCGCCGGGCGTGGGGTCGGCCCAGGGCGCGGTCTTCGTCTTCAGCGATCTGCTGAGCGATCATCAGCTGTACCTGCTGGTGTCGTCGTTCTCGGGCTCGGGCTTCGGCAACCTGCTCGACAACTTCAGCGGCACCGCCTTCTACCTGAACCAGTCCCACCGGGTCAACTGGGGCGTCGGCGCGTTCCGGCTGCGGGGGCTGTTCTACGAGGGCGATTTCAGCACCTTGTACGACGAGACCTCGGGGGGCGTGTTCGGGGAGATCCGCTATCCGCTGTCCCGGTTCACGCGCATCGAAGCGGAGTACCGCATCGAGCACTCGAACCGGTTCGACATCACCCGGCCCGATCTGCTCG
>WNGO01003185.1_pt1 | contig 10547 bp, 13 predicted proteins | sample 5400511 | NCBI WGS metagenome assembly WNGO01 (sample SAMN13153380, study PRJNA577476) | soil metagenome | isolation source: 20 cm soil or saprolite under Garry oak tree replicate 2 | place: USA:California | collected 2016-06-15
ATGCCGGAAGGGGGCGCCGGTGTCTAGTTGTTTACGCTCAATTCGAGCAAGCGCAACTGCCGCCGTACGCGCAGCCGCCGGAGGTCGATGCGCCCGACGTCTCGGCGGTGCCCACCACCGCGAAGGTGGAGAACATCACCTTCGTGTTGGTGCTCTCGCAGCTGGGGCAGACCTGGCGCTCGTCGCGGCTGGCATAACCGCCGAAGACGTCAAACGTTTGGCGGCAACTCAGGCAGGAGAACTCGTAGATCGGCACGTCAATATTGTAAGGTTGTGCGCCTAAAAGTTCAGCAGTACGCGCACCTTCTCCTCGAGTGGAACCGAAGCATCAACCTGACCGGGGCTCGCTCGCTAAAGGAAGTCGAGGCGCTGATCGATGATGCCGGCGTCCTGGTCGAGGCGTCCTGGGGTGGCATCACCAGGGTGATCGATATCGGTAGCGGCGGTGGCCTGCCGGCGATCCCGCTGGCGGTCGAGATGCCGCATATCCAGTTCACCCTGTTGGAGGCCAACGCCCGCAAGTGCGCCTTTCTCGAGCACGTGGCCGGGACGCTCGGCCTGGCGAACGTCGCGGTCGCCCCGGGGCGGGCGGAGGAGCTCGGCCACCAGCCCGCGCTTCGGGAGCAATTCGATCGGGCGATCTCGAGGGCGGCAGCAAGACCGGAGGTGCTGCTGGAGCTGGCCCTTCCCTTCGTTAGAACCGGTGGAGATCTCGTTGCCCAGGTCAGCCCCCTCGACCCGCTTGTCCTCGAGCCGGCCGCCCGCCTCCTCGGCGGGGGGATTCCGCGCCTCGAGCACCCCGCCGGCGGCCATGCCCTCATGGTGGTGCCGAAGCTGCTCCCTACGCCGGCGCGCTTTCCGCGCCGAAGCGGGTTGCCAGGCCAAAAGCCGCTGGCGTAACGCACCGATTGGGGGTGGCGTTGCATGAACATGAGGTCGGCTCTCCGCCTAATTCCCCTGATGGCAATCGGCGCCGCGGCGGCCTTCCTGCTGGCTGGGCCGCTGACATCTCTCTACAAGTCCAACGCCGTGGCGGGCCGGCCTCAACCCTCCGCCTCGGGGACCATCGATCCGCACGCCTCGCCGACATCGTGCCCGGCCTCCCTCCCGATGCCAAAGACGGCGACGACCGTCACTCCGCCGGCCGCGCCGGCTCTGCCATTCCCGGTGTGGGTCAACGAGCCGCTGGGCGCGAAGGTGCGCGCCGGAGCGAGCTCATCGACGTCGCAGTTGGGGATCCTTTCGCAGGGCAGCCAGGCGACGGCCGATCAGCGCGCGCCTGATGCCTCGGGAAACGTCTGGTATCACGTCAAGCAGGCGAGCCTCGCCGGCTGGGTACGCTCGGACCTGGTGGTGACGACGCCACTCCAGGCCGCGAGCGGAGTGGGGTGGAGCCTGATGCTGCCGCAGGGTTACCGGGTCGCCTCCTCGTCCGATCCATCATTGACGACAATCACCAAGAGCGGCGACGACCTTCCGTTCCTGGTCTTGCAGACGACCTCCTCGGACACACTCACCGTCCAGCTGCCGGCGCAGCTGCGCGCCGACATGGCGCCGGTCGCCGACCACACCACGGCGGTCCAGGTCTGGAGCTATACCCCGCTGAATGAGCAAGTGTCGAGGGTCGCGCTCGACACCTGCAAGGTCACCTCAGCCTGGGCCCGTCCCGATCAGGGCTGGCCGTTCATGTCGTCCGTGTACGTTCACACCAAGGGCCGCAACTATCAGTTCTCCTTCTTTACCGCCGACCCCAATTCGCCGGTGGTCAAGCGCGTCCTCGACAGCGTCGCCCTAAGCTGAGCGGGTGAGCACCGGAACCCGCTGGGAGAAAGCCGCCGACGCCTACGCCACCGGCGAGCACAAGTCGGGCCGCGAGCTGCAACTGGTCGTCGACTTCGCCGCGCCAACGGGAGGCGAACGTGTGCTCGACGTCGGCACAGGCGCCGGCCACACCGCCCTCGCGCTCGCGCCCCACGCATCGAGCGTCGTCCTGACCGACCCCGTGCCAGCCATGCTGGCGACCGCGCGACGTGTCTTTGGCGAGGTTGGCGTGCGAAACGCCGAGTTCGTCGAGGCCGTGGCCGAGCGGCTGCCCTTCCAGGACGCGAGCTTCGACATTGTCGCCACCCGCTTGGCCGCCCATCACTTCGACGACGTGACGCTCGCCTTCCGCGAGGTGGCGCGCGTGCTACGGCCGGGTGGCGTCTTCATCTTTGTCGACACGCTCGCCCCCGAGGATTCGGAAAGCGCGGCGTACCAGGACGAGGTCGAAACGCTGCGTGATCCGACTCACCGACACATCTACACGCAGCGAGAATGGATCGCGTTTGCCGAAGCGGCCGGCCTCCGCATTGCGAAGCTTGAGGTCGTTCGCAAGGCCCACGACTTCGAGCCGTGGCTGGAACGCGGCGGCGAGGACGCCGCGACGCAGGACCGAGTCCGTGCCCGTTTCCTCCAGGCTCCGGCCTCAGCCGTCCGCGACCTCGAGATCGTTGTCGCCGACGGAGCTGTGAAGTCGTTTACCGATTGCAAGCTGGTAATGGCGGCGCGCCGGTAAGGCTTTTCGGTCTTCTAGCTTCGGCCCTCGCGCAGAGAGCTGACCGACTTCGCGATGCGTCGCTGGCGGGTTTCTGGCGCCTTGGCGGCCTCGATGGCGATCACGATCCGCTGCTTGTTGCTGAAGGACAGCCCCTCGAAGAAACGCTTCGCGGCGGGTTCGTGTGTGAGGGCGCGCGAGAAGTCGGCCGGCACCCTGACCTCTCGCGGCGCGGTGTCGAGTTCGACACCGACCTCCACCTTGTCGCGGGCGGCCACACCCGCGGCCTCGCGGACCTGTGCGCTGATCGGCAGCATGAACCGCCCAGCCATCGTGGCGACGGTGCTCCGATACGTGTAGCCCTTGATCGTGACGCGCACCGCTGGTTTCTTGCTGGATCCCAGTTTGGTGACGACCGCCGCCGGCACCTCGATGCCGGTAGCGGTCTTGCCTGCGGGCTCGATTGTTGCGCGAAACTTCATCGGTTCGCCTTGGTCGCGCTCGCCGTACTTGTTGCGACCTGGTGGAGCGGCTGCGAGAAACGGATGTGGTTGCCGAACGGGTCACGCAGACCGCAATCGATGCCGTACGGTCGCTCGGTCGGCTGCTCGGTGAACTCGACGCCCCTCGCCCGAAGCTCCTCGTAGGTCTTCCAGCAATCCGCGGTCGTGAAGAACAGGTGTCCGCCAGTGCCGCCTTTCGTCACCAGCTCGCGGGCCTGCTCGGCGGTTTTTTCGTCGAGACCTGGCGCGCCAGGTCTCTCCAGCAGGATCTGGCGGGTGTCGCCCGGCACGTTCACCGTTAACCAGCGCATGAAGCCCAGGTCCTGGTCGGTGTTCACTTCGAGGCCGAGCTTGCCGACGTAGAAGTCGAGCGCCTTGTTCTGGTCGAGAACGTAGAGCGAAGTGATCAGAAGAGCATTGAACATTCGTAGACCTCCGTGATGTTGGGATTGATGTTGGATCCCACGCTAGACGACGTCTCGGGCTTTGGCTTCTCCAAAACTGCTCGGTCGGGTCCAGGCCATCGCGAAGCAGGTCGGGACGGCGACGATCGGCCCGCGCCCACGGTACATGGATGGTGGCTCGCCGACGATGTCGCGAAAGCTCCGGCTGAAGGTGCCCAGGCTGGTGAATCCCACATCCAGGCAGACGTCGGTCACGCTGCGGTCGGTCGCGCGCAGCAGGAACATGGCTCGTTCGACCCGCCGGCGCTGCAGGTAGCGGTGCGGCGTCTCGCCAAAGGTGGCGCGGAAGGTGCGGATGAAGTGCGCTTCCGAGACGTTGGCAATCCGCGCCAGGGTCGGCAGGTCCAATGGCTCGGCGTAAGCGCGATCCATGGCGTCGCGCGCGCGGAGCATCCGCCGGTTGACCTCCTCAACGGCACGGCTCACTGGCGTTCGCCCTTCGTCACGGCGAGAGTCCCCGGATCGCCGCCTCGGCCGCGGCTCGTTCGTCCCAGGGCTCTTTCCCACGACCAATGAGAATGCTTCGTTCGTGCCCTTTGCCGGCGAGCAGGATGGTATCCCCGGGGCCCGCGCGGCGGACCGCGTGCGCGATCCCCTGCCGCCGATCCTCGATGCGCGCGTACTGCGTGCCCTCGGTCCAGCCGACCTCTTCGGCACCGGCGGCAATGTCGCTGAGGATGGTCATGGCATCCTCTTCGCGCGGGTCTTCGTTGGTGAAAACGGCATAGTCGCTCAGGCGGGCGGCGATCTCGCCCATCCAGGGCCGTTTCTCGCGATCGCGATCGCCGGCACTACCGAAGACGGCGATCAATTTTCCCCGAGTGATGGGCCGCAGCTCGCGAAGGACCTTTTCGAGGCTCTGCGGCGTATGCGCGTAGTCGATGATCACGCTGAACGGCTGACCAAGGTCGACCCGTTCCATCCGGCCGCTGACGCCGCTGTAGCCCTCCAGCCCCTGGCGGATCTCGTCGAGCGTGAGCCCGACGGCGATACCGGCGGCGGCCGCGGCCAGCGCGTTCGCCGCGTTCCAGCGACCGCTCAACTTCAAGTCCAGCGCGAGCGGCCCGAGAGGTGTGGCGGCCTCGACTCGTAGTCCCTGTGGGGTCGCCTCGACCCGATCGGCTTTGAGGTCCGCATCGAGCTGCAGGCCGTAGGTGATCCGGCGGGGAATCGGCCGGTCGACCAGGTATGCGTAACTCGGGTCGTCGCGGTTGAGGACCGCGGTCTTTTCGATCCCCTTCGGTGCGGCGCCGGCTGTCAGGTCGATCAGCTGCGCCTTCGCCTCTCGGTAGGCCTCGATCGTCTTGTGGAAATCGAGGTGCTCGTGCGCAATGTTGGTGAAAACGGCGACGTCATACTCGACCCCCACCACGCGTTGCAAGGCGAGCCCATGCGAGCTGGTCTCGATCACGGCGTACGTCAGTCCGGCCTCGCGCATGCGAGCCAATTGCTCCTGGACCTCGAGCGCCTCCAGGGTGGTCTGGCGCGAATCGTTTGGATCGATGGCGGCGCCAAAACGGATGTCCACCGTGCTCATCGAGCCGACGCGCCGCCCGGCGCTCAGCAGCATCTGGTGGATCATCGTCGTGGTGGTCGTCTTGCCATCGGTTCCAGTCACCCCGATGACCACCAGGTCCGCGCTGGGGCGACCGTAGAGCGTGCGCGACATCAGGGCGAGCGCCCGGCGCGTGTCCGGCACCACCACCTGCGGCCAGGCGGCGCCGGCCCGGCGCTGCACTACCGCCGCCACCGCACCATCTCGAAGGGCCGTTTCGACGTAGCGGTGACCGTCCGTGTGTGTGCCCGCAATGGCGACGAAGCAGTCGCCCCGTTTCAGGCGCCGGGAGTCGTAGCAGAGGCCGGTGACCTCAGGGTCGCTTGGGGGTGCTTCGAGCACCTCGACGCCCTCGAGGAGGCGGCTTAGTTTGATGCCTGTCACCGAAACGACATGATGCTACGCTCAGGCCGATGGCCGCCACGATGCGATCGGCCCGCATCGGCGCGCGTGACTTCACCTGGGGCGCGCGGACCTATGTGATGGGCGTCGTGAACGTGACCCCCGACTCGTTCTCGGGAGATGGCCTGATGGACCTCGAGACCGCCGTCACCCAGGCCAGGCAGATGGAACAGGATGGCGCCGACCTGATCGACATCGGTGGCGAATCGACCCGTCCGGAGACCTGGGCTGGTCCGGGACTCAGCGCCGAGGACGAATTGTCGCGCGTCATCCCCGTCGTGGAGCGGGTGGCGGCCGCGGTCACGGTGCCGATATCGATCGACACCTATAAAGCTCAGGTTGCGGAGCGAGCACTCGCGGCCGGCGCCGCCCTTGTCAACGACGTGTGGGGACTCCGGCGCGATCCGGCGATGGCGGGGGCCGTCGCTCATGCCGGCGCCCCGGTCGTCCTGATGCACAACAAGCCCGGCGGCGGCTACCGCGACCTGATGGGCGAGATCGCCCAAGGCCTGCTCGAGAGCGTCGAGGTGGGCCGAGCGGCCGGGATCGCGGACGATCGCATCATCCTCGACCCCGGCATCGGATTCGGCAAGACGCGCGAGGAAAACCTGGAGATCATCCGCCAGCTGTCCGAGCTGCGCCGCCTGGGGTTTCCGCTCCTGATCGGCCCGTCGCGGAAGTCGTTCATCGGCAAAACACTCGACCTGCCGGCCGGCGAACGGCTGGAAGGGACCGCCGCTGCAGTCGCGTTGAGCATCGCCGGCGGCGCGGACATCGTCCGTGTGCACGACGTCAAGGCAATGGTCCGCGTGGCGCGCATGGCGGATGCCATCCGGGGCACGTGACCAGGGTGTGGCTGGCGCTGGGCAGTAACCTGGGCGATCGACCCGGTTACCTGCAAGCGGCGCGCGAGGCGTTGCCCGAGGCGGGCATTACGGTGCTCCGGGCATCCCGCGTCGCTGAGACCGAGCCGATCGGGGTGGAAGACCAGCCACGCTTCTTGAACCAGGTGCTCGAGGGGGAGACATCACTCGAGCCTCGGCCATTGCTCGACGCCGTGAAGGACATCGAGCGGCGGCTCGGCCGCACCGCCCGCCAACGATGGGGGCCACGAGAAATCGACATCGACATCCTTCGCTACGACGGTCGCTCCGTCGACGAGCCCGGCCTGCACATCCCCCACGCCGAACTGCCGAACCGTCCCTTTCTCCTCGAACTCCTCGAGGATCTCGCCCGATGAACGAGCCCTTGCGCGTCGCCTGGCTCGGGCATCAGAGTGGCCGCGCGGGCGATGGACTCCTCACCTATTCGCGCGAGGCGGTCGCCGGGCTTCGAGCACGCGGGGTCAAGGTCTTCTTCGTCCATCACGGCACCCTGGCGGCGGTGACCGACGACGGGCTCACACTCCGGTCGCTAACCGGCAGCCACCGCTACATCATCTCCTCGCCCAGGACAAAGCGCAGCATCACCGATCTTCTTCGCCGCGAGCACGTCGACCTGGTCCATGTGTCGCTCAGCTTTTCGACGCTGATCGATTTCGGGCTCCCCGAGCTGTGCCACGAGCTCGGCCTGCCGGCCGTGGCCACCTTCCATGTGCCCTACGACTCACGCTTCGGGCTCTGGCAGGGCATCAGCACGGCGGTCTACCGCCTCTACGCTCAGTCGCTCGCCAGTTTCGACCGAGTCATCATCTTTTCCGAGCAGCAGAAAGGCCTGCTCGAGCACTACGGCGTCCCGACCGACAACATCGCCGTGATCCCCAACGGCGTCAACGTGGAAAAGTATTCGCCCGGAGCATCGGACTACAAGCAGACCCTCGACGCCGGCGCGCTGGTGGGCTATCTCGGCCGCGTCGATCCCGAGAAGAACGTTGACCTCCTGGTCCGCGCCTTCCAGGATGTCGATGCGCCCGACGATGTCAAGCTTGTGGTCGTCGGCAGTGGGAGCGAGAAGCGTCGCCTCGATCGACGGTACGGAAGCAACCGCGTCATCTTCACCGGGCAGGTGATCGATGAAACCGAGCGGATCGCCATGTTGCGGGCCATGGACATCTTCGTCCTGCCGTCGATGGTTGAAGGCTTGTCGCTCTCCTTGCTCGAGGCGATGGCCTGCGGCGTCGCCCCGGTTGCGACCGACGTTGGCTCCGATGGTGAGGCGCTGCGCGGAGCAGGCATCCTCCTCGACACCAAGGATCTCGACGGACAACTCCGGCTGGCGCTGCGCACGTTGATCGAATTCCCCGACTTCCGCGCGGAGCTCGGCCGGCGCGCCCGTACCCGCGCCGTCGAGCGCTTCAGCCTCTTGGAAAACCTCGACCGGCTGCTGTCTGTCTACCGCGAGCTGCACCCGGCCGCCGGCGCCGCTGCCTCCTGACGTAGATCAGGTCAGGTACTCGTGTGCCATCCAGCCGCGACCAATCAGGTGCCACCAGATGTGCCCATCGACGTAGGTCGGTGCACTGTCGACGTCGACGATCGTCCCGTTGGGTAAACAGGCCAGGACATTCGAGTTGAGGCCGGGCGCGTCGCGCACGTTGGCGCAGCCCGAAACCTTAACGATGTCTTGCGGACCTGGAATTGCGCCCGTGGCTTGAGCGCAGCGGACATTGACGTAGTGCCAGCCGGCGGCGTCATGGTAGAGGAACACCCAGCAGCCCGAGCCACCGCCGCCCGACGCGCCGCCGACCTGGGCATAGAAGGTTCCGGCGTTGGTCCCGACCATCGCTCGCGAGGGAGTGCCGAGGCGGAAGCAGGTCTGGCTGCCGCTACAGGTCGTCGCATCGACCGCGTGCAGGTCACGTTCGGCCGCCGGTTTCCCCACTGCAATCATCGCCCCCTCCTCCTGCGACGTGGCCGGCCGCCCGACACAGAGTCCCGGCAACGGATTAACGGCGCAGATGGTTGGCGATGGCGAGACTGACGGCGATGGTGATGCGGTATCAGCCGGTGCGGTGGTCGAGGATGACGACGAGGCGGAGGGCGTCACGGTCAGTCCCCCTCCGGTACTGGTGGGAGGGGCGCCGCATCCCGAGACCAGCAGTGCCATTGCCCCCATGACGACCAGCCGGTGCCACGGCATTACCAGACACATAACGCAGCGTACGAAGAATGCTCCTCGAGCCACGGATGGAAGTGGTCGGAGATGACGGTGAAGTGGACCTCATTCACGAATCGATAGCCATCTGATTTCAACCTATCAGCTCAGCTGGTTGACGGCTGACGCCAGCGCGACGTTAGCCGAGTTTGCCGGCGCTGGTGAAGCGGTAGCCGATGCCCGGCACGGCGAGGATGAAGAACGGATGGGAGGGGTCCTGCTCGATCTTCCGGCGCAGGTTGCGGATGTGGACGTCGATCACCCGGGTCTCGATCGGGTACTCGTAGCCCCATACGTGGTTGAGGATCTTCTCTCGGGATAGCACCTTGCCCGCATTCGACGCGAGGAAGGCGAGGAGATCGAACTCCGTGTGCGTGAGCATCACCTCGCTCGAGTCGTGGAAGACGCGGCGCTCGTTGAGGTCGATGACCAGTTCTTTGAATTCCAGCCGCCCCTGATTGACGGCCTCCTCTTCCTGGCGCGCCTTTCGCAGGTGGGCGGCGATGCGGGCGAGCAGCTCCCGCGTCCGGAAAGGCTTCGTGATGTAGTCGTCCGCGCCGATCTCCAACCCGACGACCACATCGATCTCTTCAGTCTTGGCGCTGAGGATGATGATCGGCACTCGGAGCCCCGCTTTGCGGATGTCGCGGCAGACGTCGAATCCGGAGACGTCGGGCAGCATGATGTCGAGCAGGATCAGGTCCGGTTTGCTCAGTTCGATCCTGCGGAGCGCCTCGCCGCCGGTCTCCGCTTCGACCACCTCGTAGCCCTCCTTCTCGAGGGCAAGATGGACCGCCTTGCGGATCATGGCCTCGTCGTCGACGATCAGGATCTTCTTCGCGGGTGGCATCGGTTAATGCGCGCCGACGGCAAGGCGTGGCCGCGTCCGGGTGGTGGCCTCCGCGCGGGGCAAGATGACCGTGAACACGGTGCCTTTCCCGTGGCGGCTGCGCACGTGAACCTGGCCACCGAGCATCGTCACCAGGCTACGCACGATGTACAACCCCAATCCAGTGCCGGACGTGCGGCGCACGAAGGGGTCGTCGGCACGGTAGAACTTCTCGAACAACCGGGGCATGTGCTCCTTGCGGATTCCGACCCCCTGGTCTGAGACCTCGAACCTCACCGCCGACTGATCGGCGCGCGCGTTGAGGTTGATCTGGGTTCCGGGCTCGGAGTATTTTATGGCATTGGTCAAAAGGTTCACCAGGATCTGGTGAAGCTTGCGGGCCTCGCCCATGACCGGCGGCAGGTCCTCGGGGGTCCGGCATTTGAGGGTGCGTCCCTTGAGCATCGGCCGCACCTCGTCACACACATGCTCGACTACCGACCCGACATTGACGCGCGAGAAGTCGACAGAGATGCGACCGGAGTCGATCCGGCTCACCGCGAGGATGTCCCCGATGAGCCGCTCCATCCGGTCGGCCTGGCCGTGCAGGTCCTGCAAGAGTTCCCGGCGTTGGGCTTCCGACAGATCGAAGTCGAGCAAGAGCTCGCTCAACCCCTTGAGCGTGGTGAGCGGTGTCTTCAACTCGTGCGAGGCGGCGAGCATCAGGGCATCGCGGGCCTCGATTATCTCCAGCTCAGGCGTGACGTCGTGGATGATGACCACGGCCGCGTCCGGCGTTTTCCCCTTGAGGCGGATAGGCGACACCGAGTAGGAGACCCGCACCGGGTCGTCGCTGGTGCGAAGCCGGAAGAGGTAGGCGAAGTGGGTATTGATGCGGGTGCCAAGCCGCAGTGCCCGGCGCAGCGCTCCGTTGGGCGCGCAGAGATTGACACCGGTCTCCGTCCGCACCTCGAGGATGTCGGCGGCCGGCCGCCCGATCGCGTCCCTCAGGGCCCATCCAGTGAGGCGCTCGCCGACGGCGTTCAACGACAGCACGGTCGTCTCGCGGTCGACGAGGATCAGGGCCTGGGGGAATTGCTCAAAAGCCTGCTCGGAGAGCGTTCGCTCCCTCGCCATTCACCGCAGTATATGCACTGGGGCGCGG
>WNGO01011496.1_pt1 | contig 10542 bp, 8 predicted proteins | sample 5400511 | NCBI WGS metagenome assembly WNGO01 (sample SAMN13153380, study PRJNA577476) | soil metagenome | isolation source: 20 cm soil or saprolite under Garry oak tree replicate 2 | place: USA:California | collected 2016-06-15
ACCGGCTGGAACGCGGTCGCATATGGTAGCGATGGGGGCAACGATGAAACGGGCGCACGATTTGCCGCCGGCGGTGGCTCTGGCATTGGAGCCGCGAGTGGAACGCGTACTATCGCTCACGCTCAGCGAGGTGGTCGATCGCGTACCGGAAGGTTATCTCAAACCGCGGGAAAGTTTCGACGCGACGCGGCGCGTGTTGTTAAAAGCGGCCGAAGTCGAAAAGGGGATGGCGGTTGGCAAACCGACGGTGGCCATAGGGACTCTCTATCAGCAAGTGCCGGAAATTTTCATGCAGAGCGTTCCCGCCTCGGACACAGCGGTAGTGCAGTTGCCGTTCGACAAAATAATGGAGGAACTTTCGAATCTGCGGCTGCGGGATGACCAGACCCAGGAGCAAATCGTCGCGCAATATCAGACGCCGTTCCTCCAAGTCACGGTGGAAGAATCGAAACGTTTCGGGACCAAGATGGAACCGGTCCAAGTCACTGAATTTCCGCGTGTGCGCACTGGGGTCGACCCGGCAACAGCGGAAGCGATCGCCGCGGCCGAACCCGAGGCGACCGCGACGGAAAAGTTCACTCCTTCCCACTTTGGGCGCGCAACGCCGCCTGATCTGGGACGAAACAAACGTTCCGCTCCACCGCTCGAGCTTCCAACTACCCCCGCTCTTAATAAACCGGAACCGCCGGAGCCAGCGGAATCCCAAGCCGAGCCGGCAACGCCAGAAAAATCGGCAGAATCGCGTATTCCGTTTTCGCTGAAGCCGGTGACACCGGAGAAGCGGGTCGTAGTCGAGCACGTGCCGGAAGGATCTTTGCCAAATGGAACGGGTGAGCCCGCGCTTCCGCGAGTTCCAGCCTCCAGCGGGCCGCCCGTTCCGCCTTCCGCTCCTCCTCCGCCATCTCCGCCCGCGCCTCCAACCAGGATACCTTTCAAGTTATCGCCGATCCCTGCACCAAAGCCGGAGTCAACGCCGACTGTTCGGGAAGGCGTCGGCAAATTGGAACCTGCCGTCACCTCCACACCGGCTCCAACCGTCACCTCCGATGAATCGGCAGTGACGCTGCCGCTGCGTCCGATCCTGCAAAATTTGCCGCCGATGCAAGTTACAGGGGACATTTCGGCGGTGCCGGCAGAAACGACGGTCTCCTTCCAGTTCACTCTCATTGCGCCGCAGCTGGCCAGCGGAAAGGTCGTGGTTCAGCCGAAGGATTTTCAGGCTGCATTACCAGCCGAATATCGCAATCTTTTCCTGGCCGACGCGATTGAAGCGCCGGTGCAACTTTCATTGCCGGATGTGCTGGCAAATCTGCCCGGTGACGCGTTGCGCATGCGGGAAGACCAGGAAGTAATCACGCAAGATGAAGTTTTTGAGACGCCGTTCTCGACTAAAGCGGCAGAGGACGCGCGACGATTCACGACCAGCCCGACGTTCAAAGCCGAACTGGCGTCCGATGCTGGACTGGCGTCCAAAGGAGGACTCGCGTCCCAATGGGGCCCGACCTCCAAGGTCGAGCCAACGGAAGTTGCTCCGGTGGCTCCGTTAGCGAGGGAAACTGTAAAGAAACCAGCGGAAGACTCGCAGGTAAAAGACGAGCCCGGCCTGCCATCTAAGGCCGAGGCAATAGAGGTTGCCCCGGTGGCTCCGTTAGCGAGGGAAACTTCAGAGAAACCAGCGGAAGAACCACAAATAAAAGGCGAATGGGCCGAGCTGCCGAAAGTGTACGCGGCGAAGATCGAGCTGGCGGGCGCGGCAGTGTCAGTCCCGATCGACGCTCTGGCAAAGGCAGCTGTTCCCAGATTCGACGCGAAGGACGCTGTGGCCAAAGCGAGCGCGCTGCCCGGGGTTCGATCATGCGGCATTATTTTCGCCGATGGGCTGAGCATCGCCGGCAATATTCCAGCAGAAATGCACGTCGATGGCTTGAGCGCGATGGCACCAACGTTGCTCAAGAAACTGGAGAAACATATGCTGGAAACGCAACTCGGAGCGCTCACTTGCCTAACTGTTTACGGCGAAAAGGCGCCCATGACCTTTTTCGCGTCGGGAAACATTTGCCTCACCGCCGTCCATCATGTTGCGGAGCTTACCGCCGAAACCCGGCGCGAACTCGCCACGATTACGAAAGAACTTTCGCGCACCTATGCGCAACCGGGGACCGCTCATGTCGATCATTAATTACGCCAGCCGGGAGATTCAGTTTAAGATCGTTTACTACGGGCCAGCGCTCTGCGGTAAGACGACCAACCTCGGCTACATTCATCAGCGGATCAGTCCGCAAAATCGCGGCGATCTGGTCTCGCTTGCAACCGCGGCCGATCGCACTCTCTTCTTCGATTTTCTTCCGCTCAACGCCGTTGTCATCAAAGGTTTTGTCACAAAATTTCAGCTTTACACCGTGCCCGGCCAGGTGATTTACAACGCTACCCGCCAGCTCGTTTTGCGCAGCGTGGACGGGATCGTTTTCGTCGCCGATTCCCAGTGGGAAAAAATGGAAGAGAACGTCGAGAGTTTTAAAAATCTCGAGGACAACCTGGCCAAGCAAAACATGTCGCTCGAGGACATCCCTTACGTCTTGCAGTACAACAAGCGGGATCTGCCGAATATCGCGCCGGTGAATTATCTTGAGTACGTCCTGAACAATCGGAAGAAGCGGGTCCAAAGTTTCGAGGTTGTCTCCAGCACCGGACAAAACGTTTTTGCAACGCTAAACGCGGTCTCCCAAACCCTACTCCACAAATTCAGCAAACAGAGTGACTCCAACCGCGGGTCTGCGCCCGGCGCGCAGACGCCAAGGCAAACACAGGGGGTGGTAGCATGAACGCCATACCCGTTCTCACCATCGATGATGTCGCCACACTCGATGGTGTTCTGGCCGATTTTCTAAAGAAAGCTGAGGCCGAACTGACCGTGGTGATTGATCGCGGCGGCAATGTTATCTCCCAATATGGCGATATGACGGTCATGGACGTGACGATTATCGCGGCGCTCGCTGCCGGTTCCTTTGCCGCCACACGCGAATTGGCACGGCGGATCGGCGAGATCGAATTCAATGCCCTCTATCACCAGGGAAACGGCAGCCATATTTTCATGAACTCGGTCGACGAAGAGACGATCATGATCACGGTTTTCGGACCGCGCACGACGGTCGGTCTGGTCCGTTTTTACTCTACCGGCACCGCCCAACAGGTTGCTCTTTTGCTCAAAGCACTCCAAAAAGCTAATCACGGTTTTACTTTCGAAGCCTCGGACATTTCAGCCGCGCCGATTTTTACCGATTCCGAGCCTACGCCGACCACGCCGAGCTGACTTTGCAGAATTCTTCTCGCCAAGCCGATGCTCGATGTTCGCGATATCAACGGAGTGCAGATCGCGTCTTTCGCTAATTGGCGCGATACGCAGCAAAACGAACTGCCGCGGGTTGGCTTATAGCCGGGCAACGATAATGATGCTGCGGTTTTGCCGAGGCCCCCATCAGGATCTTACACGGCTCTGGTCCGTGGCGCTGCCGGCTAGACTGGCGTCGCTTTGGTCGAGGCCTTCGAAATTCGCTGATCAAGCTAGCGGAGGTTGACTCGGGAAGCTTTCGCGAGTCAAACTCAACGACCCGCGAGCGAACGGAGGGATGGCCTCTGTGCCGTCCGTCAAATTGAGTTTGGGACGATACGGAGCTCATCCCTCAGTCCCCGTAAGCGAACACCTCGGCCAGCACGGTGTCGTCCCAGTATGGCGGGCGACTGAGTCGGTCGCCCTACCAGTTTCTACAGCCGAAACGGAGTATTTGCCAAATTAAGCGCATGGAGGATGTTACGAGGTGTCTCCCCAGCGTTCGCTGAGGTTTTCGGCGATACTCCTTGGCTACTTCGTTGCGCTCTCGCTTGCGCGCGCCGCCAACGTGCTGACATGGCATAACGACAACGCGCGGACTGGTCAGAATCTAAGAGAGACGCAGCTCACGCCGGCTAACGTTAACGCGACCAATTTCGGCAAGCTCTTCCAGATCAATGTCGACGGCAATGTCTACGCGCAGCCGCTGATAGTGACCAACGTCACAATTCCCAACCAAGGCGTGCACAATGTGGTAATCATCGTGACTGAGCACGACACGGTTTACTGCCGCGATGCCGACAACGGAACTGCGCTCTGGCGCAGATCGATGCTCGAGGCCGGCGAAACGCCCTCCGACCCACGCAACTGTTCGCAAATCACTCCAGAAATCGGGATCACGGCCACGCCGGTGATTGACTTGGCGACGGGCCCGCACGGCACAATTTATGTCGTCGCGATGAGCAAGAACGGCAGCTCTTACTTCCAGAGATTACACGCGCTCGACCTGACAACTGGCGCCGAGCAGTTCGGCGGGCCGGTGAATATCGTGGCGACCTATCCCGGGACCGGCGTCAATAATAATGGTCAGGGATCCGTCGTCTTCGATCCCAAGCAGTACAAGGAACGAGTCGGTCTCGTCCTGAACGGAAGCATCGTTTACACCTTTTGGGCCTCACATTGTGACATCAACCCCTTCACCGGTTGGGTGATTGGTTACAACAAAAACACGCTGGCGCGCGCCCGCGTATTGAATCTGACGCCGAACGGCAGCCACGGCGCGATCTGGGCGAGTGGCGCAGCTCCCGCAATCGACGTCGCCGGCAACATCTACGCGCTCGTCGCTGATGGAACCTTTGATACTTCGCTCAATTCGAATCGCTTTCCCAGCATGGGCGACTTTGGAAACTGCATCGTCAAATTGTCCAATCTGAACGGTTCATTATCGGTCACGGATTACTGGACGATGTACAATACTGTCGCGGAATCGAGCAGCGATCAGGACCTTGGCTCAGGCGGCGCAATGCTGCTCCCCGATATGATCGATGTTAATGGCGTGACGCGACATCTGCTTGTCGGCGCCGGCAAGGATGCCCACATCTACATCGCTAATCGCGACAATCTCGGCAAGTTCCGGGCGGTCTCGAACGCCACGCTCTACCAGGATGTGAGCGGCGCCCTGGCACACGGAGTTTGGGGGGCACCCGCCTACTTTAACGGCCATCTCTATTATGGCGCGGTCAATGATCAGCTGAAGTCATTCATCTTTGCGAACGCTCGGCTGAAGCCGACACCCTCTTCGAAAACTGCGTTAACGTTCGGCTATCCCGGAACAATTCCGAGCGTGTCAGCCAATGGCACACGGAACGCAATAGTCTGGGCGGCGCGTAATAGCACACCGGCGGAGCTGCATGCATTCGACGCCAATAATCTGGCGACCGAGCTCTACTCCACTACTGATGCGGGATCGCGTGATAGCTTCGGTAACGGTAATAAATTTGCGGTTCCGACCATCGCCAACGGTAAAGTTTACGTCGGCAGTACGAGCAGCGTCGGCGTGTTTGGCCTCTTCAATCCCCCTCATCTTTCCGGGGTGGTCGAGGCCATCGAAATTCGCTGATACATCCGCGATCGGAGGGACGAGCTCCATCTCGTCCAAATCTAATCTGTGGACGACATGGAGGTGGCGTCCCTCCGTGTGATGACTCAGCCGGTGAACTCTTGCACCACGAGGGTTGCGTTGTGTCCACCGAAACCGAACGAATTGTTGAGTGCAACGCGCACCTTGCGCTCTTTCGCCACTTTGGCGGTGAAATCGAGATCACATTCGTCGTCCGGGTTTTCGAGATTGATTGTCGGCGGAATGACACCGTCACGAATCGATAGAGCGCAGGCCGCCGTTTCGATCGCACCGGCGCCGCCAAGCAAATGGCCGGTCATCGATTTGGTTGAGCTGATCGAGACGCTTTTCGCGCGCGGTCCGAATACGGTCTTAATCGCGCGCGCCTCGGCGACATCGCCTAGCCCGGTCGAGGTCGCGAGCGCCAATTGCATGGCCCGCGCTGCGCCGCTCCCATCTGGCGGCGGCGCGGTCATGTGATAGGCATCCGCACTCAGACCGTAGCCAACCAGTTCGCAGTAAATTTTCGCGTTTCGCTTCTTCGCGCGCTCCAGCTCCTCAACGACGACGATGCCGGCGCCTTCGCCGATGACAAAACCGTCGCGATCGCGGTCCCAAGGGCGCGAAGCTCGGGCCGGCTCATCATTCCGCGTGCTCAACGCTTTCATAGCGCCAAACCCGGCCAGACCAATCGGAATAATGGCCGCCTCCGAACCGCCGGCGAGGAAGATATCGGCCTCGCCAAATTTGATCATGCGCCACGATTCTCCGATAGCATTGTTTGACGTAGCGCAAGCAGTCACGATGCACATGTTCGGTCCGTGCATTCCGAATTCCATCGAGATCAGCCCGCTCGCCATGTTGCTGATCAACATCGGGATGGTGAAAGCAGACACTCGTTGCGGACCTTTGGAAAGAAGGATGGTGTATTGATCTTCCAGCGTCTTTAGGCCGCCGATCCCGCTGCTGACGAGAACGCCGAAGCGTTCCGGATTCTCCAGCGCCATGTCAATGGCGGCATCCGCCATCGCCATTTTGGCGGCGGCCATGGACAACTGCGCAAAGCGATCGGTTCGGCGGACATCTTTCGGGTTTTTAAAGACGGTTTTTGGATCGAAACCCTGCACGTCGCCGCCAATGCGGCAATCGTAAGCGGTCGTACGGGCGAATCGGAAAGGTGGTCGAAAGGTGGCGCAGGGTCAACGCGCTTCGCTTACCGCGTTCCCATCCCCACACTCTGCACCGTTTGGAAAAGTTTGCCTTCGGTTTTGATAGAAGGCGCGATGATGATTTCTGTTTGCTGGAACTCCGGGATATCGCGGGCGCCCACATTACCCATGCAGGTGGTAATGGCGCCAACCAGATTCTGGCTCCCATCGTCTACTTCGGCCGGACCGAACAGGATTTGTTTGAGTGATCCCGTCGCACCCACTTTGATCCGGGTGCCGCGCGGCAGATTGGCATGGGGCGTCGCCATCCCCCAATGATAGCCGCGGCCCGGAGCTTCGGACGCTTTGGCAAAAGCGCTGCCAACCATCACGGCGTCGGCTCCGCAGGCCAATGCTTTGCAAACATCGCCGCCTCTGCTCATCCCACCGTCGGTGATGATCGGAACGAAGCGCGCCGTTTTTTTGAAATAAGCATCGCGCGCAGCTGCGCAATCCACCGTGGCGGTGACTTGTGGAACGCCCAAGCCGAGCACACCGCGTGAGGTACAGGCTGCGCCCGGGCCGACGCCAACCAGAACCGCGGCCGGCCCGCAGTTCATGATCTCGAGCGTGACATCGTAGCCGACGGTGTTGCCAACGATCACCGGAATGCGCATGTCTGCGCAAAATTTTGCGAGATCGAGCGATTTATATTCCGACGAAACGTGGCGCACGGTTGAGACGGTGCTCTGCACAACGAAAACGTCTGCACCTGCCTCCTGGGCGAGAGCCCCGAATTCTGCGGCCCGTTGCGGAATCGAACTCACCGCCGCCAGCGCACCGCCGTCCTTGATTTGCCGAACTCGCGCCGCAATCAGTTCGGGCTGGACCGGTTCTTGGTAAATTTTCTGAAGCAACCCGGTGATCTCGGCTTTGTCCGTTTGGACGATTTTCTCCAGCACCTCCTGTGGATTCTTGTAACGGGTCTGGACACCTTCAAGATTGAGGACAGCGAGTCCGCCAAGCTTGCTCATCTCGATTGCAAATCGCACATCGACCACGCCGTCCATGGCGCTGGCCAAAATCGGGATCTTCAGCGAAATCGGTTCAGCATTCTTACGCGGCAAACGAAAGGTGGTATCGATCTCGTTTGGATTAACGGTCACTCTGCCCGGAACCAGCGCGATTTCGTCGAAGCCGTAGGTCACCCGGGCTTTTCGATTTCGACCAATCCACATTCCCATATCAAATACGCTCGAATTTAAACCGTTCGTTCAAACTGCCGCAGCGCGGGCAACGCGGCAGCAAAGCATCGGTGCGGTCCTCGAACTCGAAACCGCAAATGACACACCGCAGCCGGTACCGAAAAGCCTTTCGCTCGCGCCGTCTGCGGTTCCATTCACTACTTAACCAGAGGAGGAATACGGCCGCAAGAAAAAGCAGCAGATAAATCGCCACCAAGGCGGCGAGACTAACGCGAATCACGGCGAAGGAGCAGGGGTGCTAAGGGACGGTGGCGTGATGTCGTTGCCCCAGAGAATGGTCGCGACGCTCCAACCGAGAGCCCTCTCATCTGAAGAGACATTCTCATTTGGCGCAAAGCGACAAAATTGAAGAAATCTTCGCCCTTGTTCATCCAGTGCCGGATCGCCGGATGATTCAATCAAAAAACAAAACCGGATCGCACCGCCGGCATCAACCGCGACGCGGAACCGTGCATTGGCCGGGGCATCGATTCGACTTGCTTGGAAAGTAAATCCCGGCACGGCCGGTACCCCCAATGCATCTGTTGATTCGGAGAACTGAACCGAGGTCTTGTGCGCGACCGGCGGAGCGAGCGCAGCAGTACTAAGTATGGGAATGCGAACCGGGCCGATCGCGGCGGAGCTCGGAATGCTCAGATCCGGCGTCGTCGGTGGAAGGCCTTTCAACTTCGGCTCGTGCGTGGCGTAGGAGGGAATGTGTTGCAGTTTCGGCAGGTCGATAGCTTTGTTTCCCGGCGGGCGTTGGGTGGTGGTCGCCAGTGCTGGATCTTCCGCTTCGACCCAGCGCAAAAACGCGATCGATTCGGAATCATCAGGCGAAATTAGGCTCACTCGCGCCGGTGCCGGGAGCAACGCCACCGTTGGCGGATAAACGATCTGGAAAACGTAAAAACAGGCCGCGTGCAGGATAATCGAGGCAACCAAAAAAACGATCAAAGCGCGGGCGCGACGACGGGCCGGAGCCCAGCTAAATATCAGCGATGTTGGCGCAACCGCAGTACTCATTTCGGGGCCGTCATTGCCAGTGCGACCGACGGGACGCCGTGTTCGAGCGCGAGATTGGCTACCCGAATAACCGTCTCGTACGGCGTGTAACGATCTGCTTTGATGATGATGGCACGTCCTTCGGTGCGAGCCGCATCAAATTGCCGGCCAAGGTCGTCGATCGAAGTTTTCTGATCGCGGAAGTAGACCGTCGCGCCATTTGTGATACTGACGATTTGATATTTGACCTGCGGCGCCAGCATGAACTTCGAGAAGGGTACGTTCACCGAAATGCCCGGCTGCAAAATAAAATTCGAACTCAGCAGCAGGAAAAAGATCATTAGAAAAACGACGTCTAGGAGTGGGAAGACGAGTAGCCAGCCGAATTGATAATCCTTTGTCCGAACGAGTTTCACCGCGCTTATTTTTCGCGCCGGAGATCACGCTGGGTGGTTTCTGCCTGGAAAGAAATGATTCCGCTCTCCGGTTCTGTCTCGGTCAGCATATGCACGATTTCAATCCCGGCACGTTCCATGTCATGCATCATCGTGTTTACGCGCGACGAAAGATAGCTGTAGGCGACAAAGGTCGGAGTCGCGACCACCAGTCCAGCCGCGGTCGTGAGCAAGCTTTTGTAAATGCCGGCTGATAATTCCGTGACTGTGGCGTAGCCACCGTTCGAGGCGATTACGCCAAATGTTTCAATCATTCCCGTAACCGTGCCGAGAAGACCGAGAAGTGGAGTGAGAAAAGCCAGGGTAGCGAGGACGCCAAGGAACCGTTCCAGTTTTGGAACTTCCAACTGGCCTGCTTCCTGAACAATCTCGCGCAGTTCCGAACGTGGCAGATCATGCCGGAGAATGGCAGCGTGAACCACGCGCGCGACTGGGCCAGGCGTTCCGGCCGATTCATGCAACGCTTCGGCAAAGTTGCGCCGCTTAATCAGGTTTGCCAGTCCTTTCAAAAATTCGCCCACATGAATCGTGGCTCGATGGAAATAGAACAGCCGTTCCGCGAACACCGCGATTGAGATGATGCTGCAGATCAAAATCGGCCACATTAGCAGTCCGCCCTTCTGGAGGTATTCAATCACGATTTTTTCTCTAACGTTCTTTAGACTGACAGGCAAGCCGACTTACGGCCGTTTCGCCATCGGAACGGTTGTTTGTCCCAAAAGCCTGCCAGCGCCGTCATAGGAAGAATAGCCAATTTGGCGCCCAGTCCCGTCATACCGGAAAATGATTTTGCCAATAACACTCTGGTCTTTGGCGAAATGTGTCTCTTCAATCAGATGGTTGTCCGCATCATACCGGTACTTGGCAAAAAAACGAAATTGCTCCTTCGGTCCGTAGACTTCGCCACGAAGGAAGCGTCCGCTTTCGTCCAAGTCATAGCGGATCTTCTCGCGCACTTTTCCATCCCCCCCGGTTGTCGTGGCAACCGACTTATGATTGGCGTTATCCGCCTCGTAGACTGTGCGCGAACCGTCTGGGTTGAGAAGGACACTGACCCGGATGGTATTGGCTGACGAGTCTGTTTGGGCGAAGAGACAAATCGGGGCCGCTAAAATGATGAGGGGGAAGACACGGGAGAAAACGGGCATTTCGGATGGGGAAAATAGCTGATTTTGGGCGGGGAGAAAAGAACAGTGAAAATGTATTGACCACAAGGGACGGTGGTGGTTAAAAATGGGGCAAA
>WNGO01008590.1_pt1 | contig 10539 bp, 9 predicted proteins | sample 5400511 | NCBI WGS metagenome assembly WNGO01 (sample SAMN13153380, study PRJNA577476) | soil metagenome | isolation source: 20 cm soil or saprolite under Garry oak tree replicate 2 | place: USA:California | collected 2016-06-15
ACCTTTCGTTGCTGTATATCAAATCCGACGACGGGAAAAATCTTGTGCCCCTGAGCGCGCTCGTCACGTGGAAGCAATCGCTGGGCGCGCAGACCGTAAGTCACTTGAACCAATTCACGAGCGTCACAATCTTTTTCAACCTTAAGCCCGGCGTAGCCATCGGCGACGCCACGAACTTCATCAGCAAGTCCGAGGCGGATATCGTGCCGCCCACTATACGTGCGAGCCTGCAAGGCGAGGCCCTGACGTTCCGTGACACGGTTCGCGACCTGACCATCTTGATGGCGCTGGCCGTGTTCGTGATGTATGTGATCTTGGCCATTCTCTATGAGAGCTACGTGCACCCGCTAACGGTGCTCTCAACGCTTCCCACTGCGCTCGTAGGGGGATTGCTGACCTTGTACGTGTTCGGAGAAGAAGCGTCGCTCTTCGCGTTTGTCGGCATGTTCATGCTGATGGGAATCGTGAAGAAGAACGGCATCATGATCGTGGATTTCGCCCGTCACCGCGTCGACGCCGGTGAGTCCGCCGAACAAGCCATTCATGACGCGAGTATGGACCGCTTCCGTCCAATCCTCATGACGACTCTGGCGGCCATCTTCGGGGCCGTGCCCATTGCCGCGGGTTACGGAGCCGACGGAGCGTCTCGCCGGCCGCTCGGTATGGTCATCGTCGGCGGCTTGGTGGTGTCGCAGTTCATCACTTTGTACGTCACGCCGGTAATTTACCTTTACCTCGAGCACTTCCAGGATAAGGTATTGAACCGCACGTCTTTCTTCCATTCTGGGCATTCGGCGATACCTGCCGCTGGCGGCTCCGTCGCGACCCAGGATGGCGTAGCAGATTAGGATCGTTGGAGACAGGAGCAAGATGATAAGGCATTTCGGCAGCCGGCGTTTCACACAATTTTTTCCGCTCGTTTTCTGCACGATCATCCCATTTATTGCCGGCTGCGTCGTCGGCCCGAATTACAAACGGCCAATTGTAAATTCGCCGAGCACGTTTCGCGGTCTGACGGACACGGAAGCGGCCAATCCTGCGCCCGCGTCTCTGGGAGACCAGAAGTGGTGGGAAGTGTTTCAGGACCAGCAACTGCAGCAGTTAATTCGCACCGCGCTTCAGCAGAATTACGACGTGCGCATTGCAGCGGCCCGCGTCCTTGAGGCTGAAGCGCAGCTTGGAATTACACGCGCGAATCAATTTCCTTCCGTGAATGCCAATGGCACCGGCGCCAGCTTGCGCAATTCCGCGTCGGGTCCAATTCCCGCGTACGAATTCAATTATGGCCGGGTGAACGCTAATGCGGTGTGGCAGCTCGATTTCTGGGGGTTGTATCGCCGGGCGACGGAAGCGGCCAGAGCGCAGCTGCTGGCGAATGAGTGGGCGCGCCAGGAAGTGAACGCCACTCTGGTAGCGAATGTGGCCAGCGCTTATTTTCAGCTTCGATCACCAAGAGCGCAGTGGCTTCCCGAACTGAGTCCCTGCAGTTGACGCAGACTCTCGAGGAGCACGGAATCAATTCGATTCTGGACGTGCGTCAGGCGGAGCAGCTGGTTTACACCGCTACGTCGCAAATTGCCGATCAAGAACGGCGCATCGAGCAGCAAGAAAATCTCCTCAGCATTCTTATGGGAAATAATCCCGCCGCCATCCCGCGTGGCATCGAACTAACCGAGCAGCCTCACGCCCCCGTGGTCCCGGCTGGGCTTCCGTCTGCGCTTCTCGAACGACGCCCGGACATTCGTCAGGCCGAGCAGCAGATGATCGCCGCCAATGCGCAGATCGGGGTCGCCAGGGCCGCCTATTTTCCTCAGATTACATTGACCGCAGCCCCCGGTTTCCAGAGTAACGCGCTGACCAACCTCTTCAGCGGGCCGTCCGGGCTGTGGACTTTCAGCGGATCAATCACGCAGCCGATTTTCACGGCGGGAAAAATTCGCTCCGGCGTCCGCTTAGCGGAGGCGCAGCAGCAGGAAACGCTCTTGGTCTACCAGCAGACGATTCAGGGCGCATTCCGCGGCGTTTCCGACGCGCTCGTAGGCTACCGAAAGGACCAAGAGTTTCGGGCGCAGCAAGAACTCCTCGCCCACTCAGCCCAGGATGCCGCACAGCTTTCCAGTATGCGATACCAGAGCGGCACAACAAGCTACCTCGAAGTGCTCACCAACGAAACCAACTACTTCACCGCCGAACTCGGCTTGGCGCAAGCACGGCTCAACGAGCTCCTCTCCCTCGTGCAAATCTATCAAGCCCTCGGCGGCGGCTGGCAGCAGTAGCCGCACATCGCAAGAAATATTCGCGTTGGCATTGGAAATCAAACCAAGAACCCGTCCTTGAAAAGGGGTCAAGGACGGGCCATCCCAACATTTGTGTTAAGATGTATACAAGAGGACACATTCATGAGTAACACCACCACTGTGACGGTCCGCGTTCCGGCTGCGTTGAAGAATCGTCTCGACAAGTTGGCCGACGCTACTGCTCGCAGCCGCTCCTGGCTTGCGGCTCACGCTCTTGAGGTCTACGTGGAAGATCAGGAGTGGCAACTCGCCACCATCCGAAAAGGAAAGAAAGACGTCCAAGCAAGCCGCGTTGTATCTCATGAGGGCGCGGCGCGCTGGTTGCGCTCGTGGGGCAAAAAGCGCGAATTGCCTCCGCCGTCATGCGAATAGTCTGGTCCGAAACAGCCATCACCAACCTCATCGAAATCCGAAAGTATATCGAACAGGACAAGCCTGCGGCCGCACGCCGATTGGCTCAACGCATCCTCGAGTCTGCGGAACGGCTTGCCGAGCACCCCCGCCTCGGTCATCCCGGGCGCGAACCCGAAACGCGAGAACTCATCGTGGCGGGCACACCGTATATCATCGCCTATCGAATGTACCGAGGTCGCCTCTGCATTCTCGCGGTTCTGCACGCCGCCCAAAACAGGCCTGAAGAGTAGTCCTGCACGCGTTGCCTGGCCACCTGATCTTCAAGCTTTTCGGGATGATACAAACTCCCACGCGTAAAACCGACGCGTGGGGACACCCGCACCCGGCATTTGCGTAAGGCGGAACCAATTAGTATTGGGAGCAATTCGAAAAATCTGGCGGAGAGGGGGGGATTCGAACCCCCGTCACCCTTTTGAGGTGAAACTGATTAGCAGTCAGCCCTGTTCGGCCACTCCAGCACCTCTCCACGAAAAAACGGGCCGAAAACGCACGGCCTTTGCAGGCGTGCCGGGGGAAAGTATAGCACCTTTATCCCGAGCATCTTTGAGGGTCTGATTGTGTGCGGTGTCGCATGCTCTACGAAAGGACCGCGCAGGCAAGAGTGCCTGCGCTACGCAGTCTGGTGTGTCGGACGCGATTCAGTACGGTGAATCCTGAGCAGTGGCGGCGCGGTTTTCACGCGTCGCGTGCACCGCGCCAGTATTGTCGGTGTAAAAGCTGAGGAATCCGTAGTTGCCCGCGCGGGCCTGGAGCGCGTAGCTGCGAATGGAGCCATCGGGCTCGACAGGACCGGGCGTGTACTGAATCTGGTAGTTGACGCTCTGCGCGAATTGCGCTGCCGTGCGCACCGGTTCACCCAGGGCCTCGAACTCTCGCGGGTAGGCTCCGCGCTGCGCCGTTGCGTAGTCCGCCAGTGCGGACCGCACCTGGCGCAGGGACTCGACGGCGCGCGCTTCGGCCTGCGTGGTGGGATTGCCTTGGCGCTCCGGCACGACGAACCACAGGAAACTCCAGATCGCGGCGAGGAGAACGCCCAGCAGCACGCCCCACCGAAGCAGAATCTTTCGCAGGGACGGCTTCGCAGCAGGCTGATCCGCGCCCGTGATGGGTACAGTCAAATCCGCGCCGCAATGCGGGCAAATCTCTGTCCCTTGATTGATTTCAGTTTCGCATTCGCGGCAATTATACATGGCGGAAAATTGAAAGCTGGAACCGGACGCGCCGAAATGTTCGCGCGCGCGGTCGTTAGCAATTCATCGTAGCGAAACGCGGATGCCCGCGTCAATTCGCGTGCGCCCAATTGCAGTTCAGGAGGTCGGACCTTTAGGTCCGACAATCAGCGTCGCCAGGAAAGGGCCTTTAGGCCCTGAAGCTTCTGTGGCTGAAGCCCCAGTTCAGGCGGACTTGACCTCCGAGCTGAGGTCCGACCTCCTGAAAAGCAAAATCACCGCGACCACTTCCTAATTAGAAAGTTGCCGCGCTGTGGGGGAATTGTCAGCAAACTAGGCGTGAACCGGGAACCCTCGCACAAAATGCGCTGAGGTTCAGGACCTGACCCACTACGTTGGCCGATATTGTGCGACGCCCATCGAACGCAGTTGATCTTCGCTGCGGCTCCGCATCCACCAGCGGCGAACAAGCGAAACCGGCCAGATGGACCGCCAGGCCCCGAGGATTGCGCCTTTCCAGGTCAGGCGGAAATATTCACCGGCGCCGTCGAGGTACATGTAGCCGCGTTCCTGCTGGCGCGGGCCGTATCGTTCCAGACGACGTTTCAATTCGGCCAGTTCCTGTCCGCGCGGCGGCAACTCCGGCCGGGAACCGCCGGTGTTTTGCTGCACGAGCATTCGATGGGCGCGATACAGCGTGAAGGCGTCCCGGACTTGCGGGAAACGGAACACATGGTAGGACGGCGATGGAAAAAGAACCGGAGCAATGGAATTTGTATTCGTATCAACTTGAGCGTCGTTCGAGCATCGAGTTATGAATTCGATGTAGCCGGCCATTTTTGTAGCGGATTTGACAACGGATACGTCCGCCCATTCCAAGGTCCGCGAATTGCTGAACAGCGCCATGAAGCTCCCCGTATTCGTCGTCATGCTCCCCAGGTTCACATAGCCGACGGGCTCGAACCCCAGATCCACAATACTTTTCACGCGAAGCGCCATGAACTGCCGGACATCGGGGGGCAGCGACTCGACGGGAACCAATTGAGGATTGAGCTTGGCTTTAAAGCGGAACTGAGCGCGCAGCAGAACCGGCCCCAGGAGAATCATCGCCCCGTACACTTTCAAAAGGAGTGGAAGAATTCCGTTGTCCAATGGACCCGTCATCGCAGCCCTCCATTTGGATTGCAGCACGTGATTGCAGGTCAAAGTAATCCCGCACGCCGCCAGTACCTCCGCGTGGTTCGGCAAGTATGATTTGTGACGGCGCAGGTCAGGCCGATTTCCGAGCGAGTTCTTCCAGCCAGGCGTCGAGCGTGGCGCGATTCTCCGCTGAGGTCTCACCGAAACGCAAGCCCATGCCGTAGTTGGTGTGCGTGTAGATGACATTCCCGGGCAATTCGCACGTGCTGCAACCATAGCGGATGCGGACGCGCAACACCGTGCCCACCGGAAACGGATTGAACGTGTCTACATAGCAGCCGCGCGAACTCAACTCAGAGATGCGCGCGACGATACGCGGCCCGTCCACGAGCTCCGCCAATTCGGCCTCGGCGATAAAGGAGAAGCGCGGGTTAGTCCTGGCTACGGTGAACGTAGTTGCTGGCATCGTGTCGCCTCATTTCCAATGAGCGCGGGTGACCGTACCTGACTCCATTGTACAAAAGGTTCAGGCCATGCGATGGGAAGTGTGTATGGAATTGCGAAAGAGATAGCTGGCTATTCGTACAGGGGGCGGTCAGGCGAAAGCTCCAGGTCATTTACGCCTAATTAGTAATATTAAGCGGCACGGAACTTCCGCGACATCTGCCTGAGCGTAGCGCACCACTTTTCAGGGAAGGACATTCTTTGCGACCTGCCCGGTTGGTTAAATATGACTTAACGCCATCATTCCGGGTAAAGCGAGGAATCCCTCTTGAATATTCGCCGGCAAGAAGAGGGATTCCTCGTCGCGGAGTTTATCCTGGTCCCTGCCGGGGCTCCTCGGAATGACGGAGCATGAGGTTTTTCCGCGGATGTCTCCTCAAGTTAAATTATCGAACAAAGCGTCTTTATCCGACTATAGGCGGGCGCCAAAGTTTACCATGGTCCACTACGTATTGGATTGTGAGGCGGGAATCGGGTGTGGGCTGATTGCATGTGGCGGCGTTCCACGTGAAACGCTCGAATTCGTAAGGACCGATTGCGCGAAGACGTATTTCAACGACCGAATACAAGGAGGAAGGTGTGGGAGCTTCCTCGATCGGCCTTGCCAATTTGCTGAGGGGGGTTAACCGATCGGCGGGCTGGATGAATCAGCCGTGCCGCTGGCGCTGACGCGAATTGTCCCACTCTCATCGGTATAGAACGACCGCACGCCAGTGCTGCCAGGCGACACGGGAACGGCCGTGATCGAGTAGCTGACCACGTGACCGGCGGTGTCGGCCGTGATAACCGTGAACGTGAATTTGTAACCGCTCTTGACGCCGGTTGCCAGACCCGAGTCAATCAGATCGGCAGCCGCGGACGAAGTGGTTAAGGCTCCACTGGAGGGACCCAGATTCGCAATGGAGCGAGGAAACCCACCATAGCTATTCGAGTACATGACCGCACTTTCCGTCAGAGCCTTGAGCGCACCGACAGCGGCGGTCTCGTTTGCCTGCTGTTTCGATTTCATCAAGTTAGGAATGGCAATCGCCGAAATAATCAAAATAATCGTCACAACGATCAGAAGTTCGATGAGGGAAAAACCCTTTTGGCGCCTGTTCATACTTTCTCCTGTCCCGTGTCTTAGTTCGCCGCGACTAAAGTCGCGCGGTACTGCTTGCTATCGACTCCGGGACACAGAAGCGCAAAGCTCTGGTCTGCCTGCGGGCTGCCGGTTAGGTACCTATTGTACACCAAGACGGTCAAAATAGGTTGACTATAACGCACCCGGCGCCGCTGGGCAGCACGTGCACAGGCCCGGATACGCTATGATACATCTAGACATCTAAAGGCCGTCCGCACCACATGGCACAGGAACCCACTATCGCACCGCTCGACGCTTTTTGTGCGCAATATGCACGTCTGATCGAGTGGCTCCACGCGGAAGCGAAGGGCGCGCGATGGGGCCTGGCCCGCAATCGCTTTGCGGAGGCCCTCCGGCGCAGCGCGGAGAAACGATATGGCGGTGCGCGCGCCGGGGCTGCCGAGGTCGAAGCTTACCTGAAGTCGTTGCACCTGGAAGATTTAGCCCTGGCGTGCGCGTGCGGGGACGGCCTGGAAGCGGCCTGGGAATTCTTCATCAAGCATTTCCGGCAGGAACTGCGCGCCGCCGCCCGCGCCATTCTGCGCGCCTCCGGGGCCGGGGATGCGACCCGCGCGGAGGAGCTGGCGGACTCTCTTTACGCGGAACTGTACGGCGTCAGTCCGACCGGAAGCGGACGACGAAAATCCCTGTTTGAATATTTTCACGGCCGGAGCAAGCTTTCCACATGGCTCTGGGCCGTGCTTGCCCAGCGGCATGTGGACCTGCTGCGAACGAGCTGGCGGACGGTTTCGCTCGAACCCGAAGAGGTTGAGGCGCCCTACAAGATTTCGGCGGGCTCCCCTTCGGAACACAGGGAAAACAAGTGGAGCCCGCATCCGCTGGCGCGGCGCGCGGATTCCCAGCAGGCCGATCCGGACCGCGAGAGGTATCTCGCCCGGCTCGATGGTGCGCTCTCGGCTGCCTTCGGTCGGTTGGCGGCGCGCGAACGCATGCTCCTGTCGTGCTATTACGTGGACCAACTCACCCTGGCGGAGATCGGACGCACGCTGGGCGAGCATGAATCGACTGTGTCGCGGCAGCTCGACCGCGTTAGACGCGAATTGCGAGAAGCGGTGACACAAACACTGTTTCGCGGCGCACCCGCCCGGGATGGGCACGGGCCGGAGGCGGGTCTCGACGAAGCGCAAGTGGAGCTGGCGTTCGAATACGCGCTTTCGGACTGGCCGTTTGATTTGTCGCGCGCGCTTTCGAAAGGGGAAGCCGCGGTTGACCCCCCGGAGAAGTGAAGCAAACTGGGGAGGACGAACCATGCAAGATTCTAATCCTGGGCCGTTCTAGGTAAGGAAGAGTGGCAATGGACTCACAGAAGAGAGACGAATCACGCGATCGCCGTCGAGAAGAAGCGCTCGCGCGGCGGATGGGCGATGCTCTGGATCGACTGGATCACCGCGGCGCAGGGGAGTGTCCCGACGCCGAATTGATCGCGGCGTACCACGAAAAGTCGCTCCAGCCGGACGAAATTGCGCGGTGGGAAGGTCACTTCGCGATCTGTGGGCGTTGCAGAAGAATTTTGGCCGTGCTCGTGGCAACTGCCGAAGAGGCGCTCGCCGAAAAAGAGGCCGCACATCTGGGAGAACTGGTCGCAGCCTCGCGCCCGATCGAGACCACGCGCCCGAATCGGCTGGCCTGGCGCACGCGCTGGCTGGCCCCGGCGCTGGGCGTGGCTGCGGTATTGGCCGTGTGGGTCGCGATGCGGCCGCCTTGGCGGACAGCCGATCAAAGCCCGTCAGGAATCCTGATCGCGCAGGCCCCCAAGAGTGAGCCTCCGCAAAATACAGAGGCGCATGCTGTGCAGCAATTCTCCAAAGCCACTCCAAAGAAGAAATCTGAAACGGACGCGGGAGCTCTGAAAGACCGTCCCGCCGCAAGAGCCCAATCCCCGAATCTCCCTGCGGACGCGCTTGCGAAGAATCGCCTGGATGCCGGCAGTACGCTTGGGAAGCTTGAGCAAAACTCCGGAGTTGTCGAAAATGGTTTACGGGACCAGAAAAAAGTGAAGGGCGAATCGAACGTCGCGCAAGCCGGCAGGACAACTGGAGAAGCATTCGACGCAGCATCACCTGCGTCCCCGGCTCCTGCGCCTCCAGCGTTACCGGGAAAACTGCCTGAAGCACTTCCGCGACCGCAAGCTCAGGCTCAAGTCACGCGACAGGCGCCTCCCGTCACTGAGACCCCTCGCTCAACGAATCAAACTGTAGTGGCTAGCGAGGCGGCGCCTTTGGTCTCAGCCACAGGGAGCACCGTGGGCGGTATTGGTGGCAACGCACCAGCGCGAGACAAGCAGGTTCTTGCGGCCCCTGGTGGGGCAGACAAGACTGCGGCCCCACCACCGCCACCTACGCTTCCTGCGCTGGTGGCTGGATCGCCTGAACCACTTCCGCAAGAGCAAGCTAAGGCCCGGGCCACGAGTCAGGCGCCTCCCGTCACCGAGACGCCTGGCTCAGTGAGTCAAACTGTGACGGTTACCGAGGCGGTTCCTTTGGTCGAGACGACAAACAGTACACTCGGTGGTTCCCTGAATAATTCAACTGTGAAGGATTTGCCTCTGAATGGACGAAATTATCAAGCGCTTTTGAAATTGGATCCGACGGGAGTAATCGCTGTTCAAGTGAAAACACCAACGGGGAAAATTCTCTGGCGGGCGGGAAAGGGCGGAAACATCCAGCGCTCTGCCGATGCGGGGCGCACATGGATTTTGCAGAATAGTCCATCGCAGGAAGATTGGCTTGCGGGAACGGCTGTCTCCGACAAGATCTCCTGGATGGTGGGCCGCAACGGCGCAATTGCGCGGACGACGGACGGGGGGCACTGGAAAAAAATCGCTCCCCCGGCAGTGGCCGCCGACTCGTCTGGAAAATTGCCCGATTGGATCGGAATTACGGCGGCCGGTGCACGGCAAGCGACGATCACGGCTAGCGACCAACGGCAATACGCCACGCAGGACGGGGGGAAAACCTGGAAGGCGCAATAGGACATTGGATCCCCAAGGCCGGGCACATTCCTGGAAACCGCCCAATTGTAGGGGCACGGCATGCCGTGCCCCTACGCGCCTCTCGGGAATACGATTCGTTAAATAGCAAACATCTTGTGCAAGAAATCCGGGCAGGCTCGTTCTAAGCGGTGAAGGATGAAATCAGATCTTCATCGGAGACTGCCATGATGAACGTAAGACTGTTGAAATTTCCTTATGCCGCGGGGCTTGCGGCCCTGCTGCTTTCTTTGCCGGTTCTATATCGTTCCGCGTCCGCGCAACCCTCCGGCCAAGGAGCCGCACCGCCTGCCGATAGTGCGGTCACGACTACGCTTGCTGATCAGACCGATCTTGCCATCACTGTTTACAACTCAAGTCTTGCGCTGGTGCGGGATGTGCGCCAGCTCAACCTGACCCCTGGGGAATCACGCCTGCGGTTCATGGACATTGCGGCGTCAATCAATCCGGCGGCGGTCCATTTTCGCTCAATGACGGAGTCCACGAAGCTGAGCGTGCTCGAGCAGAACTACGAATACGACTTGCTTGACCCGAACAAGCTGCTGCAGAAATTCGTGGGGCGAGAAGTCACGCTGGTGCGCCCGAAATTGAGCAGCGGCACGACAGAATATGACGAAGTAAAAGCCACGCTACTCTCCTTGAACGGATCACCCGTATGGAAAATCGGCAACGAAGTCGTTACCGGACTCTCCTACGAAAGCATTCGCTTCCCCGAACTGCCGGAAAATCTATACGAGCGGCCTACGCTGCTATGGACGCTGCAAAATTCCGGCGCGCGACGGCACAAGGTGGAAGCATCGTACCTGGCTTCCAATCTTTCCTGGAGCGCGGACTACGTGCTGAACGTCGGCAAGGATGAGACCAATGGTGATCTCGACGGCT
>WNGO01009114.1_pt1 | contig 10537 bp, 8 predicted proteins | sample 5400511 | NCBI WGS metagenome assembly WNGO01 (sample SAMN13153380, study PRJNA577476) | soil metagenome | isolation source: 20 cm soil or saprolite under Garry oak tree replicate 2 | place: USA:California | collected 2016-06-15
TAGGAACGTCGCTGCCGCGTGCGTCGGTGGAGCCTCGAGGCGCGCCTTGATCGCGAGCGATCGGGCGTCGGCGGCGAGCGCCTCGACGGTCGGCTGCTCCGGGGCGTCCACGTGACACTGCAGGCAGAAGTCGCGCGCGTGACACGTCGCGCAGCTCGCCGCGACCGGGCTCCCGGCCTTGGCTTGGGCGCCGTGACCGCGCCCGCCTGCGAAGCCAGGCTCCTTGTGAGAAGGTGGTGTTTGGAACGCCGCGACCTCCCGAACCGTGAGCCGCTCAGCTCGTGCGAGCGGCACATGGCACATCGTGCACGCAGTGTCCGGCGCGGCGAGATGAGCGGTGCGGATGCCGTGGCAGTCGAGGCAGCGCTCGGCGACCGGCGGCTTGACCGCCATCCACGGCGCGTCCTTCTCCGAGTGGCAGTCCACGCATCCGGCCGTCGCTCGGCCGCGCGCCGCGAGCGTCGCGGCGTGTTTGGAGTGCTCGAACGCCAGATTGCGGCGCACCGGCTCGGTCGGCGCCCGCCATGAGACAGTTTTCTGAATCTTGCCGTCGTGGCACGTGGCGCACGACGCCGGATCGGGCCACAAAGCCGCGCCGGCGCTCGCGGCCCCGGCATGACACGTAGTGCACGTGGGGAATAGCTTCTGGTGTTTCGCGTGATCGAAACCGGCCGCTGGCTGTTGAGCAGCGAGCGGCCAGGCAGCCAGCAAGGCGATCGCGACTCGGACGAGCAGGGCCGCGCAATCGCCCGCGTGTTCCCACGCTAGAAGCGTGGGCTCGGCCATCGCTGTGCTTAAGCACAACGCCTCGCCGAGCCCAGGCTTCAGCCTGGGAATCGCAGCGGGATGTGCGTTTCCGGGCGCCTTCACGGGCCGCGTCCCCCAACGGGCATCCGGCGGACAGCCGGCGGGACGCCGGAGAGATCCGCGCTGCTGCCGAACAAGAGGATGGCTCGCACGCTAAGTCGCACTTGATCCCAGTTGAACGCCGCCGCATCGGGGCGCTTCCGGTCTGCCACGTAACGGCCGGCGTCGAGCTGCAGCCGGAGCCGGGACAGCGCGCGGTACTCAGCCGCGAGCCCATACGCCTTGAGCGACGACTCATCGAACCGGAATTCGAGCGGGCGATCGAGCGTGGACCCGTACACGCTGAGCGCCAGGACATCGCCCGGTGTGAATGTGAAGGTGCCCTCGAACCCCCGTGACGCCGCGCCGGGCCCGAACTCGGCGTGGTAGCCGCCGTCCGCGGTCCAGCGGGCGGACGGCGTGAAGCTCGCGCCCCACGCGAATCGCCAGCCGGACGTTTCGTAGGTCACGAGCGGTGTCGCCACGTCGGCGGCATCGAACGCATACCTCTCGCCGCGCGCCCGGAGCCTGAGCTTGGCGAGGGGCGCGAACGAGACGGACCCCTCGACCGCGTGGTATGGCACGGGGCTGAACGCGCCCCAGATGGTCCACAGGTCGAAGTGGGGGCGGTAGCGGCGCACGCCGAGGGTCGCCGTGACGCGGCCGCCCGCCGGCAGATACCCGAGCCCCGCTTCCGCACTGCCCCACCAACCAGCAGCGAGATCGTAGTCCGCGCCGCCGGTGAGGGTCCAGCCGGTGGCGGGACGGATCGCGACGTCGAGGCCGGCCCGCTCCGACACGAAGTAATCGACCACGGGGTCTACCTCGCGCAGATAGCTGGCGCGCACGTCGAAGCGCGACGTGGTCCAGCCACCGCCCGCGCCCGCCACGAGCTGCCGTTTTTGCGGCTGAAAATCGTCGAGCGGGTTGAGCGCAGGGCTCGTGACCGGAAGTGCCGCGCCGCGCGCCAGGCCCCAGCCGCCATACGCTTCGACCTCGAGGCCACGCCGCCCGTCGCGCACGGTGACGCGCCCGCCGTCGAATCCCGCGAAGCCGAGGCGCGTCGAGATCGTTTGGCGGCCGACCTGTGCCGTGAACCGCTCGGTGGCGTACTGGGCGTAGCCTTCGAGCAGCTGCAGGTGCGAGTCGGTCCCAGGCCAGTTGTCCCCGCTGCTCAGATCGCCCACGATGCGAGCGGTGGCCCGGATGCTCAAGCCCGGGACGCCGAGGCCCCAGAGCGTGACGTCTGCCGCCGTAGTCACCGGTGCGGCGTGCACCGCCGGCCCGGGCCGGAAGTACGAGCAGTAGGCCGCGCCGCTCGGGCAGGTGACGGCGAAGCCGTCGGGCGTCGTCGGCCCGCCGTTCGGGCCCGGGACCGTGTCGCTGGCCGGGATGCTATCGGACGTAATCCCGCGAAACGCGACCGTTTGCGCCCGCATATCGAGTCGCAGGCGATACCCCTGGGCGTGCGCTGCGGTGGGGAGCACGGCGACGGCGAGCGCGACGAGCGCGCCGGCGCGGCTCCTCACGAGCCGACCGCCTGTTTGCGCAGGTGAGCGCGGAAGTGATCGGGCGACGAGCCGAAGTGGCACACCGTGCACTCCCGGTCCGGATAGTGGTCCCGCTGCTTCGCATGGCAGGTGACGCACAGCGCCCGGTCGGGCACGAGCCGCGCCACGATCGCGGGCGTGTGACACGCGTCGCATGCCACGTGCGCCTCGACCGGCGGAGCGTGCGCAGTCCGCCGCTCTGGCTCGTCCCCCGAGTGACAGGCGCTGCACTGCTTGCCCGCCGCGTGGTGGTCGTCGTGGCACGCGGCGCACGCCGCCGCCTTCGGCTCGGGGTCGAGGCTGACGGGAGTGGTGTGGCACGCAACGCACTTCACGGTGCGGTGCTTTACGTGATCGAACCGTGAGGGGTGGGTCCGCTCGGAGTGCTCTTTCACGCTCACGCGCACGGTCACCGACTCGGGGCGCGCCAGCGCCGCCGGCTGATGACACGTGGCGCAATCGTTCGCAGACGGGGCTTGGTGGTGGCAGATCTGGCAGCCGCGCGGCGGCTGGAACGTGAGTCGGCTGCGCTGCCGTTGCGAGGTATGGCAGGTGATACAGGTGAGTGACTTGTGCCGGTCGTGGGGGAAGGTGTCGGCCGGAGCGACGGGACCGCCGCGCGGGAGGTCTCCCGGCGGCGGGTCGTCAAAAAAAGGTCCGTCTCCCTTGCCTTTCCCGGGCCCCAACGAAATCCGCCGTAAGACCCTGGTCGTGTCGAACGCCATGGGTGGGCTGAGCCTCCGCCCGCCCGCTCGCCGACCTTTGACGGCCGCATGGCATCCGGCGCAGTCGCTTGCGTCCACCCTGGCCTGATGCGGCTGGTGACACAGCGTGCAGTTCGCCGTCACAGCGCGATGGTTCGCGCCGGTGTGGAACGGAACCGAGCGCCAGTCGGCGTGACACTTCGCGGACGCACAGGTCTGCGCCGCCTCCGCGGGCGCGGTCTGGGTGTGCGGGTTGTGGCACATGCCGCAGGTGCCGCGGTGCGGGTCGCGCGCCGGATCGAAGTCGGCGAGGGCGACCTGCATCTCGTGACACGAGAAGCACTGCTTCATCGCTGGGACCAGCGTGCCGCGCGCCGAGTCGCGCGTCGCCAGCGCCGGCACCTCCGCCGTAAAGCGGTGACACATGACGCAATGCAGGTCGGTCTGGCCGCGCATCTTGGCGAGCTTGATCTGGACGTTGACATGACAGCCGGACTGCGCGCAGGTCGAGTCCACGGGCAGAAAGCGGTGGACCTCGAGCCCGTGGCAAGTGACGCACTGCACGTTCTTGAGGGCGCTCGAATCGGACTCGAGGTGGGTGCGGTGACCGGCGGTGGACGCGATGCGCTGCCATGTCTCCTTCGCTTGTCCTTGGATGTGGCAGCTCGCGCAGATCCGGGTCGGGACCTTGGCGTGCGTGCCGATCCGCTCCGGGCGTTCGGCGACCCAGAGGTAGAGTTGTCGCGCGCTCGCGAACAGGGACTGCTGATGGCACGAGTGACACGACAGGGAGTCGTGCTTGGACCCGGCGAAGCGCTGGAACGGCACCTTCATCACGTGGCAGCCGGTGCAAAACCCGTTGTTGTGCTGCATGTAGTTCCAGCCGACCACGCCGAAGCCGCCGAAGCCGAGCGCGACCGCGGCGGCCCCGGCGAGGAGTCCGATCTTGACGCCCTGCCGGCGCGTGACCACCCACTGCACGATCGGCAAAACGGCTGCGACGCCGCCCGGCAACGGGGGAGGACCGACGGCGACCTGCTGGAGCACGCCGATCGTTGGGACCGCGCTACCTCAGGCCCGCGCGCATCCGCACGCTCGGCGGCGGTGTCGCCTGCACCTGGAGATTCCCGACCGGCGGCGAAGGCAACCCGTACGTCGAGTGCAAGGCCGCAATCGAGGACGTCAGCAGCGCCTCGAGCAGGAACGGGTTGTGCACGCCGTTTCCGGACGCCATGTGCGTCGCAAAGCTCTTGCCTAACACGGTACCGCTCAGGAAGTATGCGCGGTCGTCCGTTGCCGCGAGCGCCGCGTTGAACAGCGTGCCCTTGGCCACGGTCGTAGTCGTGCTACCAAAGTTGATCGCGGCCGTGTCCGCGGCGGTCGCTCCGGGGCGCAGGGCTCGTGCGACCAACTGGGGCAGCAAACCGGGCTCGATTGAGTCGATGACCCCGTTCTTGTTCGTATCGACCCAGATCTGGTCGAGCAGGTTGACGAGCCGTCCCTTGAACGTGAGATAGGCCGAACGCGCCACCGCGGCGGTGCCGTGACACCCGCTGCTCGAGCACGCGACGAAGCTGCGCACCGTGTCTGCCGGCGCCGCCGTGGCGCAGGGGACGGGGACGCCGTTGCTCGCTTTGGTGCACGGAATGGCTTCGAACAGGTGGCCCACGCTGTTCTCGACGAGCACCCCGTTCGCATCGGTGATCGTGGTGAACGCCACGTGACAGGTCGCGCACAGCCGGGCGTTCGCTGTAGAGCCGTGGCTGCTCACGATCTGGTTCGTATCGTAGGTGAAGTTGGGGGGAATCCACCCGACGTTCTGCCCGATCACCAGGAGACCCTGCGCGCCGTGCGCCCCGCGGGCGGGCGAGGTCCCCGACGCCACGCCCCAGGGCGGCGTCCCCTTCCGGGAGTGACACTTGATGCACAGGTTGTCGATGGTGGGCTGCGAGACCGAGGCCCGCAGCTGCCCCTCGTACGGCGAGGCCCCGTGCGGGTCGTGGCACACCACGCAGACGATTCGCTGCAGCGTGGTGCCGCTCTTCTCGGCGTAGTTGGTCACGACGCCGAACTTCACCGCCAGCGCAGTCTTTCCTTCGTGACACGGCGCGCAGGAGGCGTTGCCGGCAGCGTCCGCGAACCCCGGACCTGAGCCGTGCGCCGATCCAACCCACTGATCGACGAATGGCTCGTGCGTGCCGGTATGGCACCCCCCGCAGCCGTTGGCGAGGGCCGTGTCGACGTGGATCGAGGCGAGCGGCGCGTTCGTGGCGAGGGGATTCTGCGCATGGGTGAATCCGGGCCCATGGCAGCTCTCGCACTGCACGTCCTGGTAGCTCACATCCGCCACCAGGTTGTAACCGGCGGGGTGACCGACGCCGTTGCCGAGCTGGGACACGGAATGGCAGCCGTTGCAGGAGGCCTGCGCGTGGCCGGAGGCTTGCAAATCGGCCCACGCTTGCGCGTGCTTGGTCCCTTTCCAGGACGCCTGCAGGCTCACGTGGCAATTGCCGCAATTGGTTTGCTTGTCGCTGACTGTGAAGTACCCGAGGAACCCGTTGGCGGCATCCTGCGGGGCGTTGAACGGGCGGACGATGTACTGGATCTTCTCGGTCGTGCAGGCGGCGAACCCGAGCACTGCGATAACGACTGCACCAGCAACACGAGGTCTTCTCATGGTCCGTCCCAGTCGTGGGGAAGCCGGGAAGAAGTGTTGCGCGGTCGGGGGTGGGTGTCAACGCATTGTCTTCACGATTTCTTCATGGTGCGCGAGAAATATCCTCGGGCCGTTGCGCTGTCGCCACGACTCTCACCACGTCGGGAGTCGTCACGGCAGCCAACCCGCTTGCCGGCTGAAGAGGAGGAGCACCAGGATCGCGAGATTGACGAACACGCCGATTCGCGACCCCGACAGTCCGCCGACATTGATGTTCGCGACCGACGACGCCGCGCGGAAGAAGTTCCGCCGTTACTGGCGGACGTTCGGCGCGGGAATCGTGTTGATCCGCTGGCTGCTCCTGCCCGCGCTGTGTCGTGAAGCTGAGCTGCACTGGCGGGCTCCCGGCTCGCGCGGCACCTTTTTTGGCCACTGCCTTGAGGAGTGACGAGTCATGAGTCAGCCGGCCAGGGGTACGCCCGGGTTCGACGCGGCGATGCGGGTGGCAAAGGCGAGCTACGAGCGCTGCTGCTCCGACCCGAGTTTCCTCCGCGCCTTCTACGACGATTTCTTTGCCCGCTGTCCCGAGGCGAAACCTCGTTTTGCGGGCACCGACTTCGAGCGCCAGAACAAGCTGCTGCGGCACGCCTTCGGCCTGCTGTTGATCTTCCCTAACCAGGCTCGCACCGAGCCGACCGTGCTCACGCGAGTCGCCGAGCGGCACAGCCGGCGCGACCTCGACATTCCTCCCGCGCTGTATGGACCCTTCATCGAGAGTCTGATTGCGACGGTGGGACGCTGCGACGCCGAATTCGGCCCGGCGATCGAGCGAGCGTGGCGGGACACCCTAGCGCCGGGCGTCGCCTACATGCAGGCGAAGTACTGACGGTCCCCGACAATTCGTTGACGCGGAGTTGATGGTCGGCGTGCATCATCCGGTCCCTATGCGAGCGCGCCGAGGTATGTTCCGGGCATGGGTGACACCACGCTCATGACCGCAGACGAGCTGCTGCGGCTGAACCTACCCGACAAGCGCACCGAACTGATCCGTGGCCGGCTCGTCGTCCGAGATCCCGGTGGCGCGCGGCACGGAGCGGTCGCGATGCGGCTCGGGTACCGAATCATGGCCCACGTGGAATCGCACGACTTGGGCCGGGTGTACGCCGCGGAGACGGGGTTTAAGATCGAGTCGGATCCGGACACGGTGAGGGCGCCGGACGTCGCGTTTATCGCGAAGGATCGCGTGCCGGAAGTCGAGCCGCGCGGCTACCCCGGTTGGGCACCGGACCTCGCCGTGGAGGTCCTGGCCCACGACGATCATCCCGCGGAAACGCTCGAGAAGATCGCCCAGTGGCTGAAAGCCGGAGTCCGGCTGGTCTGGGTCGTGGACTCGGAGAAGCGGACGGCTCGGGTCTATCGGGCCGACGGGAGCGAAGCGCTGCTTGGCCCGAGCGACACGTTGGACGGAGAGGACGTGCTGCCCGGCTTCCGCTGCCCGCTCGCGGATCTGTGGTGACGCTCGTCGCATTCGCGTCCTTCCCGCTCGATTTGGAGCGCCGCCGGCCGTTCGGGGCGTTGGTCAGAACGGCATGAACCCCGGCGACCCGAACCGCTGCATGTGCAGGTGTGACCAGAGCGGGTAAGCGTAGGCGATCAGCACGAGCGCCACCGTCAAGACCGGCGTCAGGTGGCGGCCCGCATCCGCCCTGCGGGTTCAGGACCGAGCAATCGCGGGGAGATCGACCTGGAAGCGGGCACCCGTCCCACCCGTCGCAACGTTCGCCACGCGGACACAGCCGCCGTGGAGCCGCGTGATCGCCGCGACCATGGCCAACCCGAGGCCCGTGCCGGTCCCCCGGGTGCGCGCTTCGTCGGCGCGGAAGAACGGCTCGAAGACATGGGGAAGCAGCTCAGGGGCAAGCCCTGGACCTGTGTCCTCGACCACGATCTGGATGCCGCCTTCGCCATTCAGCGGAGCAGTGGCGACGCGCACCCGACCGCCCGGAGGAGTGAACTTCACCGCGTTGTCGAGCAGTTGCTGCAGCAACCGGGTGACGAGATCCGGGTCCACGATAGCGTGCGTCGCTGTTGGAGCGAAGTGGCAGTCCACCGCCAGCTCGCGCTCCTCGATGCGGGGGTGCAGCGCGTCCAACACTCCGTCAACGATCGCGTCGATGTCGGTCGGGGCGCGATGGGCCTGGAGCAGGTGGGCGTCGGCGCGCGTGATCAGCAACAGGTCCTCACTCATCTCCGTGAGGCGGTCGATCTCCTCCAGCGCGCTGTGTAGCACCCGCTGGTAGTCGCGCGGGCTCCGCTCCGCGCGAAGCGCCACCTCGATCTCGCCCCGCAGCGCCGTGAGCGGCGAGCGCAGCTCGTGGCTCACGTCCGCCGTGAGGCGACGCTGGGTTCGGAACGCCTGGTCGAGGCGCCCGAGCATGCGGTTCAACACGGCCACCAGACCGCGGTACTCGTCCGTCTCAGCGTGCGCCGCGATCCGCTGGTCCAGCGTTCCGGGCGCGATGCGCGTCGCTTGCTCGGTGATCTCGTAGACCGGCCGCACCGCCGACCCGGCGAGCCACCACGCGCCGACCAGTGTCGCGCCCGTGCCCACCACCACGACGCCTGCCAGCACGAGCAACAGCTCGCGGTGCATCCCCGCGGCAGGGCCGAGCGCTGTGGCGTACGCTGCCGCAGCCGCCACCACCAGGCCCAAGCCCATGGTCACGCCGAACCGGATGGCGAGCGTCCGCCGCAGCGACCGGCTCACTCCTCTTCCCGATCCGGGGACTGGAGCCGGAACCCGACTCCCCGCACGGTGTGCAGCAGCTCGAGCTCCGCGGCCTCCTTGAGCTTGCGTCGCAGATTGCCCACATGGACGTCCACCACGTTGCTCTCGGGGTCGAAGTGCAGATCCCACACCTTCTCGAGCAGCTCGGTGCGCCGGATGACCTCTTCCGGCCGGAGCAGGAAATGCTCGAGCAGTTGGAATTCCTTGGGCGTGAGCTCGAGCTTCTTGCCTTTCACCCGGACCTTGTGCTTCAACCGGTCGAGCTCGACCGGCCCGTACGCCAGCAACTCCGTACGCGAGGCCCCACCGCGGCGCACCAGGGCCCGCACGCGCGCCAGCAGCTCGTCGAACTTGAAGGGCTTGGCGAGATAGTCGTCTGCGCCGGCATCGAGCCCACGCACCACGTCTTCCGTCGTGTCGCGCGCCGTGAGCATCAGGATCGGCGTCTTGCGCCCCTCGCGCCGCAGCTCCGCCGCGACCTGGAGCCCGTTCTTCTTGGGCAGCATAACGTCCAGCACCACGAGGTCGTACTCGTAGACGTGCGCCAAGGTCGTCCCTTCTTCGCCATCGGGCGCGACGTCCACCGCGTAGCCTTCCTCGCGCAGTCCCTGCTCGATGAAGCCCGCGACTTTACGATCGTCTTCCACCACAAGGATCTTCATGAGCCGGATAATAGATGGCCGGTGTGGAACCGATTCTAAAGAATCGGTGAAGGAATCTTCACGTAGCGTCCGGTGGCAGCCGCGGGAGCACGAGGGTGAAGGTCGCGCCCGTCCCGACCGTCTTTTCGACGGCCAGCCGTCCCCCCATCACCTCGGCCAAACGGCGCGACACGGGGAGCCCGAGCCCGGTCCCGAGCCCCGAGTGCGGATCGAACCGCTCGAACGGCTCGAAGATACCCGCCCGCAGCTCCGGTGGGACGCCAGGTCCGTGGTCGACCACTCGGAACCACACCTCTGAGCTGCCCTGCTCCACCCGCACGGCCACCGTCTCCCCGTCGGGGCTGTGTCGCACCGCGTTGGAGAGCAGGTTGACAAGGATCTGCTCGAGGCGCACGGGGTCGGTCCGCAGGGTCGCGGCGCCGTTGGAATACTCGGTCAGGAGGCGGACTTGCTTCGCCTCCGCGGCGGGCTCGACGCTCGCCATCGCCCGCTGCACCGGCGTGGCGACGTCGACGTCCTGCCAGACTGGCCGGACCTTCCCCGCATCGAGGCGCGTCAAGTCCAGGAAGTTGTTCAGCAGCGTGATCGTTTGTTCGGCGCCCTCGTACACCTCGCGCGCCGCCCGGGCGTGCTGCTCGGGCGAATGCCCTCGCACCAGACGCTGGGCCCAGCCGTACACCCCCGTGAGGGCGTTCCGCAGCTCGTGATTCATCATGGCCGAAAACAGATCCCGCTGCCGCTGCATCGCCTTCACCTGGCCGACCAGCCGCTCGCTTTCGTCGTGCAGCCGGGCGTTCTCGACTGCGACCGCGGCGTGCGCCGCGAGCAGCACCGTGATCGCCTCATCCTCCACGTCGAACTCCTTCGCCCCGATCTTCTCGGTCAGGTAGAGGTTGCCGAACACCTGTCCCCGGCTGCGGATCGGGACCCCGAGGAACGACCGCATCGGCGGATGGTGCGGCGGGAAGCCGTAGCGCTGGGGGTGCTGGTTGATGTCGGCGGAGCGGATCGGCTGCGGCTCGCGGATCACGAGACCCAGGAGGCCGCGGCCCCTGGGCAGGTCGCCGATCCGTTCCCGCTCGGCCTGGGTGAGGCCGGAGGTGACGAACTGGCTTAGGGTCGCGCGGTCCGGCCCGAGCACCCCGAGCGCCGCGTAGCGCGCCCCCACGACCTCGCGCGCTGAGTCGACGATCTGCTGGAGCACCCGTTCCAGTGAATGCTCCGAGAAGATCGCCACTCCGGCCGACAGGAGGCTCTCGAAGCGGCGCCGTACTCGCGCGCCTTCACCGGCAGCCTCCCGGGGTCGTCTGGACTTGGAGGCCGGTTTTCTC
>WNGO01004462.1_pt1 | contig 10535 bp, 8 predicted proteins | sample 5400511 | NCBI WGS metagenome assembly WNGO01 (sample SAMN13153380, study PRJNA577476) | soil metagenome | isolation source: 20 cm soil or saprolite under Garry oak tree replicate 2 | place: USA:California | collected 2016-06-15
ACCGCCGAACCGCCGAACCGCTTAACCGCCCGTGTCGCCAATAGCATCCCGAGCGCAAACCGAATCCTGCCCCATCCAGCGATTCCTCGCGGGACCACCGATCGCAGCAGCCGAGCAAACCAGTAGAGGCCTCCGCTCACACCAGCCGTCGTCAACGCCCACAGCGCCAGCCGCGTGAGAAGTGACGTGCCGCGCGCGGCGGTGATGCGTGCACGCGCCGCCTCCAACCCGTGACCGTACTGGACGCCCGAGGGGCAGACCGGCTCGCAGCCGCGGCAGCCGAGGCAGCGGTCGAGATGATAGACGAGCGCGGTGTCGGTCTCGGAGAGCTCGCCGCGCTCGAGCGCGCGCATCAGCTCGATGCGGCCGCGCGGTGAGTCGGATTCGTCTCCGGTGGCGAGGAATGTCGGACAAGCTTGAAGGCAAAACCCACAGTGCACGCAAGCGTCCAGCCCTTCGAAACCTCCCCGCGTCATGAGCCTTCTGTGGCGACGACCAGGGCACCGCCAGGATCGAACGTGCGCCGCAGGCCGGTCACCAGCGGACCGACGCCTTCGCGGTAGGCCCCGAAGTGGCCGACCGCCTGGCGCACTGACCACGGCGCGCGCTCGAGGGTGAGCGGTACCTCTACCCCCGCGAGCGTGCGGCGCAGCCGCTGCAACCGGTCGATGCTCGCGTCACCAGTCCAGCGAATCGCGCCCGCGGCGGGCGATGCCGAGATCCATTCGTCGCCCAGCTGATGCTGCAGCAGATCGAGCAGCTCGTCGCTCGCGGACGGCACGCCGCCGATGCGGAACGTCACGGGCCGGACGGCGAAACCTTCCGCCAGCCGCATCCAGAACGCGTGCGCTTCTTCGGCGCGCAGCGGCGTGAATCGTCCGCCGCCGCTCGCGGCCCCGAGGCCGGCTTCGTCCGCGGCGACGAGCGCTGGCGAACCGGCAAGCCGCACGGCAAGCACCCAGCGCTCGCGCCGCGCCAGCGCCGGCGAGACGAGCTCGAGCGCTGCGGGCGTGAGTCCCGCCGCGGCGATGTCTTCACCCACCTGCGTCAAATCCTCCCGTGCGCCTTCGAGCACGTACGTGATGTCGGCGCGGGGCAGCGTGCGGAGGCGCAGATGCACGAGCACGATCACGCCGAACGCGCCGAACCCGCCGGCCTGCAGCCGCGTGAGGTCGTAGCCCGCGACGTTTTTCATGACGCGGCCGCCGCTCTGCACCATCCGCCCGTCGCCGGTCACGAACGTGACGCCGAGGAGGTGGTCTTTGATCGGACCGAAGCCGTGGCGCAGCGGGCCGGCTGTCGCACTCGAGACCACCGAGCCAAGCGTGCGGCCGGCGAGGCCCGGCGGATCGATCGCGAGCCAGGCGCCGCGGTCGGCGAGCTGCTGGCGTAGTTGATCGAGTCCGATGCCCGCCTCGGCGGTGGCGGTGAGATCGGACGGCTCGATCGCGGGGATGCGGTCGAGCCGGCGCGTGGTCAGTGCCAGATCGGCGGGGGCGTCGCTCTGCAGCCACGTTCCCGCGCCCTCGATCCGCACGCGCCAGCCCTCCTGGTGAGCGGTACCCAGGAGCAGGGCGACGGCATCGGGCGAGCCGGGCGCGACGCGCGGCACGCGGTCGGGGGCGGCCTCTAATACGGCGCCCTCGCCCCTCGGCGTGGCCGCGGGGCTCGCCACCCATTCGCGGCATGCGTGCACCGGTACGACCTTGCCCGGATTCGCCCGCTCTTCGGGATCGAACACGCGACGCACGGCCTGCATCGCCCCCAAAGACTCGGCATCGAAGATCAGCGGCATATACCGCAACTTGTCGATGCCCACGCCATGCTCGCCAGTGATCGTGCCACCGGCGTCAATGCACACCTGCATGATCTCGGCACTGGCGGCTTCGACCCGCTGCTTGAGCGCGGGGTCGGTGGCATCGAAAGAGATGTTGGGATGGAGGTTACCGTCGCCGGCGTGAAAGACGTTGCTCACGACGAGGCCGTAGTGACTGGCGATCGTGGAGATCGTTTCGAGCACGTGCGGGAGCGCGGAGCGGGGGACGACGGCGTCTTGGACGACGAGATCGCGCGACAACCGGCCCATTGCCCCGAACGCCTTCTTGCGCCCCTGCCACAGTCGCTCGCGCTCTGCCTCGCTGGCCGCTGATCGCACGGATCGCGCTCCGGATTTACGCAGCAGCTCGGTGACCACGTCCGTCTCCGCGACCACGGCGTCCGTAATGCGGCCGTCGATTTCGACCAGGAGGACCGCGGCGGCGTCGCGCGGGTAACCGGCGGCGTATACCGAATCTTCAACGGCACGGATGCAGGACTGGTCCATCATCTCGAGCGCCGCCGGCACGATGCCGGAGGCGATGATTGCGGAGACCGCCTCACCGGCGATCCTGAGTGCGTTGAAGTCGGCGAGCAACGTGCGAATCGCGCGCGGCATGGGCGTGAGGCGTGCCGTAATTCTCGTGGCGATGCCGAAGTTGCCCTCCGAGCCCACGAACAGACCCACGAGGTCGGGGCCCCATGGTTCGCCGCCGGGGCTGCCGATCTCCACCAGCGACCCGTCTGCCAGCAGGATCTCGAGCGCGAGGATGTGATTCGCGGTCACGCCGTACTTGAGGCAATGGGGGCCGCCGGCGTTCTCGGCCACGTTGCCGCCGATAGTACAGGCGCTCTGGCTCGAAGGGTCCGGCGCGTATTGCAGGCCGTGCGGTTTCGCCGCCGCGCCGAGCTTCGCGTTGACGACGCCCGGCTCGACGACGGCCCGCCGGTTTGCTTTGTCGATCTGCAGGACGCGATTCAGCCGCGTAAGCACGAGCAGGACGGACCCCTCCGCCGCGAGCGCACCACCGGAGAGTCCTGTCCCCGCGCCGCGCGGCACAAACGGCACCTCGAGCGCCGCGAGCAGTCGCACGACCGCGATCAACTCTTCGCGCGAGCCGGGAAGAACGACGAGATCCGGAACGCGACGGTGAGTGGGAAGGCCGTCCATCGAGTAGGTCAGTCGCTCGGCACGAGCCTCGCGGACGTGCCGTTCTCCGACGATCTGGGCTAAGTCCCGGGCAAGGATGGAAAGCGAGGCCATAGTATATAGTAGACCAAAAAGGGGCCGGGACAATCGTGTTGTCCCGACCCCTCTGGCCTGTAACCCGCCGCTCGAGTCTGTTGCCTAGTCTTTGCCTGTCCTAGGCCGCTCTCCAGAATCCTTTCAGTGCCCTGCCATCGGGGGATTCCCGGAGTTTCTCGAACGCGCGCTCGCGAATTTGTCTGATCCGTTCTCTGGTGACGCCCATCAGCGCGCCGATCTTCTCGAGCGTCATCGCCTCGCTGCCCTCTTCGAGTCCGTAGTAGAGATAGAGAATCTTGCGCTCGCGCGGCGTGAGATACTTCTGGAAGATCCGGTCGATGAATTCGCGCATCAACTTGCCGTCGGTGCGCTCTTCGATCTCGCCGCCCTCTTGCCCCGCGAAGCGCTCGCCGAGCGTCGCCGCATCCTTGTCGGTGCGATCGACCGGCGCGTCGAGCGACAGCTCCGCCGCCGTCATGCGGCGGGCGGTGCGGACGTTCTCGACACTGTCTTCGAGGGCCTGCGCGATTTCGTTGTCAGTGGGTTCGCGGCCGAGCTCTTGGGAAAGGTACGTCTCGGTCCGGCTCATGCGGATCAACTGCGAATTCTGGTTCAGCGGAATTCGCACGCTGCGCGTTTGCTCGGCGAGCGCCTTCAGCACCGCTTGCCGCACCCACCACACCGCGTATGAGATGAATTTGACGCCTTGATCGGGATCGAACTTTTTGACCGCTTTGAGGAGACCTTCATTGCCGATTGCGACGAGTTCGGAGAGATCGAGACCGTGGCCCTGATATTTTTTTACATACGAGATGACAAATCGAAGATTGGCTGTTACCAAACGCTCGGCCGCTTTTTCATCGCCGCGTTGCACGCGACGAGCGAGGCGACGTTCTTCAGCGGGATCTTTGATGAGGGGAAGTTTTTGTATGTCTTGCAGGTATTGGTCGAATGCTCCGGAAGGGGTGGTGCGGAAAAAGGCCTTCGCCTTGCCGGCATTCGACCTCGCCATGCGCGACTCCCCTTGAAACGCGAGTTACGTGTGGATAGGGCCCGTACGACCGCCGCTAGACCACCTAAATCACGCCGCAATATAGGCTTTCCTGCAAATCGGTGCAAATGTACGCAGTTTTCCACATCACAAATTATTGGGTTTGTAGGGATTCCGGAGTTTGTCCACTATCCACAGCACCTGTGGAAAATGGTTTCGGATGGCCGATAAACCGCATGACCGCTACTCAATCCGAAGGATTAGTTCTCCACTGTGGAGACGTGGACAGGAATGTGGGCTACGTGTTCACCAGAACCTGACGAATCGTAGCCTCCTCCACAGGCACCGTCCATCCCTGACCGTCGCTCCCATGCGCCGTTCCAATGGCGGCCGGCAAGGCGAGGCGAATCTCCCCCGCACGGACCTTCTTATCGGTCCGCATCGCTGCGATGAGCTCATCGATTTGACTTGCGTCGGGACGCTCCACCGGCAGGTTCAACTGCTCGAGCGCCTTCCTGATGCGCTGAGCGGTGCCCGCCTGTGCGATTCCGAGTGTCTCGGCGAGCCGCCCCTCATAGACCATTCCGATCGCCACCGCCTCGCCGTGCAGCACCTCGTATTTGGAGGTGGCCTCGATCGCATGTCCGACCGTATGTCCGAAATTCAGGATCGCGCGCTTGCCTTTCTCGCGTTCATCCTGCGCGACGACGGCTGCTTTGATCTCCACCGAGCGGCGCACCAGGTGCTCCAGGGCAGGCGCATGCTTCGCGAAGATCGCCGCATACTCGCGTTCGAGGAACCCGAAGTACTCCGCATCCGCGATCACGCCATGCTTCACAGCCTCCGCGAGTCCCGCGGCGAGCTGCACGCTCGACAGCGACGCCAGAAGCTCCGAATCGGCGACGACCACGCGCGGCTGGTGGAATGCGCCAAGCAGGTTCTTGCCCGCGGGGACATCGACCCCCGTCTTTCCGCCGATCGACGAGTCGATCATGGCGAGCAATGAGGTCGGGACCTGGACGAGTGGGACGCCGCGGAGATAGGTAGCGGCAACGAAGCCGGCGACATCATTGACGACGCCGCCCCCGAGCGCGATCACGGCACAATCGCGGCCGAAATGCGCCGCCAGCATTCGATCGGACAGCGCCGCCCAGGTATCGCGCGTCTTATTCGATTCGCCGGCTGGGAAGGTGAGCAGCTCAACCCGATAGCCGATAGCCGATAGCTGCTTTACAAGATCCTCTCCGTATGCCTTGCCCACATGCGAATCGGAAATCACCGCATAGGCCTCGGCCGGGCAGTATTCGGGCAGGATCTTGTCGAGCTGCCGCACCAGACCCGCGCCGATCAGGATGTCGTACGAGGCATCCCGCTGCTCGACGAGCGGGACGCGGATGGTTACCACGTGATATCGGAACGGCCCGCCCGCTTGTTCACGGCGCGCGCGAGCACGAACAACAGGTCCGACAGTCGATTGAGATAGGGAATGATGACTGGATTGATGTCCTGGTCCCGCGCCAGGGTCACGACCGACCGTTCCGCGCGGCGGCAAGTGGTGCGGGCGAGGTGAAAGGCGGCGGCTTTGGGCGTGCCGCCGGGCAGGATGAAGTTCTTGAGCTCCGGCAACGCGGCCTCGTGCCGGTCGATCACCTGCTCCAGCGCGCTCACTTGATCCGCGGCGACCGGCGCACGCCGCCTGCGGGGGGGGGGATTCAGCGTTGCCAGATCCGCACCGATGGCGAAGAGGTCGCGCTGGACCGTCTGAAGCGTTTCGAGCTCGAAGTCCTCCGGGGCCAGCGCGATTCCGAACCCCAGCGTCGCGTTCAACTCGTCTACGTCTCCGTACGCGCGGACGCGCGGATCGTCCTTCGGGACTGGACCGCCGCCGAAGAGTCGCGTTTCACCTGCGTCGCCTGCCTTCGTGTAGATCTTCACGCCTCACCCCCTGGCCCCCTCTCCAACAGGAGAGGGGGAACGCGCGGAACGTATCGTCATGGGCAACGGAGCGCGAGCGGTTGCGCGGCCACGACGCGGCGTGTCGCGGGATCGACGGCGGTTGCGCGCGACTGCCGCAGCGACTCGTCCGCGATTTCGTCGATGAGGAGCAGCATGCCACCTTGCGAGCCGGCGACGGCGCCTCGCAGGGAGTATCGCACCCCCTGGCCATCACTCCTGGGCGGCGACGCCGCGGGGATCATGCCGCCGCGCAAACGGTATCGCTGGGGCCGCACCACCCAGCGCAGCTCGCGCAGCGCTGGATCGGTCAGCGCCACGCCGGTGACGAGCAGCGTGTCGCTCGCGGCGGTGACGTATCGCGCGCGAAATCCCACGGCGTAGGCCCGCGCGGCCGGCGGCAGGCTCCGCACGGGGATGACCTCGCCGGCGTCCGCGGCCTGATCCGGATCGACCGTCAACTGATGCACCAGCGTCCCGCGCGCGCCGCGGCTCGAGCTCTCCGCCCGCTGCGCTACCCGGTTCACGAGCTCGCGCGTGTCGGCGCGGGTGAGTGCGGGAGCCGGCGATCCGGCACCGCTGGCGAACGGCTGCTCGTCGAGCAGGGCCACGACGGTGACATGTGAGGGTGGCGTGCTGCGTCCGCCGGCGCCGCCGGGCGGAAAGGCGAATACGAGTTCCGTCACGATCGCTGCCGCGCCGCACGACTCTCCGGTGTGGAAACGCGCGAGGGTCAGCCGCGCCGGTGCGGCGCCGTTTGCTGACAGCACCGTCGCGTTGCGCGCCGCCCGCGCATCGACGGCGATCAGCGAATGGCTCGAGAGTACGGTTCTGAGGTCGCTGTGGTTCGCGCCCCCCCCCTCCCCCTTCCCCGTCAGTTGCTGATAGAAATCCCGCGCGAACCGGTCATCGGCGACAAACAAATGCGCTTCGCCACCGAGGCTCCACCCCAGCGCCGCGTGCGGTCCGGAACTGGCGCAGGCCCCCCAGGCCCCGGCCCCCGCCAGTAGCCCGAGGACAAGAAGCAGGCTAGCGTACGCGCGATGCAAGAGGAAAAAGATATCATCATCATCGGCGCAGGCCCGACCGGACTCTTCGCTGCCTTTTACGCCGGCATGCGCGGCGCCTCCCATCGCTTGATCGACAACCTCGATCAGGTGGGCGGCCAGCTGACTGCGCTTTATCCCGAGAAGTACATCTTTGACGTGGCGGGCTTTCCGCAGATCCTCGCGAAGGATTTGGTGAAATCGCTGGCGGAGCAGGGACTGCGTTGGAAGCCGCCGGTCAATCTCGGCGAAAAGGTCGTCGGACTGCGCCGCAGCGAGGAGAACGGCAAACCGCATTTCGTCATCGTCACCGACAAGGACGAGTATCCGGGCCGCTCGTTGCTGATCGCCGGCGGGATCGGCGCGTTCACCCCGCGCAAGCTGCCGCTCAAGGACGCGGACCAGTGGAACGACAAGGGACTCCACGACCGCGTGCTCAACCCCAAGACATTCGCGGGCAAGCGGATCTTGATCGTCGGTGGCGGGGACTCGGCCTTCGACTGGGCGGTGAACCTGCAGGGGGTCGCCAAATCGATCGTGATGATCCACCGGCGCGACGGCTTCCGCGCGCACCAGGCGACCGTCGATCAGGTGCAGGCGCTGGCGGCGGCGGGCAAGATGGAGCTGCGCACCTTCTGGGAGCTCAAGGAGATCGGCGGCAGCGGTCGCATCGAACGCGTCACTATCGTCAACAACAAGACAAAGGAAGAACAGACGCTCGCGATGGACTGCGTCCTCCCGCAGCTGGGCTTCGTCTCATCGCTCGGCGCGATCGCGGAGTGGGGACTCGAGATCGAGAAGGGTGACATCAAGGTCTCGCAGACCATGGAGACCAATATCCCCGGGATCTACGCGGCCGGGGACATCGCCACCTATCCGGGGAAGCTGAAGCTCATCGCGACGGGATTTGGAGAGGCGTGCACGGCAGTCAATCAGATCGCGCACTTCCTCAATCCATCAGCCAAGGTCATGCCGGGGCACTCGTCGAACATGGCGTTGTTTGGACAGAAAGAAGATTGACCGTGAAAATAGGGGCGCAGCATGCTGCGCGCCCCTACCTACACTCAACGTGCAAGTTGCACGACAACCGAATCGATCTGAGCGAGCATCTGCCTCGTGGGCACGTCATGAGCGTTGGCTTGGATCGAGAAGGTGATAACATGCCCATCCGGCCTTTCGATGTATCCCGACAGCGTATTCACCCGATCAATCGAACCGGTCTTCGCGAGCACGCGTCCTTCGAGCGGCGTGCGCACGAAGCGCCTGAGCAGCGAGCCCGGCTGCTGCGCCCGAGGCAGCGCCGCGATGAACGGGGCGCGCTTGGGGTGGTGGTACATGAAGGTGAGGAGCTGCACGAAGGCGTGCGGCGTCACGAGATTGCCCGCCGCCAGGCCCGAGCCGTCCTCGAGTGAGAACGCCGTCGAGTCGATCTTCACGGAATCGATCAGAAACCGCTTTTCGACGTCGAGTCCCTTTTCCCAGCTCCCCGTATCGCCGACGGCGCGTGCCAGGATCTTGAGCAGCGTCTCGGCGAACCAGTTTTGGCTCGTGTTGAGAATCGGGAACACGATGTCGGGCAGCGGGCGGCCGCGGTACTCAGTGAGCGGGCTGCCGCAGCAGCGCAGCGCACGATACGCCATCGAGTCGGTCGTGCTCGCGGCGCCGCCTTCCACCGCGATCCCTTTCCTCTGTAAGGATGCCGTGAGCGCCCGGGCGGCATAGAGGTTTGGATCGGGCAGCGCAAAGCTCTCGATCCAGGGCGAGCGGTTGAGCGACACGGTCCCCGCGGCCCAGATGTCGGCCGTCCCCGGCTTGCGGAAAAAATTGTCACCGATCGTCGTGGTGGAATCGCTCGCGACCGTGCGCGCCCGGTTCTCGAACGTGAACATGTGGAGATCGGGCGTCCACGAAATGACGGGCGGGGCATCGATGGCGGGTCCCGGCGCGATCTGGAAATCGACGCTGTTGTCGTGAAAGCCCAGCCCGGAGACGGGCGCCGCGTACCACCAGTTCAGATCGAAGGAATTCCACCCCGGATGCGTCAGCAGCGGCTCGAAGTACGAGCCGTCGCCCACGATCCGTCCCGTGATCCGCTTGATGCCGCGGGCGCGGAGCGATTCTGCGATCGCGTCCACGGCCGTCCAGGTCGAGTCGCACATGCCCGCCGCGAGCGTGTCGACCGAGTAGCACCGTTCCGACCACGTCGGATCACCGCGGCCGTACACCACCAAATCCCCCTGGAGCACCCCGTTCGTGATCGTGCCGTTGGCATAGATGCTGGTGCTCACGCGGTAGTCGTGTGGCAGCAGGACCGTCCCCGCCGCCGCGACGACGAGCTTCGTATTGCTCGCGGGAACGGAGAACCGATCCCCATTCCGGTTGAACAGCACGCGGCCGCGGTCATCCTGCGCAAAGATGTTCCACGTGGCGCGGTCGAACGGCGGCTGGTCGATCAACCGCGTCACGCGCTGCTGTACCGAGCCGCGCGACTGCGCCTGTAAGGAGACCGCGGCGCTAATCGTAAGCGACGCGAGGATCAGCTTTCGCATAGAGCACGTCGGTGAGAAGGTTGACGAGCACGAAGACCACGGACAAGAACAAGATGCTGCCCTGAACCGCCGGCAGGTCGCGCTTCTGAATGGCGAGCAGCACGTAGCGGCCCACGCCGGGCCAGGAGTAGATCGTTTCGGTGAGGATGCTGCCGGTCAGGTAGTTGCCCACGTCGAGTCCAAGGACGGTGATGATCGGCAGCAGTGCATTCCGGAGCGCATGCCGGCCGATGACGCGCCGTTCTCCCAATCCCTTGGCGCGCGCGGTCCGCACAAAATCGGACGGCAGGACGTCGAGCATCGCGCCACGCGTCATGCGTGCCAGGAACGCGATAGACCTCATTCCCAGCGTGAGGGCCGGCAGCACGAGAAACGCGAGTCCGCCGTAGCCTGATGGCGGCAGCCAGCGCAACGCCACGGCGAACAGCAGGATCAGCAACAACCCGACCCAATACACGGGGAATGAGACGCCGAGATAGGCGATGAGCATGCTGAAACGGTCGATCATGCCGCCGGGCCGAATTGCGGCGAGGACCCCGAGGCTGATGCCGACCGTGACGGCGAGGAGCATGGCGGCCGCGGCGAGCTGCAGCGTCTTGGGGAAGCGCTCGGCCAGGTCGCCGAGGACCGGACGCTGCGTGATGTAGGAGCGCCCCAGATCGCCGCGCACCACGCCCCAGAGGTAGTGGCCGAACTGCACGGGAATCGGGTCGTCGAGATGCAGCTCCCCGCGCAGCCGTGCGATGGTCGCGGAGTCGGCCCGCTCTCCCACCATTTCCGCCACCGGATCACCGGGAACGACGTTCAACAGGAGAAACGCGACAACGAGGACACCGAACAGCGTGGGAATCGTCGCCAGGAGCCGTCTACCGACCAGCTGCAACACGGACCTGAGTCCAGCGCTGGCCGTTGAAGATCACGGGCACGTCCCAGCC
>WNGO01006811.1_pt1 | contig 10535 bp, 6 predicted proteins | sample 5400511 | NCBI WGS metagenome assembly WNGO01 (sample SAMN13153380, study PRJNA577476) | soil metagenome | isolation source: 20 cm soil or saprolite under Garry oak tree replicate 2 | place: USA:California | collected 2016-06-15
AGGGCTATCAGAAGAAGGAATTGATTGAGGGGCTGCGAGCGTGGGGAGTGATTCCGCACATTGCTGAATACGAGAAGAACCTGCCGCAGTGGCCGAACTGTTTGAGTGCGAGCGAGCGGGAGCATCCGGGATTTGCGACGAGTCAGGCGAAGCGGAAGTTGATTGAGAAGCATTTTGGTTGGATGAAGTCGGTGGCGGGATTTTGGCAGACGAAATTGCGCGGGCGGCGGCGAGTGGATTGGGCGTTTTGTTTGGGAGCGGCGGCCTCGAACTTGGTTCGCTTGGTGAAGTTGATGCCAAGCCCGGCCTGAGGGCGAAGCGAGGTCCCGAGCGGGGAGCCGAACAGCGAGAAAGGCAAAAGGCGCGACCCCGGAACCAAGAGGCAAATCTCGCGAATTGCAAAAAATCGCCGGTTCGGGAGCCTGTGGAACAGAAATGAAGTGTTTTTTCCGCAGCTACTGAAGCCTGTGCTACTTAACCCCTGCGGACATGCAACTTGACCGGTTGCCAAAAACACAAATCTGGCACTACGACGCCTTCTCTTGCGCGTAAACCAGATACTCTTCGTACGGACCCTTGAAGTCCTCGATGTGGCCGCGCTTGAAACTCCAGATGCGCGTGGCGACTTCGTCAATCACGTCATGATCGTGGGTGACGAGCAGAACCGTCCCCGGATACTTTTGTAGCGCGATGTTCAGCGCGTTGATCGATTCCAGGTCCAGATGGTTGGTGGGCTCGTCGAGCACCAGGACATTCGGCTTCTGCAGCATCAGCCGGCAGAAGATGAGCCGCGCCGACTCACCGCCTGAAAGCGCGTTTGTGGATTTCAAGGCGTCTTCGCCGCTGAACAGCATCTGGCCGAGCAGTCGCCCTTAGCGATGGAATCGGTGGTGTCTTGCGCGAAGTAACCTACCGCCACCTCGTGTCCCCACTTCACCGTGCCGCCATCGATCGCGAATTGCCGGTCCACGTCGTCGACGTACCCAGTGGCATTGCGCATAAGCGACTTCAACAGCGTGGTCTTGCCCGAACCGTTGCGCCCGATCAGCGCGATTTTTTCGCCGCGCTCGACATTTGCCGTGAAGGGCAGGATCACTTTCAAGTCGCCGTAAGATTTCGCAAGCCCCTTGCATTCGAGCGGATGGCGTCCCGAAGGCGCCTTCATGTCAAAACGGATGTAGGGCCGCGCAATATTGGATCTGGCCAGCTCGGACGTCTGTATCCGCTCGACTTCTTTCTTGCGCGAGGTTACTTGCGAGGAACGCGTGCCGGCCGAAAACCGCGCGATGAACTCGTTCAATTGCGCGATTTTCTTTTCGCGCACCGCGTTATCCGCCTCGATGCGCGAGCGAATCTGCGTCTTGGCGAGCACCATGTCGTCGTACCCGCCGTTGTACATGATTACTGTTTGGTAATCGATGTCGGCGATGTGCGTGCAGACGCTATTCAAGAAATGGCGGTCGTGCGAAATCACGATCAGCACGCCTTCGTATTCATGCAGATATTCCTGCAGCCAGTGAACCGAATCGAGGTCCAAGTGGTTCGTAGGCTCGTCCAGCAGCAGCGCCGGCGGATTGCCGAAAAGCGCCTGCGTCAGCAGCACGCGGACCTTCTGGCCGCCCTGCAATTCGCTCATCTTGCGCTCGTGCAGTGCTGCTTCAATGCCCAGCCCGTCGAGGAGTATCGCGGCATCGGCCTCCGCCGTGTAACCGCCTTCTTCGCCAACGATCCCTTCGAGTTCGCCGAGACGCATGCCATCCTTGTCGGTGAGGGATGCGTGCGGCTTGGCGTACAGCGCGTCCCGTTCTTGCAAAGCCTTCCACAACGGCGCGTTGCCCATGATGACGGTATCGACGTTAGGCCCGGTGATCGCGTAGCGCCGCCCCGCCATAAAGCTACAGGTGACGTCCTCGAACAGGATCCTGCCGCCGAACCGCATAGTGATGTTATTGACCGAAAGCATAGCCTTTAATTATACCTTGAAATTGTTATGTATGTTTGGTGGCGTGCGCATTGCAAACTACTCTACGGTACGGGCATTCATGGTGACTTGGCCGCCTAACGGGCATTCTCCTGATGCGTCATACACAGTTGATAGCGGACAATACATTCTGATAATTCCGTTGGAACGAAGCCGCCCGGCGGCGTATCCTGTTCGGAAAGGACTGGGTGGTCTACTCGAAACGCCCCTTCGGTGACCCGGACGTTGTCAGGATTCATCCAGAGAGGCCTGGCTTTAGGAGTGTAACGGGCAGCAGTCTAGACTAACGCAGCCAGTAAGCACTCGCTTCCGTCGCGGGTGAGGCGGCAGGACTCGATGCCAGAGGCTACGTCTCCGATGATCAGCCGCGTTTGGTCGCGGAAGCCTGGGGTGAATTGCCGAAAACTCCGAACGGCAGGAAAATTCGTGACCAGACCGATAAACGCGCGAATCGAGCCTCCGCTTTTGTGGCCTCACTCTTGCATCTTTCGCGCGAACTTGCGCAATTTGATAAAGGGTCCCGTGGTGAACCCAGCTCGCATGTTTTCTTCGGTCAGTCTTTCCGCTATTTCTCCCGCGGCAGGAGCAAAACCGTGTCAGGCACCGGTTACGACCAGAAACGCAACCTAAGCGGACGGTCCAGCCGGAAACGAAGCACTGTTTCTGCAGGAACGTGCACTTCTTTGCCTCGTGTGATGATCTGCGCACCGGCTCCGGCACCCGCGCCAGCGACAGCGCCAATGGCCGCGCCTTTTCCGCCGCCTGCAATCGCACCGATGATTGCGCCAAGCACGGCTCCGGTACCCACAAACTGGCCTGTGCGTTTATTGCCTCCGACGCCATCGCGACGGCTCTCTAGTTCTTGATCCGACGTGCTCACGCGGTAGCGCCGTCCGCCGACCGCAATGGATTCAACATCCAGTGTAATATCGCCATTACCTTCCAGCCGCCGGGTTATTAGACTGGCTTCGGAGCCTCGCGGAATTGCGATTGAGCCGTCGGTGTCGCGAATATCTTCAGCGATCTGCGCTGAGAAGGTTTGTCCCTCCACAACGTCTCGCGAATCGATGCGCTGGTTGGTGATCAACGCTATTTCAGTGCCCACCGGAAGCACGACTCGCTCCATCCGGGGCCGATCGTAGCCGCGGTTGTCCTGGTTTCCGTAAGCCTGGTCATTGCCATTGCTGCGGTTATCGCGACGTTCGTCACTGGATTGGCCGTATTCGCCAGGGCCTCCGTGTGGACGATAAGGAGCGTCGCCAAATTGGACTGATCGAGTTGCTGTTCGCTCCGGTTAAAGTTCCGGAAAACGTCGCGCCGTTCCGAAGAATCAGCGTATCGCTCCAGGCGGGCATGGCAATTGCAAAGGTTAAGAGACATGCAACCAGGGCTGGTCTTGCCTTAATTTTGGTAGTTCTTTTCATTCGCAATCCTCTCCTTGAAAGCTGTGGTAACCAAGACCCTTAGGTAGAGTCGCCCAAAGACATAAGGGATAAGCTCGCGTGGCTCTTCTCTATTGAACGATGTCAAACCATAGTGTTAACTACGGTGTTCCGCGCCTTCCACAACGGACGACATGACTGCAGACGGTTTGCGCCGACGCGACCACCACGTATCGCACGCCCAGCTTTCCTGATCCCATCCTACGCACAAAAGGGCGCAACACGTTGGGCAGTGCGATTTGCGATTGCGAAAGATATAGCTGGCCGTACGTACAGGTGGTTTGCCGGGTTAAACTATCCGAAGTAGACGTCAATTATGTCTACAGCGCGCACTGCGTTAGAAAAGTTTAACGACTGACGTCAGGAGAATGAGACTCATCATGGCAAGCACAATCGACAGCACCAACCTAGTCCGGTGGGACCTCAGCATCCTGTATTCGGATATCGAGGACCCGCGGCTCGATTCCGACTTAAGTGACCTGGCGGCCATGGCGAAGCATTTCTCCCTGACTTACAAAGGCAGGCTGGCGGAACTACTGGGTCCGGCGATCAGGGGCTATTCGGAAATCGAGATGCTCGGCGGCAAAATCAACTCCTACCTGTTCTTACGCGAGAGCACGGATTTATCTAACGCAGCGATCAAGGCCAAGCATGCCGGCTTTCACCGGGAACTGAGCGCCCTGCGAGGGGAACATCTCACCTTCTTTGAATTGGAACTTGTCCAGCTCACCGAAGACACCCTCAAGACTTGGTATGAACGCGAACCGGTGGTTGCCAAGCATCGCCCGTGGATCGAGCATATACGGATTTTCAAGCGCCATTTCTTGACCGAGCCAGTTGAGTCCGCTCTGACCAAACGTTCCCCGTTTGACTCCAGTTCCTGGGGTGAATTCTTCGATGAGGTGGAAGCGGATCTCGAATTTACATTTCGTGGCGCCGCCAAAAACCTCACGGAGATGGTGCATTTGCTCACCGAATCCAAGGACGCCGAGGAGCGCGCGGAAGCAATGAAATGCGTGAATGATGGCCTGGGTGGTCCATTTGCGAAGTACGCAGCGCAGACGCTCTACATGGTCGCGGGATCGAAAGCCGTTGAAGACAAGGAACGCGGCTACGCGCACCCGATGGACTTTCGCAACAAAGCGAATCGAATTCCGGATTCCGTCGTCGATGTCCTGCACAATACCGTCACGACGCTGGGTGGTTCGCTGACGCGGCGATATTACAAATTGAAAGCGCGCCATTTGGGTCTTTCCGTTCTGCGCTGGAGCGATCGCCTTGCTCCGATGCCGTTTGCTGATACCACCGTGATTCCGTTCGACGAGGCGGCGGACATTGTCGCCACTTCTTATGAAAGTTTCAGCCCCACGCTGACGACAATCGTAAAGAGCTTCTTTGCCGACCGCCGCATCGACGCGCCCGTGGTGAAGGAAAAGCGGCATGGCGCCTTCAATTCATCCCACGTTCTGCCAGGGGGGAAGCCCGTTTCCTACACGCTAATGAATTATTTGGGATCCAACAATGACGTAATGACACTGGCGCACGAGCTCGGGCACGGCGTGCACGGCATTCTGGCCGGCGAAGCGCAGGGTCCATTGATGTTCCATGCCCCGATTGCGTATTGCGAAACAGCATCGGTGTTTGGGGAAATGACAACATTTACATTCTTGAGGGACCGGCTCATTCGGTCGGGAGACAGGAACTCTCTTCTGGCGCTGATCATGGCCAAGATCGACAGCACGATTAACACCGTCGTTCGCCAGATCGGGTTTTCGAATTTCGAGCGGCGCCTCCACGGTATAGACGCTTCCTACAAGATCTGGGCAGATCCAAGGAAACGCTCGGTTGAAGAGTTAGACGCCCTCTGGTTAAAGTCCGCGCAGGAACTCTATGGGGAGGAAGGGGAAATCTTTACGTACGAAAATTCCGGTCATCTGTGGTCGTACATTCCACACTTTCACAGCCCGTTCTACGTCTATGGCTATGCCTTCGGCGAACTCCTGACGCAAAGCCTCTTTGCGCAGCGCCAGCGTATGGGGGCAAAGTTTGAACCGCTCTACTTGGAGCTTTTGCGCTCGGGATCCACCAAGGATGTTGTTGAACTGCTTGCGCCCTTCAGTCTTGATGCTAGGAGCGAGGCGTTCTGGAGGGACGGCATCGCAGTAAGCTTGGGGGCCTTGATTGAGGAAGCGGAACAAATGTCTCAAACTTTATTCTAGGTGGGCTCCCCTTCTGGACGCAGGGTAAACAAGCAGCGTCTGCAGCCAGTACAGTCTGCACCCGATGGGAGTGAACTAAGGAATTTGGCTTGTTCCAAACCTGAATTGTCGGCCCCCGGTTATGCCGTTTCCCATACCGCAATCCCGGCAATCGTTCTTTTTGGCAGAGAATGCGAAACCATGAGATACTCCAAACTGATTTTGGTTCATTTCGAACTACCTATACTGGTTTGGGGGGCTGCTTAACCTGTCTGGTGCGACGATTTTGTCTACGCTCCGTCATAAGGATATGGGCCTTCATTCTGAAGGGGCGAATCGGGTTTCCGTGAATCGCCCTTTTCCCTATCTCTTTGTAAAGAATGGGGAAATGCCACTTTCTGTGACGGGCATGTCACCAAACGTTGCCAATTTGAATCTAATTGGCTAGGGAATGGTATCCCACTGGTCCATGTATCGGTCTGACGGCACTGTAGGTGTGCCCGCTCTGACCTTACAGCGGTAGCCAGCCTCATCGCCAAGGGGAGAAATAATTGTCAGTGACAACTGAAGAAATGCAAGAACAAGTTCGCAATCTTATAAGTGTGGGAAAGGAGCGCGGTTACCTGCTCTCCGAAGAAGTGGAACAGGTTTTGCCCGCTGAGCTGCACTCTACGGAAGAGATTGACGATCTGCTTTCCACGTTCGAACGCATTGGGATCAGCCTTTATGAGGACCTGGCCGCAGCGAAGGCCGCTCGTGCCACCGTAGACCCCATCGTCTCCGAGTCCCCGGCAGCGGACTGGAACGACAAGGCCGCCGCTGCGGAAGAGGGTGAACTTGACCTGACTCCGGGGATGCTCGACAAGAACAACGATCCAGTCCGCCTCTACCTGCGGGAAATGGGTTCTGTTCCGCTGCTGAAGCGTCAGGACGAGGTGGCCATCGCCAAACGCATGGAGCGCGGGCACCTCATGGTGCTCAAATCTATTTCACGCTCGCCCATCGTGCTGAAGGAATTGATCAACGTTGGCGAGGAGCTTCGCAACGGCACTTTATCGATCAAGAAAATTATTCAGTTCGACCAGGAAGAGCTGACCGAAGAAGAAACTGAGAATAAGACACGCGAAGTTCTTCGAATCATTGGGAAGATCGAGCAACTATATGGCGTAGCGCTCAAGCAGGCGGCTCAGCTCGAGCGGATCCCGAGGGCCAAAAAGCGAGTTTACTTGCGGCACCGGAACCGCTTGGCTCGCACGCGAGTGGGAATGTCGCAACTGGTACGATCGATTGAATTCCATGCGCTCGAGAAGAAGCGGCTGATAGGCAAGATTCGCAATACTGTCGAGCGGCTGCAATCTTTAGAGCGCGAAGCCGTCAAACTCGAACGCCGTGCCGAGGCCTCGAAGGGCGATCACGCCGCCGAAGCGCGCAAGGAGTTGCGCGCATGCCGCGCCGAGTTGCGCGAAATTGAAGTTTCCAGCGAAACGGGGCTGACCGACCTGAAACGAATGCTCCAGGTGGTGCTCCGGGGAGAAGCCGAAGCGGACCAGGCCAAGAAGGAAATGGTCGAGGCCAACCTGCGCCTGGTCGTTTCCATCGCGAAGAAATATACGAACCGCGGGCTGCAATTCCTGGACCTGATTCAGGAAGGCAATATCGGGCTCATGAAGGGCGCGGACAAATTCGAGTGGCGGCGCGGCTATAAATTCTCGACGTATGCGACGTGGTGGATCCGCCAGGCCGTAACGCGCGCCATCGCGGACCAGGCTCGCACAATCCGCGTCCCCGTGCACATGATTGAGACTATCAACAAGCAGCTGCGAACCAGCCGGCAACTCGTGCAAGAGCTGGGCCGTGAACCGAATGCCGAGGAAATCGCCAAACGCCTGGGCGTTCCGACCGACAAGGTGCGCAAGACCCGGCAGATCGCGCAGCAGCCTATCTCGCTAGAAACCCCCATTGGCGAGGAGGAAGATTCGCACTTGGGCGAATTTATCGAGGACAAGTCTTCCGTATCGCCCTCGGACGCTGCCATCAGTATCAGTCTTCAGGAACAGACGGCCTCGCTACTGAAGACGCTGACGCCGCGCGAAGAAAAAGTCATCAAGATGCGTTTTGGCCTGGAGGATGGTTCCGAACACACGCTTGAAGAAGTGGGCCACTCTTTCGCGGTCACCCGCGAACGCATCCGTCAGATCGAAGCGAAAGCGCTGCGCAAGCTGCGCCATCCGTCAAGATCACGAAGCCTGCGCTCGTTTATTGAGGGCAGTCTGTAAGAATCTCATACGACCAGCGCCCAGGAAAAAAAGACACACCATCCGGGTCACCACGAGCATACTCTGCATGTGTTTGCCATCCAGCTTTGCAGGGCATGAGGCGCAGATCACATTCTGAAAACCGCGGACATGAGTTCGGAGATTAGTTTACAAGACGCGACTTGAAGCCATGCGAAGAGAGGCTTTGGCGGGCTGCATCAATATCCTTCGAGTCCGGATAGGGACCGACTTGAACATGGAAGGACTGCGCCCATAAGAGAGTCTTGTGGATTAAAACCGCATGAAAGCCTAGCTGGGTTAGTTTTTCCGCCGCATTAATCGCCCAAGTTTCATCCTTGAATGATCCCACCTCGATAAAAAAAGCGGGCGGCTTGGGTCGGGATTCTGTTGTCTTCTGGTCGCTCGTTGGGTTTATTTGATCGAGGGCCGGATCAGGCGGGGCAATAGCCGGCTGCGGCGGTGCTATCGCCGTTTCCAGCGTGGAAAGTTGCGAAGTGTCAACCGAAACCAAGGTCAGTGGCTGCATCGGACTTGTCAGCGCCAGTGATTGAGCGTGGGCTTGCGCATTCGATCGCGTCTTCCGCTCGACTGTGCGAACTGGCGTTTGCTTTCTTTTTGTCGCTCGAGTCACTTGTGAAGCCCGCATGGATGGCGTAGCAGACTCGGATCCAAGACCTTCATTCAGCGATATTGCAATGAGCGATTGTCTGTTCCCCAAGTCAATACTGGAATCTCGACGCAGGTCGACGTCATGCGATGTAATCACACCCATAGTGTATGGTGACGGAGACTGGACAGGCGCGAAGGCTGGACCTTGAGCCATCGCAATAGACGGTTGAGGCCGTTGAGAGATAGCTGAACCAGAGGCGAGCTGAGAACTGTTGGCATTGTTCTTTCCCATACCATACAGCGCAAATGCAATTACGCTTCCCAGGAGCACCGAAACGACGAGCGCTGTCGCGGGTTCCGTGCGGATTCTTGTTAGCACGCGCCAGTCCTGCCGTTCCATGAGTGCGCCCGCACTCTCCACACAGTCACGCAAACCCCGGCGCGTATTCAGGTCCGCTCGACGAAGCTCCCGGTCGATAGAAACCCGCCAGGCCGGAACGGGTCTGGCTTTCGCCGCTCTCTCCAAAGCCACCTCGAGTTCGTTCACGGACTGAAAGCGCTTTGCCGGGTCCTTTTGAAGGCATTTTAGGATAGCCGCTTCGATGGGATGCGAAAGGTTAGGAACGATTTCGCGGGGGCGTTTCGGGTACTCTCGGATCTGCTTTAGCGCTACTGCAACTGGTGTGTCACCCTCAAACGCCTGGGAACCGGTAATCATTTCGTAAAGCACCAGGCCTAACGCGTAGATGTCAGTGTACGGACCTATGGGTTTAACTTGCGCCTGCTCGGGCGCCATGTATGCGGGGGTTCCGACGATCGTACCTGTCATCGGACCGGTACCCACAATCAGCCGCGCGACGCCAAAATCCATGATCTTGACCGCGCCCTTCCGGTCCAACATGATATTTGCGGGTTTGAGGTCGCGGTGCACGATTCCCTGGGCATGGGCTTCACGAAGACCCGCGCAAATCTGCCGTGCGATCTCGAACGCCTCGTTCACTGGCAACGCCCCGACGCGAGTCAGCCTAGATAGCAGGCTCTCGCCTTCGATGAATTCCATCGAGGCGTAAGCCGTACCGGTCGAGCGGCTGAAATCATGAATTCGGCATACGTTCTTGTGCGTAATTTTCCTGGCTAGACACAACTCTCTTTTGAAATTTTCCTGCACTGCCGGGTCGGTTGCAATCTCAGGCTTCAGAATTTTCAGGGCCACGATTTCGTCGGTTTCCAGGTCGCGAGCTTTATAGACTACGCCCATTCCGCCTGTGCCAACTTGTGACAAGACTTCGTAGCGCGACGGGATGCTTGAGGGGCCCGCCAGCCGCTCCCGCACTTCGCGATAGGTTTCGGCGTCGGTCCAGGCGACTTCAAATATGTCTTCCTTTTCCGCGCGGCCATCGATCGTGAGCTTGCTGAGCCATTGGCAGCGCAGATCGGATTCTTTCGAAGCCGCTTCATACACAGGGCGGGATATGAGAATTTGAGCGGGAGCGGTGCGCTTCACGATTCGCGCCGCCACATTGACCACGTCCCCGAATAAATCATTCCCTCTGCGGAAGCCTACGCCGCTGTGAATGCCAATTCGAACCTCCACGCGCTCACTTTGCGGGAGTGTCGAATTCAACTTGAGGAATTGGCGCTCGATTTCCACGCCCGCGCGCACGGCCGAGCTGGGATCAGGAAACTCTGCCATTGCGGAATCACCGATCATCTTAATCACTTTGCCAGCATGTTGTTGGACGGCGTTCCTGGCCAGTTCGTCGTGGCGATGTATCATCGCCAGTCCTGCCGTATCCCCATTGCGTTCAAAGAAGCTGGTCGAACCAGCGACATCGGTAAACAGGACCGTAAAGGTATTCTTGTGCTTACGGAGCTTTTCATCGATCTCCGCGCGAGCCTTCAGAAGCACATCGACATCATCTTTGTGAGTAATCATTTTGGGTCACCGCAAGGGTACGGGATCCCCGTGGTCCCGCCAATGGCCCCCAGGTAACACGGGACTAGTACAAATGTACTTGAGCGGCTGCGG
>WNGO01004766.1_pt1 | contig 10534 bp, 11 predicted proteins | sample 5400511 | NCBI WGS metagenome assembly WNGO01 (sample SAMN13153380, study PRJNA577476) | soil metagenome | isolation source: 20 cm soil or saprolite under Garry oak tree replicate 2 | place: USA:California | collected 2016-06-15
CGTACCGCGGGTGCGCATAGCCGAGGCTCGCGACGCCGACGCCCGCCAGCAGATCTACGTAGCGATTGCCGTCGAGATCCCATAGCACGGCGCCTTCGCCGCGGTCCATACACAGCTTGCTGAAGAGCGCGACGCTCTGGGTCCCGGGCGCGAGATACTGGGCTTCGAGGTCGAAGACGCGCTGCGACTGCGATTGGGTGGCGAGGTCGGTCATGCGTTCAAGGCCTTTTCGTCGATGTAAGCCGCGATCGCGGCGGCGGCGGTGTCCCGCACCGGCGCAAATGACGGCCAGTCGTTGAGGTCGATCAGTACCGGGGCATCCGGTGAGGGGAATGCGACGTCGCCGCCGAAGACCTCGAGACCGACCGCGCGTGCGGCGGCGAACACCAGCGAGCGCAGGCTCGTCTCGGAGATCGCGATGCTGCGGCCGTCCGCGGAGTACCAGGAGAAGAAGCGCCCGTCGGCGACTGCGTAGAACTTCACGATGGGGCCGGCGACGTGCGCCTGGAGCGCCACGCGCGAGACGCCGCGGCGCGCGAATCCGGCGATCGCGTCCGTCACGCGGGCTTCCTTCGCGGCGACCACGTCCGCGCTCGTCTCCGCGTGCACGTCGCCGCGCTTCACCCAGACCGGCCGACCGTCGCCGTTCAACTGATGCACGAGCGGCAGTACCGACTGGGCGTCGGCCGTCGGCACGATGAGCGTGCGGGGAAATGGTAGCCCCGCGGCCGCCATATAGTTGACCAGCCGATGCCGGTGACAGTTCAACACGCTCTCGGGCGGATTCACGGCCAGCGCCTCGCGCGGCACCAGCTTGAGCAGGCGCTCGGAGGCCGCCGGTCCCTGACACATGTTCACGTACAGATCGGCCACCGGCACGCGTCCCGCGGCAACGTCGGCTTCACCCGTGCGCGTCACCTGCCAGCCGCGGTGCTCCAACCCGGTGACGGTCTCGTCGAGGATCGCCGTGTCATTGCTGCGGTGCTGCGCCGGCGAGTAGGTCGGACTCCGGTACAGGGCAACGAGGCGTTTCATGGCTCGGCGCCCGCGGCCAGCCAGCGCTCGGCCGCTTCGAGGTCGCGCTTATGGTCGAGATCGATGATGCGCGGGACTTCGACCGTCGCGACCTGAGCTTTCAGCTCCACCAGGAGCCGGAGGAACGCGCGCATCCGGTGCAGCGAGGCGACCGCCACCGACGCGAGTCGCCGCGCCACGGAGCTCAGCCCGTACACACCGCCGGTGACGAGCAGCGGCGCTCCGGGAGGGGGAGGCGGAGGTGTATCGAGAATTGCCGTCGCATACCCCTCGGCGTCGCGGGTGACATAGAGGGGCAGGTCGTCGTCGACGAACGGCGTCACGGCGAGGGCGGCGGCCGCGCCCGCGGCGAGCCGCGCCACGACTCCCCGGTAGAGCCGGCGCCAATCGGCCGCGGGCATCACAGTATCGACCATGGCGCAGAAGACCGGACCTGGCGGCACGGTCGCCAGGCCCGCGACGAGGGTGTGCAGGGACGACGGAGTCCGGCACGTCCAGACCACTGCGGACGAGCGTGGCGGAAGCTCGACGGAGATTCCCTCGCGCACCATGCAGGTGATCGATGCGCACCCCAGCTCGGCGAACGTTTCGACCAGATTGACGAGCTGCGGCTTGCCCGCGACGAGCGCCATCGCCTTCGGCGTCGCGACGCCGTCGGCGGCGAGACGGGAACCGCGTCCCCCGGCAAGGATGAGCCCGTGCATCACGAGTCGAGGACCCCCGCAAGGTCCGGCAGCGTGGTCAAACGGACCGTCGGGAGGTTCTTGTCACGCGACTTCTCGGTCGAGGGGGCAAGCCAGGCCGTCGAAAGGCCGAGCGCCGCCGCGGGCTTGATGTCGGAGTCGAAGTTGTCGCCCACCATCCACGCGGGCTTCGTCATCAGACCCGGCCAGCTCAGCGCGTGCTGGAACAGGCGCGGATCGGGCTTGGTAATGCCGACGCGTCCGGAATCCGCCACGACGGCGAAGTAGCGCATCACACCCAGCTCCTCCAGACAGAGCTCGAGATTGCCGGTGAAGTTCGAAACGACGCCGAGGTGATAGGACTGTTGCAACCGCGCGAGCAGTGCTTCGTTACGGCGCACCACCGCGCACGTGGTGGCGTGGAACTGGTCGGCGATCACGCGGGCGGAAAGCCCCGCGCCATCGGTGAGCCGGGGTAGCAGCAAGCCGGTTTGAGCGTCGACCATCGCCCGGAAGCCCAGCCTCTCTATGCCCGCGAGCCGCTCGAGGGCGCGGTCCGATTCGCGAAATGCGCGGTCGAATGCAGCAAATGACCGTTTGCCGCCCGCGGCCTGGTAAGCGGCGTGAAAGCGGACGCTCCAGCGCGAGCCATCCGCGTCCAAGGTTCCACCGAAATCGAAGAGAACCAGTCCACGCACTGGGAAACGACCCGCATAAGACGGTGGAGGTCACGGAGTGAGACGTTGGTGAGACGTGAGCTGCTACCTCCGATCTAGGATCGGAAGACGGTACCCGCTAGAAGTGACAGCAGTGCAAGGATTCCTGCCAGTGTCGCGAAGATCGCTTGCCGGCGCCTCAATCCCGCAAAGCTCTCCGGCAGCTCTCCCCTCGGATCGAGGTCCAGCCGGCCAAGTCGAGCCGCGGTGGGCATGACGATGGCGACCGCCACGATGGCGCCCAGAAACCCCAGCGTCTCCATGGCCATGAGCCAGGTTGGAACGGTCGCGTTCTTGAAGTACGGTACCGAGAGCACGATCCCGCTGATCACCACCAGCACGGCGCCCGGGCCGATCAGGTTGCGCGACACCACGCTCATCACCCGGTAGACGGCGAGTCGTTGGTCGGGGGGGAAGTACTTGGCCGTGATACCGCTGAGCATCACGGCGAGTCCGCCGCCCAGCCAGGCGACGAATCCCATCATGTGCAGGAACAGCCAGAAGCCCCTCATGTGCGGCTGAGCACCTCGGGCAGGGGCTGCCGTCCGGCGAATCCCGCCTCGAGCTCGTGCCAGTGGGTGATCCGCTCCTCGCCGAACTTCCAGCACCACAGGATTTCCCGCTCGTCGAGCCGGCCGTGGAAGTCGACGAGCCCCTGGTCGAACCCCTTGAATTCGCAGCCGATCCGCTCAAGCTCGCCGAGAAACTCGTTGATCCTGGCGGCGACGGCATCGACCTGCGCCTTGAGCGCGAGCTGCTCCTGCGATTCCCCCCACTCGGGCCGGGCCTTCGCGGCGATGAGCTCATACTGCGCCACGAGATCCTTCCACTGCGGATAGACCGACATGATGTCCTGCACCACTCGTTTCACGAGGGGAAGAGTGCGATTGGCCTCGGCGAGGGTGAAAAGCTTGTGGGCCACGAGGATAATCTACTGTATCACGATTCCTTGCACGTCTTCAGGCCGCGAGATGAACCCCACGACTTTCTTGTCGCCATTCAACACCACAATCGTCGATCTGACATGATGATCCGTTGGATCGGGCTGCTTCGCGACCTTGAAACCTCGCAGTTCGGTCTCGGGCTCAACGATCGGAGTGTCTGTGCGGGCATGGTCAGCGACTGAGCAGTCGGTCGGGTCATGTCCGGCACCAACGCAGCGGGCCACTATGTCGCGATCAGAGATCGTGCCCATGTAATGGCGGTCCTTGGGATTATCGACTACGGGTACTACCGAGATGTTCTTCACCCGCATCAGTGCCGCGACCTCGGACGACGTCGCGCCAGCCGCCGCAACAATGACATCAGTGATCATCACCTCGGATGCTCGCATCGATCGCCTATGCTAGGGCCTTTTTAGTCGCCTGGTAACCCATCTCTACGTATGCTTGCACGCGGTCCACGGCGAACGTCGCCTCGGTCTCCGCGACGGCTCGCACGTAGATCAGCCGCGGCCCGTTCTTCGGCCATTCGGCGAGCATGCGTTCCGTCTGATCAGCCATCATGACGCGCATCGCTTCGCCGTGCGTGCGCACGACGGCGGGGATCCGCGCCGGGGCTGTCGCTTCGGGGGGTTGCGCCTGATTACCATCGCCAGACGGGGGGGACGGGGGACGTTCATCGAATCCCGGACCCACATTCACCGCGACGAACAGATCTGCGTCCTTCTCGAGCTCGAGCGCCGGCCCGAGCGGCAGCACCGCGCGCAATCCGCCGTCGGCGAGGCGGCGGCCATCGACCTCGAGCGGCGGGAAGTACAGCGGCAGCGCGCACGTGGCGTACAGCGCGTCGGCGAGGTCGATATCCTGCCCGCGGCGGTCGCGCCCGCCGAGCAGGAGCAGCTCGCCGCTGTCGACGTCAACGGCGGTGACGGTCAGCGGGATCTTGAGGGACTCGAAACGTGCCGGCGGGGCGATGCGGGCGATCGCCGTGCGCAGCGCCGAGGCCGGAAACAGGCTACGCGTGAACAGCCCCTTCACCAGGAGCAGGGGATCGAACGGCGCCACATCCTTGCGGCGGATCCCCATCGCGCGGCGCCGGATCTGATCGAACGGCATTCCCGCACCCAGGGCCGCGCCGACCACGGCTCCCATCGACGTCGCGACGATATGGCTGGGGACGATGTTGGCCTGCTCTAATGCCCTGAACGCTCCCGCGTGGGCCAGAGCTTTGACGCCGCCGCCGGACAGGACCAGGACGACTTTCAATTACTCACCACGGCCCTGATCGTATCGTCTTTCCATCACCCTGTTGGCCCGCCGTTTGGCCGCGCGTTCGTACCGCCGCTTCTCATCGGGAGTCTCGGGCACGATCGGGTCCACCTCGGTCGGCCGGCCGTTCTCATCGAGCGCCACATAGGTCACGTAGCAGGAATTCGTGTGACGCCGGTCGCCCGTCAGCACGTCCTCGGCGAGCACTTTCACGCCCACTTCCATCGACGTCTTGCCCGCGAAGTTGACGCGCGCCATCGCGGTCACGAGATCGCCGACGTGGATCGGCTCGCGGAAATCGACCTTGTCGACTGAGACGGTCACGCATTCACGGTGCGCATGGCGGATCGCGGCGACGGCGGCCACGCGATCGACGAGCGCGAGGATGTGCCCGCCGAACACGTTGCCCATGATGTTCGCATGATGCGGCATCATCAGCTCGGTGAGCACCGTTTCTGACTCTTTGGGATGCCGGCCCCCCCCCTTCCCTGCCATCAGTAGTCCACCGGTCTCAAATAGAATTCGCCGATGGCCGTCTGCGAGACGACCGCCACCGTCGGGAGCCGCCGCTTCCAGTGGGTCGAGTCCAGCCGCTTGCGCACGATGTCCACCTCTTCCCTGGGGAAATCCTTCGGCTCCTCGCCACGGATCAGGTGATACAGGATGCGGTCGGCATGCACATATGACACGCCGAGGTCCCCTTCATCTGTCTGGCCCTTGATCAGATCGGCGGTCGCGGGCTTGCCGACGATCTCTTCCGGGACACCGACGTGTCGCGCGAGCGCCCAGACCTGCGTCTTGAAGAGGTCGCCCAGCGGATTCACCGGGGGCGCGTCATCGCCATGCCAGGTGAAGTAGCCGAGCAGCCGCTCCGACTTGTTGCTGGTCCCGAGCGGCAGCGCCTTGTGTTTGGCGGAAAGATCGAACAAAACGATCATCCGCTGACGCGACATGACGTTGCCGAGCCGGTGCGGATCATGGTCTCCTACTTTTTTCAGCAGGCCGTCGACCGCGTCCGAGATGTCGATCGTCAGCGCTGGGATGCCGAGCTTGTCGATGACGAGCTGCGCATGAGCCAGGCTGTCGGGACTCGAAGTGCGATACGGCATGCGCACGCCGATGACGTTTTCCCTGCCGAGCGCCTCGGCGGCGAGAAACGCGGTGAGCGCCGAATCGACGCCGCCGGACAGACCGACGACGCCCTTCTTGAACCCGCGCCGACGGACGACCTCATCCCGCAGGAAACTCACCAGCCACTTACGCGTGAGCTCGGGGTCGATGGCCAGGGGATCGGCTTCTTGTGTTCGCTTCGCGACGATATCGAGGTGCGCGGTGCGCGATGCGCGGTGCGCTGGACTGCCATTCGTGGCGGGATCGAACCGCACTTTCTGATCATGCTTGTGGCCGCTCAGACTCTTCGTGAGCACCGGCAGCGCGCTTTGTAAATCCGCGAGCAGCGGCGAATCGGAGCGCGCGGTCGTCAGCGATTCGAGATCGACGTCAGCGGTCAGCAGCGCTTCCTCGAACAGGGGGCCGCGCGCGATCACGCGGCCGGTGGGATCGATCACCGCCGATGCGCCCGGGAACCCCTTGCCACCCTCGAATCCAACCAGGTTGGCGAGCGCCACGAAGACACCGTGCTCCTCGGCGATGCCGCGTACGATGCGCTCCCACCGCAACACCGAGGCGGGGAGCGCCTGGTCTTCGCATGCGTCGTCCGATTGGCCGAGGCCGCGCGCCGGTGACGCGCTGGGCACGATCACGAGCTGCGCGCCCTCGAGCGCCGCCACGGTGGCTGCCAGGGAGTGCCAGGCGTCCTCGCAAATGAGAATGGCCGCCTTGCCGCCCCAGCCGGTCTCGAATGCCCGGACTCCGTCCTGTCCCCGGTCCACAAATCGCTCTTCATCGAACACGCCGTAGGTCGGCAGGAACACCTTGCGATGCACGTGACGCACTTCCGGTTTCTTCTTGTTGAGAGTCACGTACAATGCGGAGTTGTAAATGTGATTCTGGAATCGCTCGTAGAACCCGACCACCACGTCGACCGACGGACCGTCGTACGCCGCGGCGAGATCCTGCGCGAGGGTGCCGGCAGTGACGGCAAGCTCCTTGACGCCGCCCTCGACGAAATACCCCGACGTCGCCGTCTCGGGAAACACGACGAGATCGGGCTTCGGATCGAGCTGCGCGGCCTGCTTAACGACCGCGCCGATCCGGGAGACGTTCTCTGAATACTCACCTTTGCTGGGCCGGAACTGAGACAGCGCGATACGGATGTGCGACATGGTTGGAAAGATACGGCGGTAGAAACGATAGGGGCGGTAGCGGTAAGAGGCGGTAGGAGAAGGTAGGAGGCGGTAGGAGAAGGTCCGGACTACCGCCCCCTACCGCCCCCCTACCGCCCCCTACCGCCCCCTACCGCCCCCTACCGCCGTTTTATCAGCGATTCACCCTCGTCGGAGCTCCTATCGCCTCATTATCCGCCGGCAGCGCATCCCGCGCGCCCTCCAGCGTGACCTGCGCCCGGAATGTCACCTTGCCTATGTTCGCGTCACCCGATGTGAACGTGTAGCTGAAGGCTACGGTCGTCGCGCGGTTTCGCGTCGGCAACGTCTGACGTGAAGTCGCCACCAACTGATACCCGCCCGGCACGCTCTTGAAGAGCTGGACATCGACCGTTTCGGGATAGCGGTTGCTGCGGATGCCCACCGAGATCTTGGTGGTCTTGCCGGTCATGCCGGACGCCGGCGCGGCAAAGCTGGTGATCGCCACGTCGTGCGTCCGCACTTGCAGCAGGCGCGTCGTCGAACCGGTCCGGCCATCGAACGTCGTGACCGTGAGCGATACCTGGTAGTCGCTGTCCGCGGCGTAGCGATGGGTCGGATTGAAGCCTACTCCGGTCGCGCCGTCGCCGAAGTCCCACTGCTGCCGCTGGATGCCAACCCCGCCCGGATCGAATGACTGGTCGTAGAACTGCACGACATCGAAGCTCGACGGGTCGAACGGCTGGGTGAAGAAGTTCGCCTGGGGAGGCGGTGGGGGCCGTAGCGACACGATCGCGATGCCGGGCTGATCGCTGAGCACCTGGATGTAGTACGTCTGCCCCGCGAAGGCGGTGAACGATTGCGGGTTGAAACTGTTGCCGCACTGGACAAACCCGAGATTGCCGAGCGATGTGCCTGACCAGACAGCGAATGAGTTGAAGAACGGGCTCTGCAGGCTGACCTGCACCGCTTGTGTCTGAGTGGGGTGGAAGACATACCACACCGACCGCGACTGGAATTGGCACGCGAACGGCTCGCCACCCTCGATCGTGGCGGACGTGAAATCCGCCGTATCGCTGGACGGCACGCCCGGCAGCACGCGCGCGTCGGCGAAGTTGTCATTGCCGCCACCCGGAGGAGGCGGGGGTGGAGGCGGCGGCGGGATGATCGTGTCCTGCTGCAGGGTGAAGACCGTCGGACCGGTCGCACCGGTAGAATCGGAGATTTGGAAGAAGAACTCCGAGCCGGAATCGGCGCTGAACGTGACCGCTCCAAAATTCGAGTTGCATCCCACCGGGATCAGCGTATCGGCACTGACGAAGTACACCGAGACGATCCCGGGGGCCGGACCGAACAGTTGCGCGGCGAGCTGCGCGGTCCCCGGCGTCTGTGACACATAGAAATACCAGACGGTGCGGGTCGGCGCCCCGATGGCGTCGTGGCACGCCGAGGTTGGTTCGCCTGGTTCGACGGTGGCGTTCGCGACGTCCGTGGTGTCGAAGTACGGAACGAACGGGATGAATCGTGCGCTGTCGCGGTTGTCGTTGGCCGGTGGCGCTCCACCGGTGTCCTGCGCGATTACGTCGGCTCGAGGCGGCTGGATCGGCAAGTCGCGGGAGCAGGATGCGACGGCGAGTGCTGCGGCGGCAGTGAAGGTGAGAAAGCGGGAGAATCGCGCCAGCATGATGGACCTCCTTCAGCAAAGGAGCGGTGATGAGACCGCACGATTGTATTTGAAGGGGCTCAAGTGATCGTCAAGAGTTCGGCGGCGTGCCTTTTGGGATTACGAGCCAGCTCAACCCCCACGTCAGCAAAACCCCACATGCGGCAAGCGCGACCAGACCGGGCTGCGCCTTCGCCGTCCCCACGAGCAGGGCGACGTACACGAGGATGAACACCGCCGGCACGACGGGATACAGCGGCACCAACGCGGCGATCGTGATGCTGTCGATGATCAGCACCAGCGCAATCGCGAGCGACAGAAGCTGCGGGAACGTGCCCGTCGCCGCGAGCGCGATCGCGACGATGCCAACAGAGACCATAGCCTCCGACGGCGTGCCGCCGGCGTTCACCTCGGCGAGGACTCGGGGCCCCAGCCCCTCGCGCGCGAGCCCGAAGATGACGCGCGGCGTGACGAAGATGTTGCCGTTGAGCGATGCGAGCACGACGAGCAACGCGAGCAGCGTGATCACGAGGTCGCCATGCGGGCCGAAGATCGCGGCCGCCAGGTCGCCGGCGACCAGCACCGAGCTCGCGATGTGATCGAACGGCAGCACGTGCAGGAAAGCCGCATTGAGGAGCAGGTACAGTCCGGTCGCGATCGCGATACCCAGGAGGAACACGCGCGGCAGCGTTCGTCCGGGATCGACGACCTCCTCGGCGATTTTCGCCGCGTCGGCGTAACCGTAGTACGACCAGATCACCGATTGAAACGCGACCGCCAGGGCTCCAAACAGCGCAATGCCGGTCGGCGCTCCCGGCAGTGAGCCGTGCCAGCCGGCGCCGTGCCCGGCGACGAACGCAACGACGACGATGCCAGCGAGCGCGAGAACCTTGGCGGCCGTGGAGAGGTTCTGTACCCAGCGGCCCGACGTCACGCCGGTGAGGTTGATCGCGACCAGCACCGCCACGGCGACGACGCCCAGCCATTTGCTTACGCCCGGCGACCAGCCCAGCAGGCGGCCGAGATACTCGCCGGTCACCACGCCGAGCGCCGCGATCGCGGCGGGATACACCGCGAATCCCTCGCACCAGCCGACGACAAAGCCGACGCGCGGCCCGAACGCCTCACGCGCAAAGACGTACTTGCCGCCCGCCTTGGGATGGCGTGTCGCCAACTCGGCGAAGCACAGCGCGCCGAGGAAGGCGAGGACGCCGCCGAGCAACCACGCCACAAAGGTGAGCCAGGGACGGCCGAGCTGGTGCGCGACGAGACCCGGCGTCCGGAAAATTCCAGAGCCGAGCGTGATGCCGACGACCATGGCGAGGCCGTCGAAAAGACGAAGCGACCGTTTCAGCTCGACGTTCACCGGCCGAAACGGTCGCTCCGAACTGCGCCTTGGGCTAGAGCATCAATTCGCGCCAGCGAAAACGGAACTCGTTGCAGCACCTGGGTATGTAGGAGAACCGATGCGTCTCTCGCTGCGATTCGTCGTCCCGCTGCTGCTCGCGCTCGCGTTGCTCGGCTGGGCCGTTGTGCCCCTCGTCGACAAGCTGACGCTGCAATGGTTCGTGCGCGATCTCGACATCCGCGCCACGCTGGTCGCGAACGCGCTACAGGAGCCGCTCGAGGACCTGCTCCGCGCCGGCAATCGCGCGCGGCTCGAGCAGTTCTTCGCCCGCATCACGCAGGACGAGCGCCTGTTCGCGATCGGGTTCTGTCCCGCCGAGGGAGCAAGCGTCGCCACGTCGTCGCTGCCCACCGCGGTGACATGCGATTCGCTGGACCAGTTTGCCGGCACATCAGGCCATGTCCTCACCGCGGACGCCGCGCCGATCCTCGTCTCGGTACGGCCGATCACCATGGCCGGGCGTCCGGTCGGAACTCTGGTGCTGGTGCACGACTTGAGCTTCGTGGCGCGGCGCAGCGAGGAGACGCGCAAGTACGTGTTCCTGTTCTTTGTCGG
>WNGO01019809.1_pt1 | contig 10534 bp, 8 predicted proteins | sample 5400511 | NCBI WGS metagenome assembly WNGO01 (sample SAMN13153380, study PRJNA577476) | soil metagenome | isolation source: 20 cm soil or saprolite under Garry oak tree replicate 2 | place: USA:California | collected 2016-06-15
CGTTGAGCAGAATGTTTCCCGGTTTGATATCCCGATGGAGCACTCCGCGGCTATGAGCGTATTCGACAGCACGCGCGACCTTTGCCATGAGTTGCACACATGTGCGGGGTGCGTTGCGAAGAGAAGGCGCGTTCTCCTGCAAACTTCCATTTTCCGCGAACTTCATGCTGAAAAACGGCAGGCCGTCCTCGCTTTCACTCACTTCGTAAATCGGAAGGATGTTCGGGTGATCCAGACTGGCCACCGCCTGTGCTTCTCGTCGGAAACGTTCCAGCGCTTCATGTGAATCAGCGCGATAACTAAGGACCCGCTTTACCGCGACGATGCGCCGGGAATGTCGTTGCCTTGCGCGATAGATCACGCCCATGCCGCCGCAGCCGATCTGTTCGAGAATTTCGTAATTTCCCAGAAACCAGGACTTGTGCGGCGCGTCCACCTCGGCGAGGACACTTTGATAGAATGCCTGAGATACTTCGTCACTGCCTTGCAAGCCCTCGCGTAGCAGGCAACTCACACAAATTCCGGTGTCGAGCCGCGTGGTTGCTCCACACTTCTCGCATTTTGCGTGGTCTTTGGTAGCGCTCGGAAGCAGATCGGACCGTGGTTCTGAATCTGTCATTGCAATGAGTCGGTTCCTGTTGCGAGTGACGCACAGAGGTAACGGATCTCGTCGTCCACGTCGGCAGGGTCTTCGACGGTTTGTGAGACTTCGTCGCGCAGCAGACTGCGATAACGCTGGCGCATATTGTGCAGCTGTTTTTTTACGGCCGTTTCTGCCATTCCGAGTTCCGCGGATAATTTGGCGTATGACACTTCGTCGCGTTCGTCCGTAAGATGGGAACTTAGCGCTTTGAAAAGCCAGAGCTTGCCTTTGCTCTCGCATTCTTCCCGCAGCCGTTGAAACGCGTGTTCCACAACCGTCGTGGCCCAAGTGAGGTCGAAGATGCGCTCCGGCGGCAAGGAGGCGAGTGCTTGAACCGGGATAGATAATTGCGACGGCGCTTCCGCCATCCAATCGTCCCAGGAAACAAATTCCACGTCACCACCGCGTTTGTGTGCATGAGTTTTCTCAGCGGCATTGATAAGAAAGTTCTGAAGAGACTTCAATAACAGTGAGCGGAAGCGGCCGCGATTACGATCAGCATTGTGCAGCCACTCATTTTTCAGAATTGTCACAAAAAAATCCTGCGTGAGGTCTTGCGCATCCTCAATTGTATAGCCGCGGCCGCGGACAAACGAGAAAATCGGTCGCCAATAAGTCCGGCAAAGTTCGGCAAGGGCATCGCGAGCTTTTTGCTCTTCACTCCCGAAGTGGGCGGCCGAAAGGATCAAGCTCCACCGGGTAGTTACAAACTCACGCGGTTCGCATGCACCCTCGTGGCCGTTCTTCCCGCTCACGAATAAACATTGTAGTTCTCCCTCGCCCACACAAGCATAAAGTGTTACCGATGCGATCCGCGGCAGCCGTCTCGACGTACAACTGGATCGGTTCGCCAGGTTTTCAGCTGCGTGTCGGCTCGTTGCCTAACGAGAGTTGAAAGCTCAATCCATCCGCGTTGGAAATTTGTGCGTAAATCGCGGTATTGACATCCTAGGTAAGAATCCCTAATCATCCATGCCGCGACTTCGTTAGTCTGTTTGATGTGACGAGTGAACTTCAAGAAGCGGACTGGAATCGGCTCCTGCGCAGAATTCAGTCGGGCAAGTGCACTCCTTTTTTGGGAGCGGGCGCCTGCTATGGTGCGCTCCCTCTTGGAGCCGATGTGGCTGAAGAACTCGCGCAGCGCTACGGCTATCCGTTCCCGGATCGAGATCTTGTGCGTGTTGCGCAGTATGCCGCAGTACAATCCGACCCGAACGCTCCAAAAGAAGACGTCGTGGACATTCTGCGCGCAGCCGGTCCGCCAAAGTACACCCAACCGCCAGAGTTTGGGAACTCCGGTGAACCGCACAGCGTTCTCGCTAGTCTTCCGCTACCAATTGTTATCACCACGAATTACGACGACTTCATGGTTCGCGCTCTCAAATGGAAATTGAAAGACGCACGCCGCGAGATCTGCCGCTGGCAGGACATTCTGCAGCACGTGGAATCGATTTTCGAAAAAGACCCTGGCTACAAACCAACGCCGGCCAATCCGCTCGTGTTCCATCTGCATGGCGCGCTCGATGTCTCTGAGTCGCTTGTCTTGACAGAAGACGATTACTTGACGTTCCTCGCAAACATAGCCGCCAAACCAGATCTTCTCCCCGAGGTCGTACAACAGGCGTTCGCCGCCACGAGTTTCCTGTTCATTGGCTATCGTTTGGGCGACTGGAATTTTCGCGTCCTCTTTCAGACTTTACGCGCGCGGCAACAATTTAGCAGCATAGTGGTGCTGAAACCTCCCGATGAAACCGATCCAAACCGCGCAGCGCACCAGGCGGGTACGGCCCGCGAGTTTTCATCGCAGTTGGATGAGCGCTGGGCAACGTTCGAACGAACCAAAAAATGAGCGCTGAATCCGTTGCCCAATCACAGGGCGCAGGCTCGTCGAAGAGTCGTGAATTGGACGATAAGACTTGGGAGCGGCTATTGAAACGCATCAGGGACGACAAGTGCACGCCCGTGATTGGCTCGGGTGCGTGCACATCCGCCCCATCGGGGGCCGATCCTGAAGAATGGGCCAAACTGAAATATCCCTCGAAGGAACAGATCGCCCTCAAGTTCGCGGCTGAGTACGCCTACCCGCTCGAAGACCAGGGCAAGCTGGAACGAGTGGCGAAATACGTTGCAGCGACAGGCGACATTATGACCCCCAAGGAGGGATTCGCTGAGCACTATAAGGATCTTCGGACGCCGAACTTCTCAGCGTTGCCTAACGAACCGCACCGGGTTTTGGCTGAACTTCCTTTCGCGGTATATCTTACAAGTAATTTTGATGACTGGATGTACCGCGCACTGAAGGAATTCAGGCTAAAAGACGCGCGCCTCGCAATCTGCCGTTGGAACCGCCATATCCCTGAGAAGGCACCGAGGTTTGATTCCGAGTTCCCGTATTCACCAGCGAATCCACTCGTCTATCACTTTCACGGCTGCACGCCATGGGCAGAATCGGCTGTCGTGACTGAGGACGATTATTTCGAATTCTTGATCAATATTTCACGTGATTGGCAGAAATTGCTTGCGCACCGAGTCGATCGTGCTTTGGGAGGCGCACTCCTCTTTCTCGGCTACACTTTAGCTGACTGGGATTTCCTAGTGCTCTTCCGCCTCTTCGCGAATAAGCTTCGCGAAGGTGGGAATACGCATATCGCGGTGCAGCTTGAGCCTTCTGACACGCCGGGCGACCAGGCTGAGAAAGCGGCCAAGGCCGTGAAGTACCTCGATTCATATTTCGGCAGCGCGCAGGTAAAAATTTATTGGGGCACTTGTCAGGAGTTTTGCGAGGACCTGCGAGTAAGGTGGGAAGCTTTCTGCCGGGGATGAATGATTCGCCCTTCGTAGGCCCGCGGCCTTTTGAGAAAGAGGACAGCGATCGGTTTTTCGGCCGCACCCGCGAGACCGAGGAGCTTCTCTCATTGATCATCGCGCACCGTGCCGTCCTTGTTTATGCGCAATCGGGAGCAGGCAAGAGCTCGTTGTTGAGGGCAGGTGTCATCAAGCGCCTGGAGGATCAGCAGTACCAGGTTCTGCGATCCGCTCGCGTCCATGGCTTACTGCCAAATGATGTTCCACCCGAGAGCGTGCAAAACATTTTTGTTTACCATGCCATTCAGTACTGGGCAGCAACACTGCCGAGCGGCCAATCACCCAAAGATCATGCGAAGACCATGCTGTCTGAGTTTCTCAAACCGCTTGTTGCTGCTCCAGCAGCAGACGAGGAGAGCTCGCCACCGTTAATCGTGATCTTTGATCAGTTCGAAGAATTCTTTACGACCAATGCCGATCGATGGCAGGAACGGCGGCCATTTTTCGATCAGCTTGCCCAGGCCCTGCACGATTTGCCAACCATGAAAGTGGTTTTCGTGATGCGTGAAGAGTATATCGCTCAGCTGGAGCCATTCGTCGAGTTACTCCCGGAAAAATTGCGGCCACGCATGCATCTGGAGCGACTGCGCGGCAACTCGGCCCGTAACGCGGTAGTGAAACCTTTCCAGAACAGGAGCCTTTCCTTCGATGCGAACGCAGCCGACCAATTGATGAAGGAACTTTCGGAGATTCGGGTGGCAGAAGGCGACAAGTTTCGTGAAACCCACGGCGAATTCGTTGAACCGGTTCAGCTTCAAGTCGTATGCCAGTCGCTGTGGGAAAATCTGCCCGCGGAATGGAAGATTGGACCGAACGCCAGCAGCGATGGATCGCGTCTGATCACGGCCGAATACATCGAACGCTTCGGCGACGTGAATAATGCTCTGGCAACGTATTACGATCGCTCGGTCGAGAGAGCTGCTGCCGCCAGTGAAGGCAGGATAGGAGAAGGTGAATTACGGCGTTGGTTTGGAACAGCTTTGATAACTCCTACTGGAACACGCGGACTTGCTTTTCGCGGTGCGCCTGGAGCTACCTGGAGAATACCTGGCCTGGCGCTAAAAGAACTGGAGGAAGCGCACGTCATTCGCCGCGAGGACCGCTCCGGCACAATAACTCACGAGCTGACCCACGATCGCTTCATCGAACCGATACAGAAGTCGAACCATAAGTGGCTTGCGGGATACCAGGACGCGGAGCGAATTCGCGCGAAGTTGGAAGAATATGTTAAACGCGAATCGGATGAACCTCTGGATGAATTGGAGCTGCGCGAAGCAGAGGAGTATTTAGATTCGCCAGCGGCAAAGATTCTCGGCGCAAGTCCAGAGGCGCGTCAGCTTGTTAAGCGCAGCAGGAGAGAACTGGACGAAGCCAAAAAGCGCCAGGCCGAGGAGTTAGAGGAAGCACAGCAGCGCGCTCGAGAGCAAGAACGGCTGCATAAGGCCGAGAGCGAGCGCGTAAAGCTCCTGCTGGAGAAGCGCAAGCGGGAACGAATTTTCGGCGTCACGGTCTTCCTTCTCGGGATAATCATGCTGATTGCCTTCGCAGCCCTCGGGTTAGTGTCATACCGGGCGTGGCGGCTTTCGAAAAAAAATGCCGCAGACCTGAAGACGCAAGTTGAACAACTCGTCGAGAGGGGTCGGATTTTTAGAGAAAAGGCAAAGACAGACTTGGTCGATGAGACGAATCCGATAAAAGACGTCACTGCGCTCCGGAACCTCGCGCTTGCTCTGAATTGTAATCCTCGGGATACGGAAGCAGCAAGGCTGGCTAGCAATCTATTGCTTCAACATGTTTGGTGTCCGCCGGCAGCGCCGGAGGTGCGCTATCAGAAAGATGCATTACTAGCAGCGACGTTCGCTCCGGGAGGAAGCAACAACGAAATCTTCGCTGCCGCCGGCAACGGTCAGTTGCTGTTTTGGAAGGGGCGCGAACTGTCCCCCGTACGCTCGTTATTTGAAAGGCCGAAACCAAGCGAACGCGAGGTCGTACAACCCGGCTTTGCCTCCTTCAGCCCCGACGGACGATGGCTGTTCATTATCCCGCCGACGCTAGCTTCAGCCGCAAATGCTGCTGCTGCGCAAGGCCCGCCCCAGCAGGGACCCGGAGGAGGAGGTCCGCCTGCCAGCGGCCACGAAACGTGTAAATTGCAGATTTGGCGATGGTCGCCACCGAAACGGACATACGAGTCTGCGGGCGAGGACTTACAGTTTCAGCGGCTTCGAGGTTCCCGCATGACCTTTGCTTGGTCTAACGAGTCAGATCGGCTTGTCCTTATCAATGCGCGCGGCACGAACGAGGCCGAATGTGCCTTTTTCCAGGTCGAGGGAACCTTCCGAGAATTGGTCAATCGATCGAGGCAACTCACTGAGAAGAAAATCGTGGCGCTTGCCTTTGCCGAGTACCACAGCGGCATCGCCGCAGTGTCTTTAGAGCCCGCAGGTTCACTGCGCAACGTAACTTTATTTTCATTCAACGGAGATTATCTCCAGATACTCCCTATGTATAACGGAAAGGCCTCCATTCTATTATCAGAGGGTTTCCAACCAAATGGCATCGCTTTCGGTCCCGGCGATGACGAAATTACCTTAACGAGTTGGAACAGCGTCCGAATTCTCGATCTCCTTGATGGAAACGTAACGCCGGTCCCTCCACCAACTTTTCGCGATCAGTTCATGCGACTGGTCGTTGGACCAGGCGACTTTGCCACGCGTCTCGTCGCCACTTCGCTCGCCAGTCGAGTTCACGTCGCAAAGGGTGCGCACAGGCAAGAGCCGGCCGAGCCCGTGATCTTCCGCGGCCCGATCGGAATTCCACAGTTCAGTTCGGATGGCCAACGATTGTTGATTTTATCAGGCATGTGGAATGCGTTCGACAGCCTGCGCCTCATAGATGTCAGTTCGTTATATCGGACGAGGGAGGCCGCACCCGAAAGCTTCGAAGAAAAACCTGCGCCTCCATGGCTGGCAGACATTGCCGCCACGGTGAGCGCGCTCGACACCAGTGGCGATGGCTCTCTGCTTACACTGGAAACCGTGCGGCAGAGGTATCCGGAAAGCAAAGCTGGAGATCCCTACGAGGCGGTCTGGAAGCGTTTTTTTCGAAGATGAACGCAGCAAATAACTGCGATAGGTGGTTGCGCTCAACGTCCAACGTCGAAGATCAATTGAGAATTCATTGCCGGCGGAGGGGCTCGAACCCACACGGCCTTGCGGCCACTGGATTTTGAGTCCAGCGCGTCTGGTGGTCCCAGAATTTCACGGAGGAGGATTAGTTCGCGCAAGCTAGATTTCGATGCGAGCAACGTGGCGATATTCATCTTGGAATCAGCACGTTTGGCAACGCCCTGAGTTGCGTAAGCTTCGGCCGGCGTTTTGATAATCGGCAACTGCTTAAGCTCAACGGCTAATGCTTCATGAACTTCGAAGGCCGGCGCAGCCGGAGGCGGTACAGGTGGTGGAACGATTTGCTGCAACCGGCTCGGTTGTTCAAGTGGAGCACTTTCGCTTTCACTGACGTCCGATTTCTCCGGGCGTTCCCGAGGTAATCGCCACATGCCCGGGATTACTGGAGGCGGTTGCACAGGTGCTAGTCGCCGAGGCGGAATATCAGTACGAGGGAGAACAATCGGAGGGGGAGTTGAACTTGGCGGCTGCCCGAGTGCTTCGAGAAACTTGCGAATCCGATCCGCGTCCGACTCCCGTGGCGCACGTTGAATTGGTCGAGATGTTTGTGGCTTCGGTGAGCTCGATGTTTCGTTTGAATCGCTTTTGCCGGCCTTGCTTACTGCTTTCGACAGCAACTGAAACAACGCTGCGACAGCGATCAGCAGAAAGAAAAGTAGATTATCGAGACTAACGGCAATCATCTTGAGCCTTCAACTCTTCAACTGATCAGGTAGCGTCGGTCCGCGGTTTGTCTCCACCGGCGATGGATTCGCGCATCGAAGTGTCGGCCTGCACATTTTTCATCCGGTAATAATCCATGATGCCGAGATGCCCGGCACGAAACGCCTCGGCCATTGCCTGCGGCACCAACGCTTCGGCCTCTACCACTTTCGCTCGCATTTCCTGCGTCTTGGCGCGCATCTCCTGCTCGACAGCAACCGCGGCTGCTCTGCGCACCTCTGCTTTCGCTTGGGCGACGCGCTTGTCTGCCTCGGCTTGTTCGGTCTGCAATTTCGCGCCGATATTGTCGCCGACATCGACGTCGGCTATATCGATGGAGAGAATTTCGAAGGCTGTATTGCTGTCGAGACCTTTGGCGAGCACGGTCTTTGAAATGCGATCGGGATTTTCCAGCACTTCCTTGTACGAATGCGCAGATCCGATCGCGCTCACAATCCCTTCGCCTACGCGGGCGATGATTGTTTCTTCAGTCGCGCCACCGACAAACCGGTCCAGATGTGAACGCACGGTAACGCGCGCCTTGACCTTTACGCCGATGCCGTCTTGTGCAACGCCGTCGATAGTTGTGCGACCCATGTTCGGGCTCGGCGCGTCGATCACTTTCGGATTAATACTCGTGCGCACCGCTTCCAACACAGTCTTGCCAGTGCCTTTCGTGGCGAGGTCAATGGCGCAGGCGCGATTGAAATCGAGCGTGATACCCGCCTTGTCAGCGGCGATCAACGCGAGGACCACATGACTAACGTCACCGCCAGCAAGATAATGCGCTTCAAGCGGATCGCTCCGAACATCGATGCCGGCTTTTACCGCGGTGATGCGATTGTCCACAATCAAGCCAACCGGCACTTTGCGCAGCCGCATCCCGATCATTTTGCCGAGGCTCACCGGCGCATTAGCGATCCGTGCGCGCAGCCAGAGACCGAAGAAATTGAAAAGAACGATCGCGAGCACAAATGCGAATACCGCCAGTACCGCAACGCCGATGAGATAAAGCGATTCCATGTTGCAGCGGAGAGTATCTGAAGAGAAACAGCGCGAAAAGTTCTAATTGCTGACAAGATTCAAAACGCTGCGTTCGGCGCTGGAACTCAACTGCCGCGCCATCGCGTGTGATGCAGCCGTGGGGCCGTTTGCCATCACAGAATCAAATTATTCGGGAACTTCGCGTTTTGTTTCCTGTAGGACATATTGAAGCTCTTAACAATGCGACAGAATTTTCCTGTGCCTGCCTTCGGCCTGTTCATGTGGCCCATACTGGTCAGCACGGGCCGGACTCAAGATGGCGGTACATGGGAAATGTGGGTCCCTACGCCTGTGTACCGTCAAGAACTCGCCACGGGAGCGTTGAGCGGGATGCTGTATGTCCTCGGCGGCTCCGATCAAGTTGGTAATTCCACTGCGACAGTGGAAGTCTACAATCCGGTTACAGACACGTGGACTTTCACGCATGCCCTTATGCGGTTAATCACAACGCGGCTGCTGTGCTAGGAGGAAAACTCCACAGTTTCGGCGCCGGAGCAGGAGAGACCTATGTTTATGATCCGAACGGCAACTCTTGGTCTGCAAAGGCTTCCAGCCTGTTAGGCCAGCTATGAACGGGATGCCTGAGCTTGGAGAAACGCGCAGTCTCTTTCTAGTTTGTTTGCGTGCAGCGACGTTTTACCTGTCCGGTGCGCTCGCTGTGTTGTTCTTTGTAAAGACTCTCCCGGCATACGCTCAGCAGGTAACACCTGTGCCACCATTTGTCGGGACTCACTCCGAGACATGGGAACGCTTCGGGATAAATTCAATAATCCCCACCGGAACCTCCATTCTCGGAGGCATCGCTTCGATTTCGGGCGATCACATGGTAACTGCCGGTTCGTTTTTACTGTGCGACGTTCTTGGCCACCCCAGCGACGGCACCACCTTAATGGATTCGGATCGCCCCACTGGCCCGCTGACCATATCTTTTTCCCAGCCAGTCTCTGCTTTCGGCGCTTACTGGGGAAGTGGTTTTAATCCTTTTCCAGGGGCATGCTACGGTAATCCGCCGAACATTTTAACTTTTCGGGACGTCGCCGGAAACATAATTGGCACCGACAGCTTCACGTACATGGGCGAACTCCCGTTGTTGTGGCGCGGTTACCAGTTTGGCACGCCGGTTAAAACAATTACCCGCACCGCTGGCGATGGCGTAGAGGGCGTCGCGATCGACGGACTACAGGCCACAGTTGCGGTAGCTTTGCCGCCGTCGCTAAGCAACATCTCCACACGTGGCTTAGTACGAACCGCCGACAATGTCATGATTGGAGGCTTCATTATTGGAGGAACCGGACCAAAGACGGTGATTGTGCGCGCGATTGGCCCTGAGCTCACTCCATTTGGAATTCCCAATGCCTTAGCCGATCCGACACTGGAGCTGCACAACGGCAGCGGGGCGTTGATTGCTTCTAATAACAACTGGCAGACGACGATAATCGGCGGGATCATCACCATCAATCAGGTCAGCGACATTCAGAACAGTGGCCACGCTCCCACTGCGGCAAGCGAGTCAGCGATCATTGCAAATCTGCAACCGGGCAACTACACCGCGATTGTGCGCGGTGTGAACAACACCATCGGAGTTGCTCTGGTAGAAGTGTACGATCTCAGTCTCGGCACGACTTCAATTCTTGGCAACATCAGTACTCGGAGCTTTGTGCAGACGGCCGATAACGTAATGATTGGCGGATTTATTGTTCAAGGGAATGGGGCAAAGCGGGTGATCGTGCGAGCCATTGGTCCTGAGCTCACTCCATTTGGAATTCACAATGCCTTGGCGAATCCGAGATTGGAACTGCACGATGGGACCGGAGGATTGATTGCCTCTAATGATAATTGGCAGACCACGATAATCGGCGGGATCATTACCACGAACCAGGTCAGCGCTATTCAGAACAGTGGCCACGCTCCGACTGCGGCAAGCGAGTCCGCGATTATCGCAAACCTGCCCCCGGGTAACTACACCGCGATTGTGCGCGGCGTAAGCAACACCGTCGGAGTCGCTCTCGTGGAAGTATACGATCTGAATTAATGTTAGTTCGTTGAGAGTGGTGCTCGGGGCGGGACTTGAACCCGCACCGTCCTGCCTCGCTTC
>WNGO01008366.1_pt1 | contig 10532 bp, 10 predicted proteins | sample 5400511 | NCBI WGS metagenome assembly WNGO01 (sample SAMN13153380, study PRJNA577476) | soil metagenome | isolation source: 20 cm soil or saprolite under Garry oak tree replicate 2 | place: USA:California | collected 2016-06-15
TTGCCGCAGTCTGGCCTGATCGTGGACATCCAAAGCCCCTGTGCGGGATTCGATCATCAGCGCCACGACGGGGTCGACCTCGGATAGATCCAAGGTGATAAGGGGCGACTGATCTGCGGGCGGCATCACGGTGAGGTACGGATAGGAGTCAGCCTCCCGCGCCAAGTGGACAACCTCATGCGCCGGGAACAACCTAGCGTCTTGATGAATGCCTTTGAACGGCGAGCACCACTCGTCGGCCTGCCGGGCTATGTCATCCCACGGACCCGCATCGATCGCCTGAGTGAGGATGTGCCGCAACACGGCCGGATCGCGGGCACCGTTGCTGTCGTTTCCTCGCTCAGCAGCCCCATCATCATGCGTCTCGTCTTCCACGAGCGGGACGTGACCAGCGATGATGTCTGGGTCATAAGACCGGATCAGCCCAAGGAGATAACCGTTGCCGCTGGCAGCCCTCTCCACCGGGACGATCACCGCCCCGGCGCCGGCCCAGACTCGGCTCAGCGACTGAATGACCCGCCGAGCGGTATACACCCAATCGGAACCGGGCCGGTATGCCACAACGAACCGCGGCGCCCGCAGGCACGCCCCGACCGATTCATAGCGGACTTCATCCATCGATTCCTCCATCGCCCCATCAACCCGCCGACTGCCCTCGCCGCACGTACTGTAGGTGCCAATGCGGGCGCCGCAAGCCGCCGGGGTTACCTTCGTGGCGATCTGGGTGCAGCGCGCCACACGGCGGATGATCGGCCCGAGCCTCGGTGACCCGGCTGGCGACGGGTCGCAGGCTCGTTGCGCTGTCACTGGCCACAGCCAGCAGGAGGGCGGCAGGGCGATGCGGGTCACGGCGTAATCCACCACCAGCAGCACTCGCCCGGGTTGACAACACAGACTTGTCTTGCCGCCTGTCCACATCGCCATCCGCGCTTCTCGCCAGGCGGCCGACAGATACTGAAGCCATCAGATATGGTGCGCGGCCTCACCATGTATAAGATGTCGATCCTGCGCTCCTGGCCGCCGTCGACAACCGTGACACAGTGTTAGCGGCGCTTGATAACATCAGCCTCCCTGCCGAGTATGCGCCGCGTGTACCCGGCGTGCTGGCCGCTGCTGAGCGGTACAGAATGGCCAGTTCTGATGCTGGCCCGGCCTGGGATCCGGCACTTGATCGGCCGGATTTCTGGCGTGGCAGGCATCTGTCAGCGCGGCCATTGACCGATCGTTAACGCTGCGCCGCTGCCTGCCGGGACAGCTTGCCGCGCGCGGCCGCGGCGTGGGCGTCGAGCAGGGCAGCGATCGCCGGATCGCGGCGTAGCTTGTCCAGGCAGCGGCTGCGCCTGGACCCGATGCTGCCGGCTGGGATGCCCAGCTTGGCGCTGATCTGGGCGTCCGGCAGGGGCGGGTCTGCGGTCAGCAGGGCGATCAGCTGCTGGCAGCAGGGCGGCAGGCCGGTCAACGCCTCGCGCAGCGTCGCGTGCAGCTCGGCCAGCAGCAGTTCCTGCTCGGCAATCCCGGTCTGGTCATCCGGGATGGTCTCGGCGGCCAGCGCCTTCCCGGCAGCCTGAGGTCCGTGTGCGGCGCGCCGGACCTTTCCGCATTCCCGCTGGGTCGTGGCGGCCAGCCAGCCAGTAAGCGCGGCCAGATCGCGCACTTTGCCCAGCTGATCCATGAACTGGAGCCAGATGGCCTGGCCGATATCGGCGGCGTCGGCGCTGCTCAGCTGGTACCGGCGGCAGATCGACCAGATCAGCGGGGCGTACCGCTCGACGAGGGCCTCCCACGCTTGCTTGTCGCCATTTGCGGCGCGGGTCATCAGGGCATTAGCCGGCGGGTCATCGCTCATCGAGGGCCGATCCTTCCGGGTGGGTGCGCTCAGAGACCGATCGCGATGTCGTGAAGGGCTGCGGCGTGCGGCGCGGCCGGCCGCCGGGGGCCGGGGCGGCGAGATGCGCGGTTAGGAGGCGCTGTCGCCGCCCTCGGCCGCTGCAGGTGGTCGGCTGCTGACGTGGGCAGCCGGGTCCTGGCCGCGGTCAGGTTGCTGACCTTGCAGCAAGTGGGGCTCTGGCTGCTCCGGTGAGCGCGCGGGCTCCCGCGATGGCGAAGACGATTCCGATGATCACCTCGTAGACGGGCCCGTCGGCCGGCAACGGCACCAGGGTGATAACACCGACGGTGATCAGCGCGAGCCCGGACGTCCTAGGCAGTACCCGCGCCCGCAGGGTGGCAACACCGAGCAGGACGAAGGAGATGTTGGCCAGCCATGCGGCCATGAAGCCTGCGGTCAAGGGCCCGGACGGATTGTTGAGAACCCCGGGCGCGGCGTGCGCGAACGAGGGTGCGGCGAACAGGTCGCAGAATATCCACCCTGTTTGCAGGGCCATGTTGGCCATGCAGGCCACGACGGCGATCAGCCCGAGCCGCCCGGCCCGGTCGGCTTGAGCCAGGTACAGGCTGATGATCCCCCAGGTCATCAGGATGGCCCCGGTGAACCGCAGCGCTGCGGACACGGTGAACACGCCGGTCAGGACCTGATCGGAGAATTGCTGATGACCGGCCGACACGACCGTCAGCGCTGCCCCGGCCGCCACTAGCAGGCCGCCGAGGACGGCGGCGGCGATCCCGCCGCGGATGAAGCGTTCCATGAGGTGCTCCTTTCAGCACGGCGCCCCGGTGTGGGCACTGGCCTCGACGGTAGGGATCTGAGCAGGGCCAGGTCATCACCACGCGGTCAGAGCTTGTGACGCCGCGCGGGGGATGCCGGGTCTGCCTGACGGCAGAGGCCCGCAGCAGCCGCGCACGGTTATATTGCGAGCATGAACGCTGGCCGGCTCACCTGGGCGACGGTGCGGCGCGCGGCGCGGTCACCTGCGCTGGACCTGGTGCTTGCTGCCGTGCTGGGCTGCTACGCCGCGCTGGATGCGCTGCGCACCGCCGACTTCCCGCACCCGCACGGCGTATCGGCGGCGCTGGTGGCGGTATCGGCCGCCTTCTTGGCGCTTCGGCGTGTGCGCCCGCTGACCGCTCTGACCGGTGCGCTCGGCGGGCTGGCCGCCGTCTACCTGGCCTTGGGACACTACGAGGCAGGAGCCGCGGTCCTCATCGTCGTCATCGCCACCTATTCGGCCGGTGCCTACGGGCGCAACCTGCCGTTCACGGTGGCGGTCGTGTTCGCGTTCGGCGTGACGACCGGGCTGCGGCAGCCCGCCGCCGAAGCCCTGCCCGACATGGCATGGTCCTGGGCCGTGCTGGCCCTGGCGCTCGGCGTTGGCCTGACGGCCCGCCGGCTGCGCGGGCAGTCACAGTCCGCGCAGCGCCAGGTGCGGCAGATGCAGCAGGAGCAGCAGGCGCTGGCCGAGGCCGCGGCCCGGCAGGAGCGGCAGCGCATCGCCCGCGAACTGCACGACATCATCAGCCACGGCCTGGGCGTCGTGGTGCTGCAAGCCGGCGCCGCCGAACAGGTCCTGGACCAGGACCCTGGCAAGGCCCGGGAAGCGCTGCAGCTGATCCGCGCCACCGGGCAGGAGGCCATCACCGAGCTGGGCACCCTGGTCGCGCTAATCCGCGATGAGCAGCCGCCCGGCCGTGACCCGCAGCCCACCCTGCGCGATGTCGAGCGGCTGGCCGCCACCACCCGGTCAGCCGGCCTGGCCGTGACCGTGCAGACCGACGGGCAGCCGCGGGACCTGCCCGCCAGCGTCGAGCTCAACGCCTACCGCGTCATCCAAGAAGGGCTCACCAACGCGCTCAAGCACGCGCCGGGCTCCACCGTGCAGGTGGTATTGCGGTACCACCCCGGCGGGCTGGACGTCGAGGTGCGAGATGACGGCACGGACGCCACAGGCGGCCCCGGCAGCCGGCGGGGCCTGGCCGGGCTGCGGGAACGCGCCGCCGTGTTCGGCGGGCAGTTCGAGGCCGGGCGCGACCCGCAGGGCGGCTGGAAGGTCCGCGCCTCCTTCCCCGCCGCGCCATGATCCGCGTCCTGCTCGCCGATGACCAGGCTGTCGTCCGCGCCGGGCTGCGCACCATCCTGGAATCCCAGCCCGACATGCACGTCATCGGCGAAGCCGGCGACGGCGCCGAGGCACTCGCGCTCGCCGCGGCGCTCGACCCCGACGTGGTGATGATGGACATCCGCATGCCGGTACTCGACGGCATCAAGGCCACCCGCAGGCTCACCGAATCACCCGCCGGCATGCGGGTCCTCGTGCTCACCACCTACGGCCTAGACGAATACGTCTACGACGCGCTGCGCGCCGGCGCGGCCGGCTTCCTCCTCAAAACCGACCCGCCCGACCGCATCATCGACGCCGTGCGCATCGTCGACGCCGGCGACGCGCTCCTCGGGCCGCATACCACCCGCCGCCTCATCGAGCGCTTCCTGGCCAGCCCGCCGCCGCACGCACCGCGACCCGCCGCACTCGACACCCTCACCGAACGCGAACTCGAGGTGATGAGCCAGGTCGCGCGGGGCCTGACCAACCGGGAGATCGCCGCGCGCCTGTACATCGGCGACGGCACCGTCAAGACACACATGGCACGCATCCTGACCAAGCTCGGCCTGCGCGACCGCGTACAGGTCGTCGTCTACGCCTACGAACACGGCATCACCCGCCCCGGCGACAACGACCCGGCACCTCCGCAGTACCCCCCACCGGCACACCCCGGGAACCCGCACCCACGCAACCGGGTACCCGGGTTCAGGCCAGAACACTGTTCCAGGCCAGCCGGATCACGGTACACATCCGGCGCCAAGCCCGGTTGAGAAGCCGGGGATGGAAGCGGAGGCCAGATGCGCCAGCAGGCACCGGTCGCATGCGCCGTTTCCGCCGCGCTCGGCCCGATGCTGGCCACCAGCGCGGCGCTCATCGTCCTCCCGCAGTCCCGAAGACCCCGATCTGTGCGGCTCATCGGATGGGTCTCCGGGCCGCCTCATCGCCATGCAGAACGGCGGCTCCGCGCGCGTTCTCTCCGGCCTTCTCCATCACTCAGCGTGATGCCAGTTGTCGATGCAGCCTGTTCCGTGGTCGAGTCGTATGGGGCGTGACCAGCCTGGACGTCGCCCTCGGTGAGGTGTCCGTGATGCCGGGTACGAACGGCCCCGCCACCGCTGGCTGGACGCGCCCTGAGCTGACGCACGCACCATGCGGCATGTGGGTGAGACGTCATAGTCCTGACGAGCGGGAGATGTCGGCCGGCCGTGCCGGCCAAGGCCGTATAGTTGGCCCGGCCCCACGGAAGCGTCGACGCGCAACCCCAGACCAGAAGGCTTGACTTGCACATGCACGAGGTTGGCTGCGTGACTGTCGACGTCGAGTCAGCCGTGGTTTACGAGCACGGCTGGCAGTCGTGGAGCCCGTCTGGGTGCTACCCGCTGGGCACAAGGCCACAGCGCCCGTCCACTGAGAACAGCCGCGTGATGAACTGGCGCCAGGAGAAGCAACCGGCGGCAGAGGCGTTCTGGGGCGAAGGGCTCATGGCCATAGACCCAGGCGACGGCAGCGGCATCGCCATCTTCGCGGCAGCTCCAGCAGCAGACCCGGCTCCCTCGATCCGCGCGGATGTGCATGGCAGCGAGGTTGTGGTGTCGGCAGACGGACCCGTCGTGCAGGCCACCGACACCCGAGCTAGCTCGATCAGTGATGCCCTCGGCCACTGGGCCGGGTGGTACGCGTCTGCGGCGGGAGTCGCGCTGCGGCGGCGCACCCCGACTGCCTGGTGTTCCTGGTATCACTATTTGGCGCACGTCAATCACGACGACATCCTGGAAAACCTCGCCGCCATGGACAGGCTCGGCCTGGACGTCGACGTGGTGCAGATCGACGACGGCTACCAGGCGCAGATCGGTGACTGGCTGTCTGTTTCGGATCGTTTCGGATCCCTCCAAGCCGTCGTGGCTGACATCCGCCAGAGCGGGCGGCGCGCCGGCATATGGGTTGCGCCGTTTCTGGTCAGCCCCCGGTCATATACCTATCGCCGGTACCCGGAATGGCTGCTCGGCCGGGCCACCGCGGGATGGAACTGGCAGGCAGAACAGGCAGTCCTCGACGTGACTCACCCCGGCGCAGAAGATCACCTGCGCACCGTGTTCACGACCTTGCGCGGTCTCGGGATCGATTATTTCAAACTCGACTTCCTCTACGCCGGCGCGATTCCGGGTGACCGGGCTGACCACAACTTGTCCCCGCTCATGGCATACCGGCACGGCCTGCAGGTGATCCGCCAAGCCATAGGCCCGGACAGTTACCTGCTCGGGTGCGGAGCGCCCATCCTGCCCAGCGTCGGGCTCGTCGACGCGATGCGCGTCAGCCCGGACACCGGGCCACGCTATGAGCCGCCAGCGGGCGACCTGTCCATGCCGTCGCAGCGCTCGGCCACCCTGACCGGGCGGGCCAGAGCCTGGCAGAACGGCCTGTTCTGGGTAAACGACCCGGACTGCCTCATCGTCGGGCCACAGGTCGAACGTCGCGAACAATGGGCCGCGCACATCGCCGGCTACGGCGGTCTGCTGTGCAGCAGCGACCGGCTCAGCTCCCTCGATGCGTGGGGTCTGGAAGTCACCCGGCGGCTCCTGGCCGAAGCTGCCCGGCATCCCAGGCAGACCGCCCAGCCTGAGGGCAAGTGAGATCACGACTTGAGACCCGGGAATGCCGGGTATCCGCTCGCGGGGGGAGCGCTTGAAGCTCTCGCAGTTCAGGGCAGCGGAGGACGCGAGATTCGAACCCGTGAGGGGTCGCCCCCAACACGCTTTTCAAGTCGCGGCTGGGTTCAAGATCACGGTCAAGGTCCTCTTTGCGTTTTCCCTGTCCACCGGGCCGACCTCGTCTAGCACCTTCATGTGATGGCTGATCGCAGGCTGAGACAGGTCGAACGCGTCGTTCAGGTCCCGTACGCACGCCTCACGGGGCACAGCACCCCGTGATGATCAGGCGCTCTCGCCCCAGATAGGCGATGCGTCGAAGCCAGTGACGGCGAGGCCGGGGCCGACACGTAGTCTGGCCCGGCTGGTGGCGGCATATCAGACAGCGGTTTCGCGCACCCGGATTGGTTGTTCTGGAGGGGGCAGCGCAGGACAGCCGCCGAACACAGGAACCGCTCCGAAGGACGGTTCGTGGTCGCCATGTCAGTTGCAGTCAGTGATGATCGGTCTGCTCGCCGTCCCGCGCGGGGTTCTTGCAGGATCGGTGGCGGATGGCACGCGCCGGGACCGGGGGCGGTCGCGGGCCGGGCCCGGGTCTGGTGGCCGGCCGGCTGCCAAGACCGGGCCAGCCGGTGCCTGGCGCCATCGGGCCTGGCTGGGGCCGGAGACTCGTCTGGCTGGCCGCTACCGCGCCACCTGTGCTGTGTGCCAGCATTAGCGGCATGCTGCCGGTGCTGCGGTTGTGCTCGGTGTTCGAGCCGCGGGAGGTTCCGGTGCTGCGGCAGGGCTGGGCGCTGCTGGCGGCGCGGCACGTGCTGGGCGGCGGCCCGGTGGACCTGGTGCACGTGCACTGCGGGGAGGATCTGGCCGTGCTGCCGCTGGCCAGGCTCGCGGCGCGCCGCCACGGCTGCCCGCTGGTGGCCACCGTGCACCTGAGCGTGCGGCATGGGCTGCGCCCGGTCGCGCCGCGCGGGGTGCTGCTGCGTGCGGCCGGGGGCACAGTGGAGCGGTGGCTGCTGCCCGGGGCGGACGCGGTGATCGCGCTGACCCCGTCAACCGCGCGGCAGCTGCGCGCCGACGGGATACCGGCAGGCCGGGTGCACGTGATCCCGCCCGGCTACGACCCGGCCTTGTTCGCCAGGGCGGCGGCCGACCCGTTTCCGGCCCTGCCCCGGCCGCGGGTCGCCTACCTGGGGCGGCTGGCGCCGCAGAAGGATGTCGGCACCCTGCTGGAGGCGTTTGCCTACCTCCCCTCGGGGACCCGGCTGCTGCTGGTCGGCGACGGGCCCGACCGGGCGGCGCTGCAGCGCCGTGCGCAGCGGTTCGGCAGCCGGGTGCACTTCGCCGGGTTCGTGCCGCACGCCGCGGTCCCGGCGGTACTACAGCACGTGGACCTGCTGGTACTGCCCAGCTTGTATGAGGATCTGAGCTCGGCGCTGATCGAGGCGATGGCGGCCGGCCTGCCGGTGGTCGCCACCCGGGTGGGCGGCACCGCGGACCTGGTCCACGACGGCGTCAACGGGCTGCTGGTCGCCCCCCGGGACCCGGCCGCGCTGGCCGCCGCGATCAGCCGGATCCTGGCCGACCCCGCGACGGCCGCCCGGCTGTCAGCGGCCGCGCGGCGCACCGCGGCCGCCTACGCCTGGACCGATCTCGCCCGCGCTGTGCTGGACGTCTACCGGCAGGCGACCGGCCCGGGCCGTGGCAGCGCAGGCCATTGAACGGCCGCCGCCAGCCACCAGGCGCAAGACCCGGACAGCCACGCGGGTAACTGGCACCCAGCTGCCCTTCGCGTTTCCGTCACCGGCTGATACGGGACCTTGGAGGTATCGCCGGGGTTCCCGGGCGAGCATCCGAGGGCTCGGCAGGCGGTTAGCGGCGGTGGCGCTGGCCGGCCGGCGACATCTAGCGCGGCGCCACCGTGGCCAAGTTCCCGGCGGGCTTTTCATGCGGCCGGCCGCCCGTTGGCGACCGGGGTGTAGTGGGAGGCGTCTCCCGTGACGGAGTAGCTGTGCTCGCCGTCGATGCCCACCGGGATGTCGCCGGCCACGGTGACGCGGTTCAGCCGGCGGGGCGCGTCATCGTAGTTGCCGATCGCGTAGTGCTGGGTGATCCGGTTGTCGAACAGCACCAGCTGGCCCGGCTCCCAGGAAACCCGCAGGATGTTCTCCGGCCGGGTCACGTAGTACTGCAGCAGCCGCAGGATGTCCCGGGACTCGCCAGTGGACAGGCCGACGATGCGCTGCGCGAACCCGCCGATGAGCAGGCCCCGCTCGCCGGTCAGCGGGTGCACCCGGACCACCGGGTGGGCGGTCTCGTACCTGATCGAGGTGAACACCGCGCGTCGCTCGTGTTCAGCCTCGGTCAGGCTCTCCGGCGGAACCGCGTAATCATGGTCGTTGGCGTGCACCGCCCGCAGCGTGTCAGCGAAATCCCGCAGCGGCCCGGGGAGATCCCGGTAGGCCGCGCCTGCGTTGGCGATCAGGGTCTCTCCCCCGTACGGGGGGATGACGATGCTGCGCAGCGTGCTGGCCTGCGGCGGGTTGAGCACAAAGGTCACGTCCGTATGCCAGTGATTGACCGGGCCGTCCTGGCTGTCGACCGGCAGCACGCTGGGCGCGCCCTCGGCGGCGGGCACCGTCGGGTGCGCCGTGGTCAGCGGGCCGAAATAGCGGGCGAACCGCTGCTGGCCCGCATCGTCCAGGCGAATACCGCGGAAAACGAGCGCCTTGTGCTCGTTCAGCGCCGCCCGGACCGCGGCCACTCCGTCCGGGTCCAGCCCGAGCTCGGGGCGCAGGCCGGTGACCTCGGCGCCGATGCGGGCGGTGAGTTTGCGGATGCCGAGCCTCGTGCCGGCAGATGTCGTGGTCATGGTGCGTCCTTCCTCATGAGGCACTCGCCGTGGCGTTGGATGACGCGTCGGCGAACTGGCTGAAGTTCACGTGGACCAGGATCAGGCCGCTGGCGGTGAACGCGCCGGCGACCTGCTGCCCGAAGGCGGCCACTGCGGGCGTGATGGGTGCCGCGAGCGCAGCGGAGTCGGCGGCGCCTTCCGCATGACCGCAGACGGCAGCCCGCTGGCCTTGGCCCAGACGGCCGCCCAGGCGGACAGGTGCGTACTGGCCCACCGGTGCGCCTGCGCGAGCAGGGACAGGTAATCGCGGATGGCGGCGGCCTTGGCCGGGTCCGCGAGCGCGGCGCGGGACGCGACGGTGAACGAGTACGGGCTGCCGTACCCGGCCCCGGTGACGATCGCGGTGGCCCCGTCCAGCGTCTCGTCCTTCCTCGATGAACGGGGCCCGGCGCGAGCGCGACCGGGACGGTGCTGGCAGGCGTGACCCGAGTGGCGCCAGGGATTTCAGGCACGGGAAACCCAGGTAAAGCGACCAGCTTGGTAGCTTCGCGGGGGCATGGCCGCCCGGTGAGGGCCGCTCAGCGGTGAGCGACGCCGGCCGGGTGACAGATCGCGCTGCACTGCATGCCGAAGTCGGCGTACCGGCGTGTCACGAGCGGCTGCAGGTGGCCCATGCGATTACCGTAGGAACGATTGTCTATAAAGTCAATTGTTTTAATGGGAATATTCCCTCCGCCACGATCTCTGGCCTGTCGCCGATCCGGTAGATCAGGTACCCGCCCGTATTCCGCAGCGGCGGTACGTCCCGGCCTCGACGCCGCCTGAAGTGGCCTTTCTCGCGGGTGCCTCGATCGCTGCCGCGGCACTCCTATACGTGCAGTCGTCAGAGACAGCCGGACAGCCCTGACATGAGCTCGTGCAGGTGGCCCACCAGCCCGGACCACTCGGCTAGCTGCAGGGTGGCGGCGCGCAGAACATCCAGATCTGGGTGCGGCACCGGCGACGGGGCGACTCTAACGCGGCCCGGCATAACGGCGG
>WNGO01003967.1_pt1 | contig 10530 bp, 15 predicted proteins | sample 5400511 | NCBI WGS metagenome assembly WNGO01 (sample SAMN13153380, study PRJNA577476) | soil metagenome | isolation source: 20 cm soil or saprolite under Garry oak tree replicate 2 | place: USA:California | collected 2016-06-15
TTCGTCTACTATGAACACGTAGTGGTTAGTATCATGCAGTTCGATGACTCGCGAGTTCTTAACGCCCGAGCGAAAGCGCTGGATTGCGGCTTGTATCGACCCGTTCGGAAATACACAGTATATGGTCATCCCTATCCATGATGTGGATCCATAGACCAAGTCTTTTCGAGAACTTGGGAATTCGACTATGAAAGCCAATCGCAGAGTCGGAAAGTGATCGAAATCGAGGTAAGCTATCAACAATGAGCACCCGCGATCCCCTCGTTCGCAACATCTCTGACACAGCGCTCCTCGCGGCCATTTACCGCGCCCGCGAAACGGAACGGCCCGATGCCGTTTTCCGCGATCCGTTTGCGCGGCGCCTCGCGGGCGAGCGCGGCGACCAGATCGCGAAATCCATGCCTTTCAGCGAGCGCGCAACGTGGGCTTGGATCACACGCACTTATGCGTACGACGAATTCATCACGCAGCAGGTCAGGGAGGGCGTCGACATGGTCGTCAACCTGGCTGCCGGCCTCGACGCGCGTCCCTATCGAATGAATTTGCCAGCATCGCTTCATTGGATCGAAGTCGATCTGCCGGGAATCCTCGATTACAAAGAGGAGATTCTTCGTGGCGAGAAGCCGGCCTGCATTCTCGATCGCGCGCGCCTCGATTTGTCCGATGTCGCTGCGCGCCGCCAGCTTTTCGCCGCGCTCGGTGATGCCGCGAAGAACGTCCTCATCATCACGGAAGGATTGCTGATTTACTTCTCGCGCGACGAGGTGGCGTCTCTAGCGCAGGACCTGGCGGCCGTACCCTCCTTCAATCACTGGATCATCGATATTGTGTCGCCTGGCTTGCTGAAGATGCTGCACAAGGGCATGGGCGAGCAAATCAGGGAAGGCAAAGCCGAGTTCAAGTTTGCGCCGGAGGAGGGTCCAATGTTCTTCACCGAGAATGGATGGGACGTGGTTGACGTGCGCTCAACGTTAAAGACTGCCGCGCGACTGAAGCGCCTCACTCTTTGGATGCGCCTTCTCTCTTTCTTGCCCGATTCGCAGGGCAAGCAAGGCTCCCGCCCGTGGTCCGGCATCTGCCTGCTCCGCAATCAATCCGCTGCACAGACCAGCGCCTAGTGACGCGGCTCGCGTGGAACTTCTGCGCCGCGCAACGATTCTTCTGACAATTCTCGATTCGCTTGTAACACGATTGCGATCGCTTCTTTGAGATTCTCACGCGCTCCGAACATTGGATCCAGCCGGAGCAACGCAGGAGTGAGCCGCCAGTTAATCCACGCATGGGCACTTTCACTCATCAAGCAAGAACTTGCGCGTTTCTCGAACGACCAACGCTTCGTCTACTATGAAGACGTAGTGGTTGGTGTCATGCAATTCGATGACCCGTGCGTTTTTCACTTCTGAGCGGAACCGCTGGATAGCGCCTTCTATCCACTTGGCAAGCGAGTCGATGCTGCGATCGAATTTTTCTTGCGTGGCAGGGTCCAGATACGAGTAGTAAGGCAAACGATATTGAGGCGTGATTTTATTGAAAATGCCGAGCGCAGGAGCCTTGATACGGTCGTACTCTGCCGGCTGTAAACCTTTATATATCTTTCTGGAAATTTCAGGCGGCGTAATCGCTCCAATAACTCTGCCTGAGGGGTCCGTCCGGATCATGTTACATATCGCTGCGAGCGGCTTTCGGTATCCATCGGAACGTGCACTGGCTGCGGCAAAACGCTGCACCGATTCCAGCTCCGGCGCAGTATTCTCTGGGGCAGGCGGCGGCTGAGGGAGGGTTGCCCATCCGCCCGACCCGAGATCTAAGCCATCCAGGTAAACGAGTTTCTTTACGCGACCCGGATAGACTGCGCCAAGCTTGTTCAATTCCGTTCCGGCAATGGAGTGCCCAACGAATACGGCGTCGCGTATGTTCAGCCTGTCGAGGACTGTGATGTCGTCGCGCGCTCGCGTGTCAACGTCGTAGCCCTGCGCAGGCTGGCTTGAACGCCCGAAACCTCGCCGCGTGATGCCGATGACATGGAAACGATCGTTGAACTGGTAGGCAAACTCATCGAACACATGTGCGTTGTCTCCCATTCCGGCGAGCAAAACCAAAGTCTGGCCTGTGCCGCCCCAATCCAGGACCTCAAGCTGGACGCCCGGCTCGACCGTGATGAAACTGACTTTATGTCCCGAGGTATCGCACCTGCAGACATCGTTCGTCCCAGAGCTAGATGAAGTCGCGTGCCAAACATTGCGACCAAGTAGCACCCACACGGCTAGGCTACCCAGAATCCCCACCGCGATCACAAGCCAAACTTTCCATTTCCGCATGACTAATCTCCTTGTCTTTAAAGGGCCCAATAAGAACAAGACCAGCTGCGGCTAGTGGAAGCGAGCTTCTTCATCTCTCAACCCTCATATCAACCAACAAGTGAGTTCTCGAAGCGGCAGCCATTAACTGGATCGTCTTGTTAGGTCTTGACGCGACTTTATCACAAGCGTGCAACTCGTCCCGGCGTCTGCGGCGCACCATTTTGAACCCCGACAATCTCATGAAGGGTGTATGTGCCAGTCTTACCTGCGAGATTTACGTCGATAGATCTTCCAACGTGCACATGATCCCGAACTTCACGGAGTGCAGCCTCTGTTACCAAAAACTCTGTCTTGGCTTTCTTATTCGCTCGCTCAACCCGGTTCGCAATGTTTACCGCGTCTCCAATAGCAGTGATTCGCTCTTGCAGGCCACCTCCCACAGTGCCAACGACGGCTTGGCCAAAGTGTAAACCGATCCCAATTCTAAAAGCGCGTTTGAACAATTGCTTGACATACGGTTGTAGATCCTCTTTTACGCATCGGATCATATCAAGACCAGCGAGAACAGCCTGGAGGCACGCACATTTCGATGTCTCAACGCCAAAAAGCGCCAGTAATCCGTCGCCCGTGTAACAGGCCACATGGCCGCCGTGATCAATGACAGCCTTATCCATATACTGATAGAAGCGCCTGAGAACGTGAATCACATCGAACGGAGGAACGGAATCGGCAAACCTTGTCGAATTTCGTATGTCGACGAAGAGAATGGCGATCTGCCGCTCTTCACCTACCGACCCATGGGTTGTTGTGTCCTTCCTTTGGTCCGTTAGTCCGGCGTCGTTCGCGTCCAGGATGAGTCGTCGCACCGCCACGTTCCCTAGGATCGTGGTCTGGCAGGCTAGACGGACTCTTTCGGCGAAATGTAGCTGCACCGCAAGCGCCTGTTCTTTCTCATTTCGCGGGCAACAGAACTCCAGACCATTAAGAATGAGTACACGGCACGTTGAACATCGCGCGTTTCCACGGCATTCATTTGTATGAGGAATCCCTGCTCGTAAGGATGCGGAGAGGATACTCTCTGATATGGAAGCCTCAACGGTTCGCCCGTCGGGTAGGAATAGGATTTGAGGCATAGCTTGATGCTAGAGCAATGCTCGCTGCTATCGAGCCAAAACATATGAAATCGCATCGCAGATACCGGCTCTCCTGTGATGATGGCTGTGGGCCACAGTGGCCACGGGGCCGAGAATGCCGGCTGATCTGGTGCCCTGAGCTCCAGTACCATGATGGTCACGATCACAGCGAAGACCGCGTCTGAATATGCAGCCAGCCGATGCGCTGTTACTTCTTCACGCATAGTGCGCGCTCCTTCGACGGCCGAATTGCCTCGAGTGAGTCCATTGTCAAGGCCGGTCTTCGCGGTTAGGATTTTCCATGGGCATTGTCAATTTCCGCAAGGTCGGTGTCGACGGCATCAAGGTCTTCTATCGCGAGGCTGGGCCGAAGGACGCGCCAACGATCCTGTTGTTGCATGGGTTTCCGACCGCCAGCCACATGTTCCGTGATCTCATCCCGCAACTCGCGGACCGGTTTCGCCTCATCGCTCCCGACCTGCCGGGCTTTGGGCAGTCCGATATGCCGACGCGCAACGCCTTTACCTACACGTTCGAGAATATTGCGAACGTCATCGATAGGTTTGCCGAAGTGATCGGCCTTCATCGCTTCGCGATGTACGTCTTCGACTATGGCGCACCCGTCGGGTTCCGTCTCGCCGTTCGGCATCCGGATCGCGTCACTGCACTCATCTCCCAGAACGGCAACGCTTATGAGGAAGGCTTGAGCGCCGGCTGGAACCCCATTCGGGCGTATTGGCAACAGGCGTCGGAGGTCAACCGAGAGGCACTTCGCAGCTTCCTTACTCCTGAGACGACGCGCTGGCAGTACACGCAGGGTGTACCGGATGTGGCCGCGGTTTCTCCGGACGGATATTCGCTCGACAACTTCTATTTAGCCCGCCCCGGCGCCGACGAGATCCAGTTAGATCTGTTCGGCAACTACAAGAGCAACGTCGCCCTTTACCCGACCTTCCAAAATTACTTCCGTACGCACAAGCCGCGCTTCCTGGCGGTGTGGGGAAAGAACGATCCGTTCTTCCTGCCGGCAGGGGCCGAGGCGTTCCGACGCGACATTCCGGACGCGATGGTCCATTTCTTCGAGACGGGCCACTTTGCCCTCGAGACCCATGCTTCCGAGATCGCCGCAATGATCCGCGACTTCTTCGCGCACTGAGTCTGGAATCCGACGCAACGGCTCGCTTCGCGCTGGCGATTACTTTGGAACAAAATACGCGTGCGCATCTCGCACCTGCCACCGACTTACTGGTCAGACGCTGTTTTCGGACACTTCTACCTCAACAATATCCCCATCCTTCAACCTGTACGTATCGCGAAGATTAACGTCTGTGGCGATCTCAAGGATCCTTTCAGGCGGATCTCCATGCTTGCCGGTGTCGGTGTCAGGCCGAAGGATGAACGCTTTCCGACCGGCGATCTTGCAGGGCACGATGCTGACAGAAACTCGACCACCGTACTCTTCCTTCTCCAGTCGCAGCGCGTTAGTCGGCGTCCCATAGCTCCCACTGGTCAAGTGGACGTTCAATGTGCCCGGAAACAGGCGCATACCGGTCTTCCCAGTGTAATACGGTTCTAATTTGTCGAGCCAATAAGAGAAGGTGCCCACCCCAGTCCTAATCTCACCATGAAGTATCAGATGGATTTTGCCTCGCCATGTCTAACGCGAAACGGATGAAATTTTCCCGTCATACCTTACGGAATTATTCCGTTTGGTCCGGTCTTGTCGCTTGCGATCGCTCGGTGAAAGCGGAGTCATAAGAAAGTCCTTTAGCGGGTAGGTGCGGGATGGTAGTAGCAAAAACTCACGGCTCGCCCAGAATTTGCAGCTGACGCTCCCGGCGCGATCAGAAGCCAACCTTCCATTTCCTCCATGGCTAACCTCCTCGTCTTTAAGGGGCCTAACGACCCAAGCTCAGCGACCCAGCACTTTGAAGTCAAGAGTGTGGATAGAATCGATGGGCATCAACAAAGTGCTGGGTTCGCTGCAGAGCATCGTTAGCCCACATTGGTACCTTGTTAAGATGCGGTCGGGCCTGCTGAATCTCCAGACGGAGGATACTTTTCAAACTTTGGCAACGCGGGATTCATTTGGTCCCACGGATGCGCGTCTGATGTCCACACATCCACTTGCGGGTTGAACCAGCTCGGATCATCCAAGCTCGCAGTTCTGATCGCCACAAACTGAGGGACCGCGTCGGGCTTCACTACGATCGGCGAGCCGCAGTCAGGGCAAAAGCCCCGACGAGTCTTGCCACCCATCTCACTGGGCGAGGCATGGAAGCGCGGTGAGCCTTGCAAGAGCTTGAAAGCTTCCGTCGGCACGATGACGTAAGACGAAAACGGACCTCCGCTGGCTCGCTGGCAATCTCGACAGTGACAGTGAAGCATCATCACCGGTTCTGCTGTGGACTCGTAGCGAATCGCGCCGCAAGCGCATCCGCCTGAGAAGGGTGTGGTTATTGTGGTCATATATTATTTATGTATTGAGTGATGGTTTTGATTCGTTCAATGATGCGACGAATGAGCGAGTGAATCAAGGACATTCATTTTTCGCGTTTGCTGGTGTTTCCGATGAAAGTGTCTCAGTGGCCTAACTAGCGTTTAACTCTCTGTAACGAGTTACCCTTTCGCGGGCTCATAGCAGAGAGTGACTTTCCCACAGGCGAACGTAGTCGCCTTTTTCAGCCTGAGCTTTCGCGACTGAGTTATCTTAAAGTTCGAGGCAAACCTTGCCAAAGTGCTTTTGGGATTCGTAATACTTAAAGGCAGCGACGATTTCCTGCAGCGGAAACGTGCGGTCAATAACGGGCTTCAAACGGTTGGCCGTTATCGCCCGAATCATGTCCTCTTGATCTGCTCTGCTGCCAATGGAGATCCTGACCAGCAATTCACCCGGCCTTGGTTTGGGCTGATCTTCCTCGACCAATTCGAGATTTTCCAAGCCTCCCGGCGCTCTAAGCCTAACCAGCCTCATTCCTTTCGTTACATTACCAGACGCCCTTGTCACAATGATTTCTATGTATGCGGAATTTGTAATTATTGTTAGGTGGAGCAGTGATGTTCTACCGTGAGATCCTATCCAGTACCTCTGCCAGGACCTCAGGCTGGCTGACATGCGGGCAGTGCCCGGAAGGAAGTTCGACAGGCTCCACACCCAGCCACTCACGGGCAGCCTTGCGCTGCCACGCTGGCGTGATGGTCCTGTCCTCTGCGCAAGCAACATAAGTTGCCGGTACAGGAGGCCAAGTCGTTAGCGGACACGGTTCTTCTATCGCTCGTTTCGCATAGAAATAGATGCGCGTCGACAGCGCCCATTCGAAGCGACTCGGTGGGCAGTCGTGAAACACAAACTCCCGCGCAACCTCATCATCCATAGGATTTTGCCCGACCCAGACGGGATTGAACATCGAAGGGTCAGCCCGATGCTGCTCAATGATGCTAATACCCGGACGCGGAATCAGCGCAGCCAGGAATACCATTCGACGTGGTCGCCAGCGCTCGGCAACCAGCGGGAGATACATCCCACTCGCGGAATGTGCGACACAAACAACGTCCGCTGGCTCGTGGCCTGAACTCTTGAGCGCCTCAACGAGGGTATCGGTATGCCACGCCGCGCCTTCGTCAGTCTTGTCGAGGTGGAACGCAGGCGTGAGAACGCTATGCCCTTTCTGTTCGAGTTCATGCACGAGTAGCTTCCAGCCTTCGGGGCCTTGTCCGCTTCCGTGAATAAGACAGTATGCCGTCATCGCTTCAATCTCCTCCTGTTTAACCTACTTCTGATTCCGCCTACCGAGAAGGAGCTTACCCAGCCGCCCCAGGCGGACGGAACCGAGCTTTGCTTTACTCTCAACTATCATTTCTCAACTCTCAACTTTCTTACCACAACACTTTTGACTTCAATCGAGTTGTGGCCATCCTTTGTTATCTTTTCCTATGTGAAGAAGGCCGCAAAGGAGGAATACCCCAAGAAGGCCCACGATAGCAGACGAAAGGCCCAAACCGATTGTCAGGTTAACACCGAGAGTAACAACGGCCGAGCCAACAAGTCCCCAGAAACCCCACTTCTTCCAGCGGAGAAGAGCTATGGCACACGCCAGATTGAACAGAACAAGCACGATCAGGACTGGAAATGCCCAATCGGGCATATTCGGAACGCTGCGTTTGATTGCGGCCGCTCCAAATAAATAGATTAACGCTGTTGCAGAATTGGCGATGATCGCAAGCACGAGGTAAGCGGTAAGACACCCGTGACGTTCTTTCTCTTGAGGCACAGTTGCTTCTGTCACCTTTTTATTTCCCGCTGGCTTAACGAGACAGAGCTAAGCCACCCAGTGTAAACAAAGCACGCGGCGCACCGCTGGTCAGAGTCAGCTTTGTTTTGCTCTCCACTGTCATCTCTCAACCCATAACTTTCTTAGTACACCAGCGGTTCACTGCATCGCCAGGTTTGATGCGGACGTCGCTATCATGCGCGCGGCGCGGTTCGCGTGCCACTTCGGATAAATAAAACCAGCGATATGGCAAACAGGAGCAGCCCGGCAGGACAAATGATCAGCGCCAGCAGCTCAACGAAAAACGAGATATCCGGCGCTCGCATCGGCTGTGGCCGCTCAGCGATGAAATCAGCCAAATAATGCAAGGTCTTACCGAGCGGACCGAAAACAGGAGCAACTGCCAGTAATCCGCCGACGATCATCGCTACCAGGCTTATCCGACTGCGTCGTCGAGAGGCGGAGATCATGTCATCTAACGAGAAGTGGATGGAATTTTTTCGTAATATCTTCGGAATTCTCTCGCGTAGATCTGGCCACATTTTCGTGCCACGTCATATCGGTCCATAGGAATCACCGTCAAGACTGTAGGGCGTCTGTGTCATACGCCAACTATTTTGGCGCCGAGGCAGCAATCAGTTTCTGGAAGCGCGCCACGGCGGGTAAACTCCATAGGGATCGTTGCGCAGTGGATCAACATTGGGATCGAGAGCAGCTTCTGCAGAGTGGAGATGGGAGCGGTCCGGGCAAGATGTCGAGCGTGCCTGGGACCTGTCAGCGCGTCTGATCGGCTCCGACCCTTCATCCCTTGCGTAGTTGGTCAGATTTTACCGGGGCACATCACATGACTCCCCTATAGGCGTGACGCCACTTTACGACTTTGAATACTGTGGGGCTATGCTTCTCCTTCGCCGACTGGCTCTGGCGTTGTCTTGAGTCCATTTTCAAATCCACCGCCCGAACCGGAGTAAAGCAGGTACATCGGTTTTTCGTTTCTAAGGAGATCAATCGCGTTCTCGAAGTCGTCCAAGTGGTAATACAGATTGACTTATCCGCCAGACATTTCATCCGGTGGCAGCGGTGAGCCATTGGGCTTGAATATAAGCTGACCGATGAATTTGTTGGTACTCTCTAGCCAGATACGAGGCACGAATGCATTTGCAGAATACATCACCTCATACTCGTCGATTTTTGTGATTGCCATAACACATCTCCTTTGATTTTTTGTGGTTGTTAAGGGATAGGAATTTGCTTTTTTGACGTTGCGCGGCTCATGGAAAGTTGTTAGGAAATAGTGAGCGTGTTGACGACGCGTTTAAATTGTTTCCCAATGTGCGACGCAAAAACCGATGAGGCTGCGCTTACGCTGCCGATTTCGCCGCCGCTGTTGAAGTCGTGCGCACCATGTAATGTGATGTTCTCCGGTGGTTTCCCTTTGAGGAAGAACAGCGTTATCCACAGCATAGCAGTGTTCTGTTCGTGTGTGCCGCAACTCACCCGCTTCACGCTGGAGTAGTTCGCCACATGTCGGTCGCGTTGCATTACCTTGCCGCCCTCAATCTGCCAACGATCAGCGATATCTTCTGCGTTATTGAGACATTCCCGAACCAGGGTATAGGTAAGACTCATATTGCATTCTCCTTTTTCATTGTTGTTTCTGCGTTTTGGCTCGCTCCACCTGCCCAGTCTCGGTTCGCACCGGCGCACCGGCAAAGATACTTCGAGCTAATAGATCAGGCGTGACATTCCGCGTCACACTGTGACTTTTCGCGTCACAACGGCCAATGATGCGACGGGTTAGAACTTTCCAGGCGACGGGGCGATCCGGGTGTTTAAGAAGGGCGAGAGTGTGAAAGCTCTCGCCCCTCCAAAACGACGTAAAACATGTCTGCGGGAGGTCCCTGCTATACTTCGGGGCCTAATCCCTCGGGCAAGTGGACAACGTTACCTACAATTCTTATCTGTGCCCCCGCTTTGGTGAAATCCCCGTCCAAGACAGTAGCCGCTCCGCGCGTTATCTTAATAGAAGCGGTGGGATTTTTGGACTTGTAGGTCATCACATCCTCATTTTGATGAGGACCATCCCAATCACCGTCCTCTATCTGAACAGTGTCAAAAGCTATGATTCGTAATTTTTCTGCCATAATGTTCCTTCCTTATTGTCGTTTTTGTCGCGGAGCCGCTTACTTGGCGACTCTCGGTTCTATGGATAAAAGGCGTGACATACCGCGTCACACTGTGACTTTTGGCGTCACAATAGCGGGAAGAGGCGAAAAATCAGAACCTCCACGCGACGGGACGATCCGGGTTTGGACTATACGAGCAGAAGTATCCCGTCCTGATTCTCGCGGCCAAGTGGCGGCCGAGCGGTGGGATGACCTCCGCGATTCTGTTGATAGCCTCTTTGATCCGCTTGGTGACGGCTGAACGCGCCCGTTCGGCTTCGGACGAAGAGCGCCGGTCCCTGCCGCCAAGTCCGACGGCAGCGGCGAGTTGTTGGGCTATGGCGTCTATCTCGCTGCGAGCTCTGGCAGCACGGTAGGAATCGTTAAACCGCTCGGCCTCCTCAAAGTCGTTTCGCAACTCGTCAACCCGGCGCTTGTATTCTGCTTTGGCCTGTGAATCTAGAAGTGGCCCTGCATCCCGGAACCCGGCGATTACTACATCGCCGCCAACTTCCCGCAAACTGCCGAGCAGCGCTGGCGCTGGGAGGTCGATCGGTGTAGCGACCAATTCGCGGACGTGGACGTCTCGCATAGGATGACGCAACAGATAACCGAGACAGTCCAGACCGCGCGTGGCTTTGAGGATTACGGTCTGCCCTTG
>WNGO01004806.1_pt1 | contig 10526 bp, 10 predicted proteins | sample 5400511 | NCBI WGS metagenome assembly WNGO01 (sample SAMN13153380, study PRJNA577476) | soil metagenome | isolation source: 20 cm soil or saprolite under Garry oak tree replicate 2 | place: USA:California | collected 2016-06-15
TACAACCAGCAATATCTGATCACCTATCGTTACTGGTTCGAAAGTTTGTACAAAGACAAATACTACTACATGGGAGACGCCGAGCTGATGTCGGCTGCGCTCCTTCTTGATGTGAGCAGCTATTATATCGGTTTGGTCACGGCAGCGTATCGTGACCCAGAGTGCGAATTTCTTAACCTGCCGTTCAATGGGATCGGGGGCAGAATCGCCGCGAACGTGATGTCGTTTTACAATCGCCGTCTTGTGGCTTTGGCGAAGCGGCGGTGGACAACCGGATACTACGGCAGAAGAAATACCGGCTGGTGCGAGCTTTACGATGGATTTGTTCCGGATGCGCGGCTGCGCAAGCAAATTTGGCGGGGGCTGCGGCGTTGGTGGAAATGTGAATTCATCAATCTAAGACTGATGTTGGCTACACGAGCGACCGTTCCAGAAAGTAAAGCTTCGGCAGCGGCTCGAACGGAAGCCTTCGAAGTCGGAACATAGACTTCTAGCGGCCCTATGTTCCTGGTCATTACGGACTGAGCAGTCCGGCATACCAACGCAGAAAAAGATCGCCAAAAAACATCCAGCTTATCGCGCCGAACGCCAGATAAGGCCCGAAAGGCAGCTTTGCCGACCACATACGCCTGCCTGCGATCAGTGTGATCAAACCGATGATCGATCCGAGAAGCGATCCTGCAAAAAGACTGAACAACACGGCGCGCCACCCAAGAAATGCGCCAATCGCGCCAAGAAATTTCAAATCGCCGCGTCCCATCGCCTCCCGAGGAATCAGCAGCTCGTATGCGACACCCGAAATTTCGTTTACATGATCAAGCAGAAACTCAGTGCCCTCCACGGTGACGCGGTCGTAATGAAAATCCAAGGTCACTCCGGCATAGGTGTGATTGTCGATCTTCACCTCGCCGCATTGAAGCAAGAGTCGATCCTTCTCCCGGGCGAAATGGTCGCTCCACAAACTCTGTTCGCTTCCGACCACGAAATCCGCATCGTCTTCGCGTTTTGTCCACGTGAACGGCGTCGGCGTGTCGAAACGAATTTTCTTCCTCCCAAAGGCGATTTTGCCTGCTTCCAGAACAATCAACAGGATCACGTAGCCCAATGCCGCCGCGAGCATGGAGCGAACGCCCGCGGCAATCCGTGAATCCGTTTCCATCAAAGCTGGCACCGTCACACTGCAAACGACGCCCGCGACGATCCCGCCGATCGTCACACGGTCTGGAATAATGAAATGCTCAAAATCGATAAATGTCCCGACGATAAGCAACGAGACAAAAATCCAGTATGCGATCGCCACTTGCCAGGCGAAGGCCTGCCAGATCGCGAGGAAAAGAAGCGCCGTAAGCAGTTCCACCGCAAAATAGCGAAAGGCGATTTTGCTGCCGCAGTTTGCGCAGCGACCACGGAGGGCGATCCAACTGATCAATGGCAGATTTTGATGCCAAGGGATCGGCGTCTTGCACGCGGGGCAAAAAGAGCGGCGCGGCTTGTTGATCGAGAGATCGACCGGGAGACGATAGATGCAGACGTTCAAAAACGAGCCGACGGCGGCGCCGAGAATAAAAGCGAACGCGCGGAAGAGAAATTCGTAAGGCGTACCGTCCACGCGGATCAAGCGATCGATTTAGAGCTGCGGCGCTCCATGAACCACGCAATCCAGATGCAGCTTTCGTAAAGCAGGCACATCGGCAGCGCCATTGCGACCAACGTCAGGATATCAGGCGTAGGCGTGATGATCGTCGCCAGGATAAAGATCAGCACAACAGCGTAGGGCCGGGTGCGTGCCATGAATCTGTAAGTGATCAATCCAAATCGCACCAGCGCCAGAACGACCACCGGCAATTCAAAAGCCAACCCGAACCCGAGCGTAAATCGCGTCACAAAAGAATAATACTGTTGCACGGTCCAGGTGGGCGCCCAGCCGAGCGACTCGGTGTCGCGAAAGAAAAAGAGAATCGTTTTGGGCAACAACCAAATAAAGGAGCAGCGGAAAGGAGAGCACGATGCCAGCGTAAAACGCGAGATGAAATGAGATCACGATGGAATCGGTGATGCCAAGCGCTTTGAGTGTTCCGATCTGGGAACCCACGTCGCGCAACGGCGCCTGCAAAACGCGCACGAGTGTTGATCGAAATGCAAAGCAAATGATCATCGCGATGACGAGCGTGATCGACATCTTCACGATCGTCCATCTCAAGTCTTCCAGATGCTCGAGGAATGGCTTGCTCGTTTCGGTTTCCGGCAGCTCTCGAAATTTGAAAATGTCTCGCAGCGCCATTGGATCGATAATCAGCGCAGCTCGAGCGAAAGAAAACCGCGCGTGGCGAGCCGGGCGCAAATGCTCAGCGTATTGGCGTCGCGAATTTCGTTCTCGGCGATCATCCGGCGAATCTCGGGAACGCTGAATGCGCGGCAGTCCAAAATCGGTTCCGTTTCGTCACGCACATAATCCGGGCACGGCTCCACCGGGCGCGCTAGAAAGAAGTAGCCGCGTTCGTCTGTAAACCCGGGCGAAGTAAAGTAATAGCCGAGCGCGATGAGCTCGCCGTCTTTAGCTAGCTCGTAACCGGCCTCTTCCCGAAGTTCGCGCAGCGCGGCTTGTTCGATTGTTTCTGAGGCCGGGTGGCCGGGCTCATTCGCCTTCGCCGAGGCTACGGCGGACAAACCGGCCCCGGCTACAGAGTTGTCGATTTGGCCGGAGGGCATTTCCCAAATCGCTGCCCGAATTGGGATGCGCTCCTGGCAAATGAGGACGATTTTTCCATCGCGTGTCATCGGCGCGATGATCGCGGCTGCTTTACGGTGCACCACTGTCCACCAGCGCGGCTTAGACCGCGTCGGCGTTTGCACTTGGTCTGTCACAACTTCGAGATGCGCATTAGCGAAATGCCGCTCACTCGACATGGTTTTCCAGCCGTCCTGTTTCACGCGAGAAAGATTATGAATCGTACGACGAAAAGCGAACAAAAGGTGGATCGGCCGATCACAACAGCTCCTCATTATTCGTGTCGATTAGTGGTTAATCCTTGGCCACTGCTAGTGAGCGGCTTTCAGCCGATGGACGCAGTACGCGTTACGGTCACGGAGACGTATTTCGCGTCCTCCAGGGGAAATTTTCGCAGTTCGACGGTGACTTTCTGCATCCGGAAAGTCTTCAGCAAATGCATCGCGAGCCGATCCGCCAATGTCTCAATCAGATTTACCGACTGATTTCGCACGAAATTCTTTGCTTCCTCGGCAAGAGCCGAATAATTGACCGTGCTCTCTATTTTGTCTGCCAGGTCGCGTGCTCCCTGATATGGCCAAAAGGAAATACTGACAGTCAATCGCTGCGGGGCGGCACGCTCTTCTTCGGGAACTCCGATGTGAGTGGAAACCTCGAGTTCCTCGATGTGAATCCGATCGGAGAAAGAGTTCCGCTCATTCGGCATTGGGCAAGATTACCCGGTTGCCGATGAGAGCAAGATGCCGGCGCTCAAATCGCGCATGGATTTACGTCCTGATTCTGGTACCGCAACCGAAGCTAAAGGGCGAAGAAGGCGCACTTTCCCTCAAAACCCTTCAGTTCGAATTCGCCAAGCCAACGTGTCGGAACGAGTTCTCCTAGCTTGGTGTGTGCCGTTTCACTCAAGCAGCAACGTTCGCCTAACGAGCTGGCCAGCTTTTCCAGGCGGAAAACCAAATTTACTTCGCCTCCCATTAAGCTTTCCTCGCCCATCGACGCGATTCCCCCAATGGCGACCCCTCCGAAGTGAACAACGAGGCGAAAATCTGGCGACTCTTTCCGCTGCAATTCTTTCAGCGCGGAGATCACCGCCACGATCTCTTCCGGACTTGTCGCGGCGTCGGGCCAATAGGCAAAAAAGCCATCGCCGAGATATTTGTTAATAATCCCGCGCTGATTCTCGATGATCTCTGTACAACTGAAAATCCACGCTCCGAGAAGAACATCCAAGTCCTCGCTCTGCATGCAGCGGCTAAGCGGCGTGAAATTGCGAATGTCCGCGACGAGAAGCCAGCAAGGAATATTCTCGATTTCTCGCAACGTTCGTTGCGCCACCAAGGTTTTGTATTCGTCTGAAATCGCGAGCGGCTGACGGAATCTAAAGAACTCATCTCCGATTGTGATTTGGTCGCCGTCGCTCAATCGAACCGGGTGATGAATCCGCCGCTTGTTCAAAAAAGTCCCGTTGCTGCTGCCAAAATCGATCAGCCAAAGTTCGCCGATATTTTGCAGATGAATGAGCGCGTGTCGGCGCGACACTTTCGGCGATTCCAACACGATCCTGTTGGCGGGGGTTCGTCCGAGCGAACAACTGCCTTGGATCGGATGGCGTTTGCCATCGGCCGCTTCCAGCCAGGCACCTTCCTCTGGGGGAGCGCTCACGCAGAAACATTCTACGAAAAGTCGTGGCAGATGCAAAAAGTCCCATGTGGAGAGTGGGCTCTTGCGAGCCGGCGCTAACCCGAAGAGGCGTTGCAGGAGTACGCCTCGCTAGCTTTAAACTTCCTTCTCATCTTAATGATGTATACTCTGTCAAGGTGACTAATGAGCGCGCGGGCGATGTCGCAGGCGCAACGTCGCGTGAGTTCGCCAACGGACAAAAAGTCTTTGGCCGCTACACGCTGGTCAAGGTCCTTGGGCGAGGCGGAATGGGAATTGTCTGGCTCGCGCGCGATGAAGAACTAGAGCGCGATGTCGCGCTGAAATTTGTTCCCGACCTGATGATTCAAGATCATTCGGTGTTTGACCAGCTCAAGCGTGAGACAAAGCGCTGTCTCGAACTGACCCATCCGCATATCGTTCGGATTCACGACTTCGTACACGACGAGCGTTCCGGCTGCATTTCGATGGAGTACATCGATGGCGAAACGCTATCGAACTTGCGGGCTGAGAAAGAGCAGAAAGTCTTTGAGCCGGATGAGATTGCCGACTGGACGGGTCAGCTTTGTGACGCGCTCGATTATGCGCACAATCACGCGAAGGTCGTCCATTGTGACTTGAAGCCTGCAAACCTAATGGTAAATCAACGGGGCGATCTGAAGGTGGCAGACTTTGGTATAGCTCGCAGTCTCGGTGATTCAGTGAGCCGGTTGACGATGGAGCAAGATCGGAGCGGCACGCTCATTTATATGAGCCCGCAACAGCTCAACGGCGAGCGCTCTACGCATCTAGACGACATATACTCGTTGGGCGCGAGCGTCTATGAATTGCTTACGAGCAAGCCGCCGTTTTATTCGGGCAACATCGATCGGCAGATTTGCGAGCGAGTTGCTCCTCCGATGACCGAGCGGCGCAAAGAATTGGATATCGAGCCGGCGTTCGTCCCAAAAATTTGGGAAGAAGTAGTCGCGTCTTGCCTGATAAAGGACGCCTCGCGACGTCCGCAATCGGCAGTTGAGGTTGCACAACGGCTCCAGCTTTCGTCAGGACAAGCGAGAGCAACAACGACTTTCCGCAAGACTTTAAAGCGGAAGCCCCTGTTTATTGCTGGCATCGCGGCGGTCGGAGCTCTATTGCTTGCCGGCATATATTTCGGGGGGCCCAATCGACACGCCAAACCGGCGTCACATGAGCCAGCGATTCCGGAAAAATCGATCGCCGTTTTACCGTTCGAAAACCGGAGCGAAGAAAAAGCCAATGCCTACTTTGCTGAAGGAATTCAGGACGAGATTCTGACCCGTTTATCCAAAATTGCTGATCTGAAGGTGATCTCGCGCACATCCACTCAGCATTACAAAAGTGCGCCAGAAAATCTGCGGGAAATCGCCAGGGAGCTTGGAGTCGCTCATATCCTGGAAGGCAGCGTGCAGAAGAGTGGCGATGCTGTGCGCGTCAACGTGCAGCTGATCAACGCAGCCACCGATTCTCATGTTTGGGCCGACACATTTGATCGCAAACTGACCGACATCTTTTCGGTTGAGAGTGAGGTTTCTCAGAAAATCGCGGCCGCGTTGCAAGCGAACCTTTCGCCAAATGAATCTCATGTTCTGGCCGCGGTCCGGACGCCTGACACGGAAGCTTACGATCTTTTTTTGAGAGGCGAGTATGAGTTTCGCCAGGCCCAAAGCAATGAGTCGGCGGAGACCTACGATCGTGCTGATGCGTTTTACCGGCAGGCGCTGGCGCGCGATCCAAACTTTGCCGAGGCTGCTGCGGCACTCGCGCGCGGTCGGCTAACGCGGCACTGGTTTGTCTCGCCTTTGGAGCCAGCGGAATTAGAGGAGGTAAAGTCGCTTATCGACCGCGCTCTGGCCCTGGCTCCAAATTCGCCGCAAGCGCACTTGGCGCTGGGTTTATTCTTTTATTGGGGTCATCGCCAATACCAGATGGCGCTGACGGAGTTCAACCGCACGCTGGAATTGCAACCTAATAGTGCTTTGGCCCGAACCTACTGCGCATGGGTTTACCGTCGCCGCGGTGAATGGGAACGCTCGCTGGCGGAGTTTCAACGAGCGCAGGAACTCGATCCGCGCGACGTACAAATCCCGCAGAATATCGGTGCAACTTATTTGACATTGCGTCAGTGGAAGGATGCGGAGCGTGCCGAACTGCGAGCTCTCGCCATCGATCCACACAACGGGTGGTCAGCGCTGTCTCTTCTCATTTCTCACCTCAACGCGACGGGCGACGTCGGCGCGGCCCGGCGAGCTCTTGATGGTTTTCCAGAGGCCACTAAGTCACTCACTCTCGTCAGCCGCCGTAGCCCTACCGGGATCGGCGACGTTGCATTTATGATCGGTATGTGGGTTTATCTCGACGTGATGGAAAGACGTTTCACCGATGCTTTTCAAGCGTTCGACAAGGAAGTGGTCAACAAGGATCCTGGGCGTCTCCAGCAGCTTGCCGGGCGCGCCGCCCTTCGCCTGCTGGCGGGAGAGTCTGACATGGCTAAATCCGCGGGAGAAGAAGCGCTGCCCTCACTCGAGGCCAGACTCAGAGAGCGGCCGGATGACACTTTCGCGATGACGGAGCTATCTTGGGTTTACCTCGCCCTCCGACGCAATGCCGATGCTCTACGCCTTTCCAGGCAGGCGGCGGATACAATCTCCATCGAAAAAGACGCTTTTTCTGGCCCAAATTTCCAGATCGGGCTCGCGCAAATCGAGGCGCGCGTGGGCGCACCTGAGGAAGCCATTAAGAGGCTTCGACGTTTGCTCTCCATCCCGGCGGGCTGGGACGTTTCCATAGCACGTTTGAAGATTGACCCGGTCTGGGATCCAATCCGTAACCGTCCGGATTTTCAGAAGCTCCTCTCAGGCCCCGAGCAGATCGGACCTAACAAGTAACAGGAATTGAATCTTCGGAACTTCTTCGCTGAACTGAAGGCGTCGCACCGCTTACGAGGGTCGCGATTGCCTGTGCCGTCACGGCTTGGCTCTTAATATAGGTGGCGATACTTCACTCTTTGAAATCACGAGTGTGCTCCTGCCTCTCGATCACATTGCCCGTTTCGTGATGAACTCGAACCACAGCATTATGTGACCGGCTGAAGAACTTGGCGTAGCCGATGCGCTGCTGATGCAGCGGACGATGTGATTGAGGTATTGAGGAATCATCGTGGATCATCTCAGCAAAGCCGGTTGGAGTTGGGGCTGCGTTGTGCCTAGCCATCACCTACAGGGTCCGATTGGATGTTGCAGCTATCGGCGCGGCGCGCTTGCGCCTGCGGGAATGCGGTATTTTCCGGAGTGGCTTCCACTGCCGACTTCAATCGTCAGGATTTCAAGGAAATAAATATGATTTTAAGTTTGACAAGTCCCAGTGCCTTAGCCTGTAAATGAACGTGAAGACAAATCCCCATCTCTATGCAGAGCGGTCAAGAAGTCGGCATCTGTTGCATAGGAGAACTAGGATTACTGATGTGAAAGGAAAAACTATGACTACTGATGTGAAAGGAAAAACTATGACTACTGGTGTGAAAGGGAAAACCAAGGCAACTGGTGCAAAAGGAAAGACTAAGGCGACCGATCTGAAAGAGTTCTTGTCAAATCTTGCGACTGATCCATGGAAGCTCGGTGAATTCCTGCACGCCCCCGAACCCGTGATGTCCGCTGCGAACCTTTCAGAAGCAGATAAGACCGCCCTAAGGAGCGGTGTCTCGGGGATGGTCGCCGCCCGGCTAGCGGGAGTGCCACTGGACCAGGAGACTCCCCAAATCGGACCGAGTCCCGAGCCCCCACAAATCGGACCGACTCCCCAGCCCCCACAAATCGGACGGACTCCCCAGCGCCCACAAACGGGCTGACTCCCCAGCCGGCGTCTCTGCCGCAGTTCGTGTATCAACCGCAGCTATTGGTGGTGCAGCCGCCGTATTACCCCCGGTAGGGTGCGGCATGACAAACGAAGCCAATAAAGCAGGCGCACTCGTAATCGTCGGCACCGGCATCCGCACGGTTGGGCAGCTGACGATGGAGGCCCTCGCTTGGATGCAGCGCGCCGACGAGATCATTCACCTGGTGGCGGACCCCGTCGCAGAAGCTTTGATCGCGGGCTTAAAGCCTGGAAAGGAATTCACGCTTCAAGGTTTCTACAGCGAGGGAAAGCCTCGTGCCGAGAGCTACAACGAGATGACCGAGTTCATCCTGTCGCGTGTTCGCGCTGGAGTTCTCGTGTGTGGCGCTTTCTACGGACACCCCGGCGTGTTCGCCTATCCGCCGCACGAATCGATCCGCCGGGCGCGTGCTGAGGGGTACGCTGCTTGGATGCTCCCGGGTATTTCAGTAGAGGATTGCCTCTTTGCCGACCTCGGGGTCGATCCGGTTGGCGGATGTCAGTCATACGAGGCAACGGACTTCCTCATCAATCGGCGTATCATCGACCCTTCCAGTCAGCTCATCCTCTGGCAGATCGGCGTGCTGGGACACTGGACTTATCGCCGCTCGGGATACGACCTGCGCTCACTGCCCATCCTCCTTCACAAGCTCCTCGAACATTATCCACCCACCCACGAGATTGTCGTCTATGAGGCTCCGCTCTTTCCCGGTTGCGCTCCGGCGATAACCCGCATCGCGTTGGCACAACTCACCTCCGTACCCCTCTCCGGTGCATCCACACTGTATCTTCCGCCTGCGCGTGCCACGAACCCCGATTACCGTGTTCTGCCTTATGTACCGACCAACTGCTGACAGGACTGTTGCAGCCGAGGGTCGACGCCCCCGGCGATTACCTAAAGTAATCCGTATTTGAACTTCTTCTTCGCACTGCATCCATCGTTTCGGCGGCAAAATCTAAAACGTATCAGTCGGGACCCTCATCTCATCTTCGAACTGTAATTTCACAGGCTACCAAGATCACCCAAGCCGGAAGCGAACGTCGCGGATGGTTTTGCCGCCGAAGCGTTGCTTTAGTTTTCGCAGGATTTCGGACTTCGAGATTTGCTCGAGCTCGTAGTGCAATGCGGGTTGAAGGACGCGGACGTATAGAATTCCCTCGCGCAATGCGACCGGAGCTGAGTGCGCGGCAATGAAGTCGCCGACGATTTTTGATCAGGCTTTAATGATTTCAGTCTCATGGCGCTCGCGCAACCCGAGCCGTTGCATCAGTTTCGGGACCAAGTCAGCCGGTGATTGCCAGCGATCCGCTGGCTTTTCCTTTCTGGAAGGCCACACCATTCAAGCAAGCGCGCTTATCTTGACGTGAGGACGCGCGGGTTGAGGTTGGCTCGCGAAAGCTTTCGGAGTTAATTGCGCAATGAAGACGGTCTGGCGCGTTCTTGCCTATTTAAAGCGCTACCCGTGGATGGCCGCGGGGACGCTGACGTGCGCGATTCTCAGCACACTGATGGTGATCATTTTCCCAACCGTGACGAAATGGATTATCAACGACGTCGTGCGCGCGAATCATCCTGAGAAATTGCTGCCGTTGATTTTACTGGCGGCCGTCGCGTTTCTGCTTCAGCACGCCTTCAACGCGCTGCGGATTGTACTGAACAACACGTTCGAGCAAAAGGTAATCTTCGATCTGCGCAGCGATTTGTACTCGCACATTCAACTGCTGCCGCTTCGCTGGTTCGACAATCGCGCCACCGGCGATCTCATGACACGCGTGATCGAGGATGTGAACTCCGTCGAGCGCGTGCTAATCGATGGAATCGAGCAGGGCGTGGTCGCGGTTTTGCAGGTCGTGATCGTGATGGCGATGATGTTCTATTTGAACGCAAAGCTTGCGCTGCTCGCATTGGTGCCGTTTCCGCTGCTCATCGCCGGCGCTCTCACTTACACATTGACAGCACATCGCCGCTATCGTTTGCAGCGTCGGGCGGCATCGGCCATGAATGCGCTTCTGCATGATAATCTTTCCGGGGTTCGTCAAATCAAGAGCTTCGTGCGCGAGAGAGAAGAGCACGCGCGCTTCAATCGAGTAAGCGATCAGTTGCGGCACGCCACGCTTGTCGTCATGCGGGTTTGGGCAATCTACAGCCCATCGATGTCGATGTTTGAGGCATTCGGCGCTGTGCTTGTCCTGGGGTTTGGCAGTCACGCTGTTTTGACCGGTGCGATGCAGATGGGCGATCTGGTCG
>WNGO01010484.1_pt1 | contig 10525 bp, 10 predicted proteins | sample 5400511 | NCBI WGS metagenome assembly WNGO01 (sample SAMN13153380, study PRJNA577476) | soil metagenome | isolation source: 20 cm soil or saprolite under Garry oak tree replicate 2 | place: USA:California | collected 2016-06-15
AACGCGTCCGCCGGCTGGTCGTGCTCCACGAAGAAGTGCTTGATCCCCGCCTGCTGCTGCTTGGCGAAGATGCGCTTCCAGTCGATGGTGCCGGCGCCCACGCTGGCCATCTTGTTGTCGGGCGGCCCCATCGAGTCCTTCACATGCACCATCGAGAAGCGGCCGGGCCAGCGCGCGAAGTATGCCAGGGGATCCTGCCCTGCCTTGGTGATCCAGTACAGGTCCATCTCCATCTGGACCAGCTTGGGGTCGGCCTCGGCGAGCAGCACGTCATACGGCAGCTTGCCGTCCACCGGCGCGAATTCGAAGTCGTGGTTGTGATAGGCGAACTGCAGCCCGGCTGCGCGCGCCTGCTCCGCCTTCTGGTTGAAGTCGGCGGCGATCTTCTTGTAGCCGTCGATCCCGGTGCGCTGCTCCACGGGGATCCAGGGGACCACCACGTACTGGTGACCGACCACGTGGGCCGCGTCGAGCGCTTCGTGCCAGGCGTCGGGCGCGGCCGCGGAAATGTGGGCCGACGGCGCGGTGAGGCCGTTGCGGTCGAGCATGGCGCGGATCTCCGCGGGCGTCTTCTTGAAGTAGCCCGCGAACTCGACCTCCTTGTACCCGCTCGCGGCCACGCGCGCGATCGTGCCCTCGACGTCCTTCTCCATTTCCTGACGCACGGTGTAGAGCTGCAGGCCGACGCGCTCGATATGCGCGCTCGGCAAGCGCGGCAAGCGGGGCAGCCCGGCCGCCACGGCCGCGCCGCCCAGCAGCTCGAGAAAACTGCGGCGATCGCTCACGGGTCACGGCTCCTTGGGGTGGGGGAGGGAACAAGATCCACGCGCGCCGGCCCCGCCGCCAGGAGGCCACGCGGGCTCGGGGCGTTGACAGGCGCCGTCGGATGTGTATGTTTATGCATCTTCCTGCATAAACAGTGAGGCGGGTACCCATGGGGCCGTTGGTCGTCCTCGCATACTCGGGCGGACTCGACACCTCCGCGATCGTTCCCTGGCTGCGCGAGAAATACGGCGCGCGCGTGCTGTGCTTCGCGGCCGACGTGGGCCAGGGCGCGGGAGAGCTCGGCGGCCTGGTGGAGAAGGCCAAGCGCTCCGGCGCCATCGACTGCGTCGTCGAAGACCTGCGCGAAGAATTCGTGCGCGACTTTGTGTTCCCCACGCTCCGCGCCGGCGCCGTCTACGCCCGGACCTATTTGCTCGGCACCGGTATGGCCCGCCCCGTCATGGCCGCCCATCAGGTGGCGCTCGCCCAGCGCGCCGGCGCTCAGGCCGTGGCGCACGGCTGCACCGGCAAGGGCAACGATCAGGTGCGGTTCGAGCTCACCTACGCCGCGCTCGCGCCGGAGCTGCAGGTGATCGCGCCGTGGCGCGAATGGGAGTTCCACGGCCGGGAGGACTTGATCGCGTACGTGAAAGCGAAAGCGATCCCGGTGCAGGCCACGCTCGAGAAGCCGTACTCCACCGACCGCAACTTGTGGCACTGTTCTCATGAAGGCGGCATCCTGGAAGACCCCTCCAAACAACCCCCCGAGCACATCTTCGTCATGACACGCGACCCGCTCGAGGCGCCGGAGCTGCCGGCCGTCGTCGAGATCGGGTTCGAGGAGGGGACGCCGGTCGCCGTGGATCGCGTGCCGCTCGGTCCCGTCGAGCTGCTCGAGACGCTTAACGCCGTCGCCGGCGAGCACGGCGTCGGCCGGGCGGACGTCGTCGAGGACCGCCTGGTCGGAATGAAGTCCCGGGGCGTGTACGAGACACCGGGCGGGACCCTGCTGCACGCCGCGCACCGCGAGCTCGAGCAGCTGGTGCTCGATCGCCGCACCCTGCGGCTCAAGGACGAGCTGGCCCTGCGCTACGCCGATCTGGTGTACGACGGGCGCTGGTGGACCCCGGAGCGGGAGGCGCTCGACGCCGCCGTCACGAGCACCCAGAAGCGCGTGACCGGCGCGGTGCGGCTCAAACTGTATAAGGGCGGCCTCGCGGTCGCCGGACGCGAGAGTCCCTACGCGCTGTATCAGCCGTCGTACGCCACGTTCGGCAAGGACAACGTGTACGACCAGCGCGACGCCGAAGGATTCATTCACCTGTACGGCCTCTCGGTGCGGATCGGCGCGGGCCTCGACGCGGCGCGCCAGCAGCGCGAAGTCGGCGCGGCGGCAGACTGATGGCCGCCCGGCCGACGGAGCCCGCGCCGCCACCGCCTCCCCCCCCGGCCGCCCCGCATCAGATGTGGGGCGGTCGTTTCAGCGTCGGTCCCAGCGAAGCGCTCGACGCCCTCAACCGCAGTCTTCCCGTCGATCACCGGCTGTGGCCTCAGGACGTCACCGCGAGCAAGGCCTGGGTGCATGCGCTCGGCCGCGTCGGCGTCGTGACCCCGGCCGAGGAGACGCAGCTGCTCGAGGGTCTCGACCGCGTCGCCGAGCGGCTCGCCGATGGCGCGGCCGTCGGCGCGCCCGACGAAGACGTGCACACCCTGGTCGAGCGCCTGCTGTACGCCGAAGTCGGGGCCGTGGCGGGCAAGCTCCACACGGGCCGATCGCGCAACGACCAGGTGGCGACCGACCTGCGTCTCTGGACCCTCGAGGCGATCGATCAGGTGGACGGCGACATCGCCGCGCTGGGACGCACGCTCGTCGCGCGGGCGGAGGACGGGGTCGACGTGCTGCTCCCGGGCTATACGCACGGCCAGCGCGCGCAGCCGGTGCGCTGGGCGTACGGCGCCTCGCGGACGCGGGCCGCCGCGTGGCCGAGCTGCCGCTCGGCTCGGGGGCGCTCGCCGGCTCGGGATTTCCCGTGGACCGCGTGCTCTTGAAAGAAGCGCTGGGGTTCCGCGCCCTCTGCGCCAACGCACTCGACGCCACCGGCGACCGCGACTTCGTCGCCGAGGTTCTGTTCGCCCTGTCGCTCGTGGGCACCCACCTGTCGCGCCTCGCCGCCGAGCTGGTGCTGTATTCGAGCGCCGAGTTCGGCTTCGTGCGGCTGTCGGACGACTTCAGCACCGGCTCGAGCCTGCTGCCGCAAAAGCGCAACCCGGACGTGCTCGAGCTGGCGCGGGCCAAGTCGGGGCGCGTGCTGGGCGATCTGGTGGCGCTGCTCACCACGCTCAAGGGCCTGCCCGCCGGCTACAGCAAGGATCTCCAGGAGGACAAGGCGCTGCTGTTCGACGCGTTCGATACGCTGGGCCTGGTCCTGCCCGCGGTGACCGGGGCGGTCGCGGCGCTCACGCTCGACGCGGAGCGGATGCGCGGCGCGCTCGATGCCTCGCTGCGCGCCACAGGCGGCGGCGCTCCACCCCGCGCTGGGCGCGGCGCTGGCCCAGCTGGGGACCTGGGAGGATTCGATCGAAGGGCGGGCGACCCCGGGCGGCTCTTCCCGGGCCTCGGTGGACGAGCAGCTTGCGGCACTGCAACTTGCATTCGCCGCTGGGGGAAGCCCTTAACCCAAGGTCTTGCCGCGCGTTAGCTGGTTAGGTAGCATACGTGGCCGTCTCGCTCGCTTCGGGCGGACGGATTTTTTTATCCCGGGGAGGTCGGTCCGTGCGCTGCCTGGCGCTCAACGCGTCCTTCGAGCCGCTGACGATGGTGCCCGTGCGACGGGCGCTGCGGCTCGTGATCGACCACAAGGCCGAGATCGTCGAAGCCGACGGTTCGGTCATGCGGAGCGAGCGCCTCGCCATCCCGCGGCCCGCCGTGATTCGGCTCGTCAAGTTCGTGCACGTGCCGCGCCGGTTCCGCCGCCAGGTCACCAACACGTTCCTGTTCGCCCGCGACAACTACCGCTGCCAGTTCTGCGGGCGGAGCCAGCCGGAGCTGCGCCACCGCGAGTGCCTGACGCGGGATCATCTGGTGCCGCTGTCGCGCGGCGGGACGAACGCGTGGACCAACGTGTTGACGGCGTGCAGCTCCTGCAACACCCGCAAGGGCAACCTCTTGCCGGAAGAGGCCGGGATGCATCCGCTGCGGGCGCCGGTGGAGCCGCACTTCGTGCACCTCGCCTGGGCGGTCCGCCGCCTCACGTCGATCCAGTCCAAGTACATCCGGCTGTTCTACGGCGGCGAGGTCCTGGCGGCGCTCGAAGCGCTCTAAAGCGCGTGAGACGTAAGAGGTGAGAGGTGACCGCCGTATCTCTCACCTCTCACTTCTCACGATTCATCGTCTCCGAGCGCGCCTCGAGCGTCAGGCGCGGCAGCCCCGCGATCCGGACCAATAGCCGCTGCAGGCCGCGCGACAGCGCGCCGCCCACGTCGCCACCGCCCGACACGGCCGGGCTCACGTCGCCTTTCAGCCAGCGCGCCAACTCCTCCAGATCGGTGTCGTTGAGTGTCGTCACGTCGAGGTGGCACACGTAGTAGAAATTGCCGGCGCCCTTGGGCTTCAAGGTCACACGGTAGGGGAGTTCCAGCGCGCGCTCCAGGTCGTCCCCGCTGCCGTAGCGGGCGACCGTCCCGCTGCTGCGCAGCAGGACGAAGTCGTCGGCGAGCGGGTCATGACGCGCCACCGCGTCCCAAGGGAAATCGGTCACGAACTGATCGAACCAACCCGAGCGCGAGCGCCACAGCTCCAGACCCCGAGCGCATCAGCCCGACGAACTTGCCGTCCGCGAGCAGGGCCGTGGTCTGAACGCGGGCGACGCCGCTCTGGAGGATGACCGTCAACGCGGGCGACTGTGCGCCGGCCGGTGAGGCGGCCGCGGCGCCGAGCAGGGCGAGGACCGCCAGGCCCGACCTCACCTCAGAAGCGGTGGTCGAGTCGCAGTGTGAATCGCAGCGGCTCGCCGGCGGTCACCGCCTTGGCGACGTACAGTCCGAATCCGCCCCAATCGACTCCCAGGCCCAGGTCGGCCAGCCAGCTGCCGAGCGTGGGCAGCCGGTCGGCCGGCAGCCGGCCCGGTCCGCCGCCGACGAGCCATGCCTGCCCCGCGTTTCCCAGCACCACGAGATCGGGCCCCTGCAGCGTGAACAGCGACTTGACCGCTTCGTCCTCCGGTGCGGACGAGCCGTAGGACCAATGCAGGGAGATGTGGCCGCGGTATTCGGCCTGCGCCAGGATCACCCGGTCGCATGCCGCCACCAGCGTCCCCGCGAACGCGGGGTCCACGATGTCGCGGTTGCAGGCGCTGTGGCGGAACCCGTAGCCCGCGAGCGGGTCGGGCCCGCCCATGGAGAGCCGCTGTTGCAGGGGGAGGGCGTCGCCCCCGACCCATCCGCCCGCGAGCAGGCGAAGGTTGACGCGCCCCGACGGGCTCACGCGCATGTAGCGACGGAAGTCGAGGAACAGGCGGCTGAACGCATAGGAGCCGTCCGTCGCGATCGTGGTGCGCACGGCGGTGGGGACGCCGGCCTGCGGTGTCACGTCTCGGGAATGGGAGTGCTCGATCCGCGCGCGCAGCCACCATCCCGCGGTGGGGTCGGCGCGGTCGTTGCGGGTATCGAACGTCACGTTGCCGCTGAGCGCGGTGTAATGCCCATCGTCGATCGGCGGGTTGGGACGCCACGGCTGGCCGTGCCGGAACACGGTCCACGGGTCGCGCGCGGCGACGCTCTTTTGCCAGTCGTGCCGCAGCTCGACCTCCACCTGCAGCGCGCGCTCGGGCTGCACGAACACGCGCCCGGCCACGCCCTTGCTGAGGTAGTAGTCGCGATAGTCGCGCTGGAACAGGAACGCCGACCACCCCACCTCGCCGTTGCGCAGTCCCCAGTCTTCCACCGGGGCTACGGTGTCGAACGCGCGGAACTGCACGCCGTACGCCGGCACCTCGCCGGAGCGCAGCTCCGTCCGGAAGATGTAGCCCAGATCGCTGCGCTTGTCGGTGAACTCTCCCGCGGTCCGGAACACGCCCAGCGCGTCCACCCGGAGCCGCAGATTGCGGCGCAGCTTCCAGTCGAACAGCGGCCCGAACACCACGGGCAGCCCTTCCACCCGGTTGAACGTGCCCCCCGTGGCGAGCGTGAGCGACGAGCGCGAGTCCGCCGTGCCCCACGACTTCTCCACGCCGAAGTTACGAAACCAGCGCCGCAGGTCGGGGGGGACGAGGGCGATCTCGTCGCCCTTGGCGCGGAACGCGAGGGGCTCCTGGTAGACGCGCACCTGGCCCGAGACGGCGGCTCCCCGGGCGCGCGCCACCGTGCCGCCGACCACGATGAGGTCGCCGGTGATCACCGCCGTCGGGTCGAGCACGGCGTCGCCGTTGATCACGAGCAGCGTGCCTTCCACGCGCCCGCCCACCGTCACGGGTCCGCTCCGGACGGCGACGTCGCCGCGCCAGGCGTTCCCGGCCGGGAGCCGCGAGCGCCCCACCAGCCGCGTGGTCGTCGCGGCGTTGTAGCGCTGGACCACTTCCTCGGCCAGCGCGCGCGGCAGCTCGGGCGGCTGCACCATCGCGCCGGCGCTCTCCGGCTGAATCACGATCGCCGTGTCCTGCGCCGCGGCGGCGGCGGCGCCGAGCAGGCACAGCGCGGCAAGGGCGAAGCCGCGCACGGTCAGTCCGGCACCGTGCGCGGCGGCTCGAGCCCGAGCCGGCGCATGCGGCGATACAGGTTGGCGCGGTCGGTGGCCAGCCGCCGCGCCGCTTCCGCCACGTTGCCGCGGGCGGCCGACAGCGCGCGCGCGATGAGCGTGCGCTCATAGCCGTCGAGCGCCTCCGACAACGCTACGTCGCTCCACGCCTCGGAGGCCGCGGCGGGCGCGCCGTCCTGCGGCACCACCCGCGCCACGTCGTCGGCGGTCACCGTGTCGCCGGTCGCGAGGATCGCGAGCCGCTCCACGATGTTCGCGAGCTCGCGCACGTTGCCGGGCCAGCCGTAGCCCCCGAGCAGCTGCACGGCGCCGGCGTCGAAGGCGACGGGCCGGCCCAGGCGCGCCGTCTGGCGCGTCGCGAAATGCCGCACCAGCGGCGCGATATCGTCCGCCCGCTCGCGCAACGGGGGGATGCGGATCGGGAGCACGTTGAGGCGGAACAGCAGGTCGTCGCGGAAGTGCCCGTGTTGCGACGCCTTGCCCAGATCCTTGTTGGTCGCGGCGATGACCCGCACGTTCACGCTGATCGGCTTCTCGCCGCCCAGCCGCTCGACGACGCCGCTCTCGAGCACCCGTAACAGCTTCGCCTGCGCCTCGAGGCTCAGATCGCCCACTTCGTCGAGGAACAGCGTCCCCCCGTCCGCCAGCTCGAAGCGCCCGACCCGCCGCTCCGTGGCGCCCGTGAAGGCGCCGCGCTCGTGACCGAACATCTCCGATTCCACCAGGTCTTTCGGAATCGCGGCGCTGTTGACGCACACGAACGGCCGACCCGCTCGCGCGCTCTGGCGGTGGATCGCCGAGGCGACGAGCTCCTTGCCCGTGCCCGACTCGCCCGTGATCAGCACGCGCACCTCGGTGGGCGCGACCCGCCCGATCAGCTCCCGCAGCTCTTGCATCACGCCGCTCACGCCCACCAGCGGATCCGCGTGTCCCAGGGCTTCGTGCAGCCGGCGGTTCTCGGCCAGCGTGCGCGACAGCTCGAGCGCGGCCCGCAGCGTGGTCACCACCCCCTCCGGCGTGAGCGGCTTCTCGAGGAACTGAAACGCGCCGAGCTTGGTCGCCCGCACCGCGTCGGTGAGGCTCGCCTTGCCGCTCATCATCACGACCGGCACGTCGGGCGCGAGGCGCTTCAGCTGCTCGAGCGTGGCCAGCCCGTCCGGCCCGCCGGGCATCATGAGGTCGAGCAGCACGGCGTCCGGTGCCTCCCGCTCCACCGCGGCGAGCGCAGCGCTGCCGTTCGCGGCCTCGGCCGTCTCGAATCCTTCGGACTGCAGCAGGGCCCCCACCATCTTGCGGATGTTGGTCTCGTCGTCCACCAGGAGGATGCGCGGGCTCATGGGGCGGAGAGCACGATGGAGAAGGTGGCGCCGCCGCCCGGCGTGTCCGCGACGCTGATCGTCCCGCTGTGCGCCTCGATCGTCTGGCGCACCAGCGCCAGCCCCAGCCCGGTCCCGTCCTGCTTGGTCGTGAAGTAGGGCTCGAACACCCGTTGCCGCAGCTCGTCCGGCACCCCGGAGCCGTGATCGGCGATGGTCACCACCAAACCGCCCCCGTCACGTGTGACGGCGACATCGATCGCGCCCCGGCCCTGCATCGCTTCCGCGGCGTTGCGCAGCAGGTTGGCGAAGGCCCGCCGCAGCGGGTCGTAGTGCCCCACCACCTTGCAGGGCTCACCGTTGGCCCGCACCCGAACGGCGACCTCGGGGGGCACGGCGCTCTTGCCCAGGTCCATCAGCAGGTCCACGAGATCCACCTCGCTCTTGGGCCCTTCCGGGAGGCGGCCGAAGTCGGCGAACTCCTTCGCCAGCTGGTCCAGCCGGTGCGTCTCGGCACCCAGCACTTCCACGGCCGTCACCGTGCGGCTGTCCGCCTGTCCCACCGTCCTCCCGAGCTGGTCTACCGCGATCCGCATCGACGTGAGCGGGTTCTTGATCTCGTGAGCCACGCGCCGGGCCACCTCCCGGAACGCCCGCAGCCGCTCGGCCTCGAGCTCGCGCTCGCGGGCGGCATCGAGCGCGGTCGCGAGCTCGCGCAGCGCCTGCCGCAGCGCCTCGAACTCCGGCGCCCCGCGGCTCGCGGGACCCGCGGGCAGCGGCACGCGCCGCCGGATCAGGCGGGTCCACCCTACCAGCTCGTCGATCGGACGCGACAGCTGGCGCGACAGGTGACCGGCCAGCCGCACCGCGGCGGTCAGGGCCAGCCCCCCGAACACGATCACCACCAGGGCGAACCCGCCGGCGTAGTAGCGCAGGTAGGTCTCCGCCCGCCGCGCCAGCGTGATCGTGCCGGACAACCGCTCCAGGTGCTCCCGCACGGCGGCGCGCTCGCGCGGGGCGAGGTGCGTGGTGTCCATGCGGTCCACCATCTGGCGCGCCGACGCCGCCATCTCCTCGAGCGCGACGCGCGCACCCGCCGACGGCCCCACCGTCCGCACCGCGAGCGCCCATCCCACCACGGCGAGGGCGGTCGGCACGGCCGTCAGCGCCACGAGGACGACGAAGATCCGCTGGCGGAACTCGAGGGCCATATTTGTGGGGGCAATCTAAGGCATTCGGTGCGCGTGTGACAATTCGACACACGGAAATACAATGCGGAGTGCGGAGTGCGGAATGCGGAATTGCTGGAATGGCGTTGGAGCGTGATCTGACGGTTCGACGCTCAACCTGACATTCCGCACTCCACATTCCGCATTCCGCACTCGGGGGAGGAAGGGATGAAGAGCCACACCCACTACCTCTGGTTCAACACCAAATCCCGCCAGGAAATCATCGACCTCACGGAGCAGGTGGCGCAGCAGGTGACGGGGAGCGGCGTAACGGAAGGGTTCGTGTTGGTGAGCGCCATGCACATCAGCGCCTCCGTGTTCGTGAACGACCACGAGTCCGGGCTGTGGGCGGACATCCTGAAGTGGCTCGAGACCACCATCGCGCCGTGGGACCCCAAGCGCTACCGCCACAACGAGACGGGGGAGGACAACGCCGCGGCCCACCTGCGCAGCCTCACGATCGGGCACGAGGTGATCGTGCCGATCACGGCCGGCAAGCTGGACCTAGGCCCGTGGCAGCGGGTGTTCTACGGCGAGTGGGATGGACAGCGCAAGAAGCGCGTGATCATCAAGGTGCTGGGGGAGTGATGACCGCGACGCCGTAGCGGCACGGATTCATCTGGCACGACTCCATCACGATCCTCACGCGGTAAGACCCCGTCTCGGCCGGTGCCAGGCGAACCACGGGAGCGTGGTCACTCGCGCGGTCGGCGGCGAGCTCGTGACTCTTCAGATCGGACAGCCTGAGGGTCAGTCGCGAACAATCCTCGTCGCAGGCGGCCACAACGACGTACGCGGTCCCAGCGTGAAGCGGCAGGGTGAGCGAGTCCGACTCCCCGGCGTTCAGCGTGCCGAACCGGGTCGTGACGGGCTTGTTGCCGGCCCGTGGATCGAGTGACGCCGCCGCCCCACCCAGCTGAGTGCGGACGTCCCGTTCCCACCGATCTCCCTGGGCGCGAAGCACGGTTGTCACGAGCGCCGTGGACGCGAACGCAAGGGCGACGGCCTCACGCAGCTTCATCTGACCTGTCGGCGCGTCGCGCCGCAGGCGACCAGGCCAACGACGGCTGCGCCGAGCAGGAGGCCGAGCACGGCGGCGGCCGCGGGCGGGGCCGCACCGAGGGGAAGCCGCGGCACGAAACGCCGCTCCCACCGCTCGGTCCATTCTCCCACCGGCATCTTCAAGGCGGCGGCGAGGGCGGTATCGACCGGCTCCGGCGAATTCCAGAAACGGAGGAACCGCTCGTGCCCGACCTCGCGAGCAACGTCTCCGAGATACCGGTAGCCAAGTACGGGGCGTTCGTTTCGCACCCACCACCCCCGGTCGTCGGCCAAGAGGCGCGGCACGGAGTCACTGAGAACGGCGGTGCGGCAGCTCGTGAGCCGACCGGCGAGGCACCCGATCGCCGCGATCGGATGTCCGTAAACGCCAGGCCACCACCAGGTCGGCGCCGCCTGTGCCT
>WNGO01003200.1_pt1 | contig 10522 bp, 10 predicted proteins | sample 5400511 | NCBI WGS metagenome assembly WNGO01 (sample SAMN13153380, study PRJNA577476) | soil metagenome | isolation source: 20 cm soil or saprolite under Garry oak tree replicate 2 | place: USA:California | collected 2016-06-15
GCGCGTGAATGATCGCCGTCCCGGCGCCGTTGGGCGCGTTGGGGGCCTGGCTCTGATTCATCATCATCGTGATCTTGCCGCCGAGATGCGTTTCATAGAAGCGAAACGCGGCTTCGCAATTGCCGCCGAAATTGAGCTGTGTGTGGAGTTTCATCGCTCCCTTCCTCGATTCATGACTTCTGCGCTACAACGAGCAGGTGGGCACTCAGCCCGATGAGCGACGGCTCGCTCTCGACCATCCGAGCCGCCAGCAGCAGATCTGCTCGGCGGCGTGGATCGCTCATGCGTTCCTGCACATCCAGGAACAGCCACCCCGGCCCCTCGATCCCAAAGATCCGGGCGTTGGCAAAGCCGGCTCCCGCAGTCTCCATCAGGGCATCGGATGGCTTATGGAAGTAGGCCGTTGTGAAGAAGTCCAGTCGATCCGTCGGGTTGCGATGCTGTCCATCCTGCAGGTCACGCTGCACGATAGCGGCAAAGCGGGAATCTTGAAGCAGATCGCGCGCGAGACCGTCGAGGGCCGACGCCCAGCGCGAGATCACCGCGCCGAAGAGCCAGCCCCCGGGCTTGAGCACGCGCCTCGCCTCGGCGAGCGCTTTCGCGCGATCGGCCGGCGTCGTGAGGTGATAGAGCGGTCCGAGCAGGAGCACTACGTCGGCGTGCCCATCAGGGAACTCGAGCGCGCGCGCGTCGCCGACGCGGCTCGAGGCCAGCTGTTCCTGCGCCGCGCGGCGTTCCGCCTCGGCAATGAGTCGGGGTGCGGCATCGACGAGGTGGACGCTGTAACCCAGATCGGCGAGCCAGAAGGAATACGCCCCGGCACCCCCGCCTACGTCGAGGACGACCGCCGGCGGCCCGGGCGCGTGACGTTGAATGAGCTCCCGGGTGCGCGCTTCTTCCAGCAATGCCGCGCCGTACTTGAGGCGGTCTTCTTCAGGAGCCTGGGCGTAGTAGGTGGCGACTGCGGCATCCAGCTCAGCAGGTTTCTTCAACCATGGCCCTCGATGCGGGACGGGCGAATCAGGATCAGCGAGAGAATGGATACCACGGCAATCAGTCCGGGCGCAACGCTTCCGGTCAGCAGGTATCCTACCCAACCCACCATACCCGCTCCCTCGACGATAGCCCAGAGAATGACGGCGGCATCCCGACTCTCATGAGCGGACCAATACTCTTCGGGTGATTGATCGCTGCGGCGCTGCGGAATCCGCGAGCGCAGAAAGAACAGGGCAACGGCAAGCACAACCAGGGCCATCACCGCGAACAACCGCCCCAGGCCGGCCCCAAAGCCGAAGTTCATGTGCAGCGCGCGCAGCAGAAAGAGGAAAGTCGCGCCGACGATGCTCAATCCGGCAGTGAGCGCGGCGTGGACAATTCGTACGGCGCGAGTTGCGCCGGCGGAGATCATCAGCGAGGCGTGATCGTACCGGCGACCTCGGCGACGACGCGATAACCCTCGAGCTGCGATGGGATCTTCGCTTTCGCCTCCACACTCGAGTCGACGAGCAAGACCTTGATGCACCGATCCCCGCGGTCGCACGTCCCGATGGCCGTCCCGACGACACCCGGCAGCGACATCAGCTCATCGGAATGGGCGGCGAGGACCGCCTCGATAGTGCGACCGCTCACCACATCGTCCTCCGCCTGTCGGGCTGACCGCTGCGAGCTGGAACAGCCCAGGCACGCGGCGGCGAGAACCGCCGCCGCGATCACGCGTCGCGCCCCCATCATCAGTGCCTCACGAAGATTCCATAGCCGTTGCTGCTGCCGTCCGGATCATGATTGGCGGCCGGCTTATACGTGTAGCCGGTGAGCGTCATCCCGCTCATCCCGAAATAGGCGCTGCGTGTCGTGTTGGGAATGGCTGCGAGAGTCAGCGTGCACGTGCCCGGGCCAATGCCGTCGGCGTCAGCCGTAACGCACTGAACTTCCGGACCGGAATTCCAGCTGCCGCGCACCGTCACGCCGTTCAGCGGATTGTGTCTCGAATCGTGTGCCGTGACGCGAACGTTCGCGGACCAGGTATCCACCGCGCTCGTCGCAAACCCGTCGATATTGCCCACGTGCACACTCGGCGGATTCACGTTGATCGCGATCGCGCGCGCGTTGTTGCTCGCATTCGCGTCGGGCAACTTCTGCGTGGCGGTCAGGATATGCCCGCTGATCGCCGCCCCGGCGGTGTTCCAATTGATCGTGCCCGTCACGCTCGCACCGATTGCGACACCAGCGAACGTCTGGGTGCCCACGACCACGTTGCCCGCTGTGCCGTCCGTCAGCACGACGTCGAAGCTCGTTGTGACATCCTGCCCACCCACGTTCTGCACCGTCACGACCACCGGCGCCGTATCCCCGACCGTCACTTGACCGGGTGCCGTAATGCCCGCCAGTGCGAGGTCGGCCGGCTGCGGCGTCACGTTGACGGTCGCCGAGCGCTGGTTGTTGGCGGCGTTGTCATCGGCAAGAGTGTGACTCGCCACCAGGGTGTGGTTGCCCAGGGCGGCGAACGCGGTATTCCAGCTGAACGCCCGCGTTGCCGTGGCGCCTACCGCGAGACTCGCGACCGCCTGCGTACCAATGGTCGCCCCGCTCGTCGCGTCGGTGAGCACGACATTGAAGCTGCTCGTGACGTTCTGCACCGCCACATTCTGCACCGTCACATTGATCGTGGCGGTGCTGCCCTTCCCGATTGACGCAGGAGCACCGAGCGCGGTCACCGCCACATCCGTCGACGGCGCGCTCACGGTCACGGCAATCGAAGCCTGGTTGTTCGAACCGTTCACATCCGTATAGGTGTGGGCCGCGACGAGCGTGTGACTGCCGAGCGCGGCGCCGCTGGTATTCCAATTGAACGTGCGCGTCGTGTTCCCGCCGGCCCACAGACCACCGGCGATCGTCTGAGTACCGATCGTCAACCCGGTAGTCGCGTCAGTCAGCGTGAGATCGAAATTGCTGCTGACGTTCTGGCCACCGATGTTCTGGACCGTCACGCCGATCGCGGCCGTCCCTCCCTGAATCACCGCCGCCGGTGCGCTCACACTCGTCACCGCGATATCGGCGGGTGGATTGACGATGACGCTGATCCCGATGGCATTGTTCGAGGGGTTCGCGTCAGGCAGCTGCTGGGTGGCGAACAGGGTATGGCCGTTGGTGGCCGCGCCGGCGGTATTCCACGGGAAATCGACGGTGGTCGACGCCCCGATCGCGAGGCCGGTCACCGTCTGCGTGCCGACCGCATTGCCGTTCCAGCCGTCCGTCAGCACCACGGTGAAGCTCGTGCCGACGTCCACCTCGCCGACGTTCTTTACCGTGACGACGACATGCGCCGTGTCGCCCTGCCCCACCCGCGCGGGCGCGGTGATGCCCGTGAGGGCGATGTCGGTCGGCTTGGGATTCACATTGACCGCCAACGTGCGGCGGTTGTTGACGGCGTTGTCATCACTCAGGCTCTGCGTGGCAACCAGCCTGTGCACGCCGAGCCCCGCGCCGGTGAGGTTCCAGCTGAACGTGCCCGAAGTGTTGGCTCCCACAGCGAGGCCCGCGACCGTCTGGGTACCGAGCGTCACACCGGCGGTCGAATCCTGCAGCGCGACATCGAAGCTGCTCGTCACGTTCTGATTGCCGATGTTCGACACGAACACGGTGACGGTGACGACGTGTCCTTCGATCACCGATCCCGCCACGCTCATGTTCGTCACGGAGATATCCGTGATCGGCGGCGTGACGGGGATGGTCCCGAAGCGCTGATCGTTGCTCGCCTTGTCGTCGCTCAGCGTGTGCCGCGCCCCGAGCACGTGATCGCCCGCCGTGGTAGGTGTCCAGGCGAATGTCACTCTCGTGACCGCCCCCGCCGCAAGCGCCGGCACGGTCTGCGTCCCGACGGCCACGTGCTCAGTCGTATCCGACAGGACCACATCAAAGCTCGCGACATCCTGATTGCCGAAGTTCTTCACGGTTACGGTGACATTGGCCGTGCCTTGCACCACGATCGCGCTCGGCCCGCTGATGCCGGTGATCGCCACATCGGTCAGGGGACCCGGCGGCGGCGGAGACGAGCCGTCGATCGTCACGCCAAAGCGATTGAGCACCAGGTCGATCCGGTTGGCGACCGTCACCGAGGAGCTGCCGGCGAACAGCAGCGCGACAGGATTGAGGTTGGCATCATCGGTCACGATGAGCGAGCCGGAATCGCCCCCACCGCTGAAGGTGCCCGGCGAGATGATCAGCTGATCGACGTAGCGCGCGGTCTTCGTGCAGCTGAATCCCGAGACCGCGTAACAGATTGTCACCGTCGCATTGACGCCGGTGATCTGCCCGTGGGTCAGCCGCGTGGTCCGCCCGTACTTCTGCACATTGAGGCCCAGCAGCGCGCTGGGGTCGTCGAAGAAGCCGTCGCCGTCCGAGTCGCCGTAAATCTTCGAATTCGGCATCCCGTAGCCGTCGTCCGACGGCACGGCGTTGTCGAGCAGATCGGTGCTGGAGAGGGCGATCGCGGCGTCGATCGTGTTGCTGCCGTTACTGGCGAACGAGATCACCTGAAAATCGGTCAGCGTCGCGATCTGATCGGCGCTGGTCCCACCGTCGTACGGTCCAGGCTGGTACTCCGGGTCGCCGATGCTGGCGCCATTCGAGTTGGCCAGGACGTGATTGTTCGACAGGATGTACACGCGGCCGAGTGCATCCCGCGCGCGTGCGCCGATCGTGCCGGCCGTGATCGCCGGATGACCCACTGAAAAGCCCATGGGAGCGGGCCGCTGCCGCTTCGTGGGGTCGCTGAACGCCATGAGCCGGCCGGTGACCCGTTGTCCTACAGGCACACCCTCGAGCACCTGAGGCAGCCCCGCGATGCCCGCCCGCTCCAGCAGCAACACCATGCCCGCATGTCCATCCGGCTGCCGGGTAATCGCGGTCCCGACGACGCCGGGGATGGCGAGCAGGTCATCGGTGTGACGCCGCTGCACCGCCAACGCCTTCATGAAGTCAGGGGCGAGCAGCACCGGCGACGTGATGGACGGGCCGGCGGCGGAATCGAGTCCCCGGTCCGAGCAGGCATACCACACCGCGGGGGCGGCAACCAGCAGAACGACGAGGGCGCGGCGGGACAACGTGCGAACTGCCACCATAGGACTCCCTAGCTGAATCCTAGAAGGGGGGCGCCCGGGGCACGAGTATGACGCAGCGGCAGCCGGTCGGCAAGGCCCACGCCCCCTTTTAGCCTCGAATCACCTGGCCAAAACACAGGCGGTAGCCGTTGCAGTCCTCGATCTCGAAATCGCGGCACCCGTAGGGTTGGTCGAAGGTGTCACGCACAATCTTGGCGCCCTTCGCCTTGAGCTCAGCATTGAGCGCGTCGGCATCGCCGATCCAGATGTATGCATCCCAGGCGCCACCTTCGGGATCGACGACGTGATTTGGCCGCATCCTGCCGGGAGTTTCGAGCTGTGCCAGCATGATGATGATGCCCTGGCGTTTGACCATGCAGAATGACGGTGGATCGTTCCAGAACCGCTCGTAGCGAAATCCCAGCGTGTCGCGATAGTAGTTCGCGGTCTTGACGACGTCGTCTACGATGAAATAGGGGGCAATCGACCAGGTGGTTGCGCGGGGATCGTCCGTCATGCCGTCAATCCCTCTTCCGCGTCCCGCGCTAGTCGACCGGGTGCCACACGAAGGAGTCGCGCGCGCGATACGCAACTTCCCCGTGCCGATTACGAACCGTCACGAAGGCGGACAACACGGGGGTGTCGAGCCGGCTGGTCGCGACTCGCGTCAGGAATCTGCCCTCGACCGTCACCGTGCCGATCTGGTCGTCGTCGCACCGCAGCTGAATCCCATCGGCCCGGATGCCCGCGTCGGCGCAGCCGATTTCGTGCCTGGTCCCCGTCGTGGTCTGGGAGAACGTCAGATAGGTCTCCGGATGGAGCGTGATGCGGCTGAATCGGAAGTACCCGATGGAGAAGTTATAGCCGGGGACATAATAGCCCTCGGCGTCCGCCTGCAGCGGCCCTGGCGATCGTTTGGCGGACGGCGGAGCCTTCTCCGCGGCGGGAGGCAGCGGGGTGAGCAGCGCCCACGCGACGAAACCGACCACAGCAAGGCCGATCAGGCCGAGTAGAACCCAGAGCGCGCGGCGCATTCCCTAGTATAGCAAATTCGCGGCGCCGCTTACCCAGTCGCGGCGGCCATCCGCTTTCGACACTCGGCAATGAAGAACTCTGCGGAGCACGATAGCTCCGTAGCGGGCACAATGATGTCGTATCCTGTCAGGCGGCTCTTCAACGTCAGGAGCAGACCCGCGAGGCCCGGTTCCACCGGCCGCTTACTCTTCAGTTTGACGCAGACGTATTCGGAATCGCCCATGCTCGCGCGGTACCTGACGTGAATCTCCTTCTTGTCGATCTGCGCGATGTCAGTCCAGTTTACCGCCCCACCGCGGCGCAGAATGAGTTGCCGCGGGGTCAGGCGGGCGACGACGTGCCGATGATGGCGCCAGTAGTTGCCGCCGACGATCGCCGCCAACGAGAGCACGGCGAGAAAAAGGTCAAAGGCCGTATTCATCCGCCTCGCCCCGATCGGTGAGGCAAACAGCAAGCTGAGCAGAAAAAAGACCGCGCCGGCGCCCATCAAGAGCCACGCATACACCGGAGAAAACCGGATTTCCAAGACCGGCGAGACCTTGGGTTTGGCTGTTTCCACGGTGACCCTACCTCCTCTTACTGTTGGAGAGGGAGACCGGCACACCCAGGAACCGCTCGTAGCGCGCTACCTCGCGCCGTACCGCGCGAGTCTCGGCCGTGGTCAGCGGGCGCAGCGGCGCGACGTTGACGTCCACTCTGTCGCGCTGCGCCACGGCGCGCCACGTCCCCGCTACTTGGCCCCCAATCACCAGCGCGTGTTGAAATTGCACATACCCGCCCGCGCGTGTTCGCAGCATCGATGGTCCGTGCGGAACCGCCACACGATCGCGATAGGCGACGAGATACTCGTCGTAGACGGGCAGCAGCTGCACGGGCTGACGGCGCGGCCGCACGCGGGAGGCGCCGAGCGTCCAGTAGCTCGTGCGGTCGACCGTTAGCTCCCGTGCCCGGATCATCTCGAGCCCGCGCTTGGCGTCGCGCGTGGCGAGGCCGGACCACCAGACATAGTCGCGCAGGGTCGCCGGTCCATGGCTGCGAAAATAACGCTGCGCCAGCTCGGCGAGGGCTTCTTCCCGCGAGAGACGCTCGGCGCGAGGAGCGCGCTCCGCCAGCAATGCGTACGTGGACTGCTTCTCTCGGCGCGGGCCGCTGCAGATCACCCCTTCGGCTTCGATGTACAACGCGATATGACCGAGCGCCCAACCACTCCCCGGTAGGCCGGCACCCGCGAAATGCTTGCCGAGCTCTGCGCGGGTCAGGAAGGTGCCGTCGCGCAGCACTCGCTCGCACACCTTCGCGGCGCGCATGAAGGTCGACTTGTCCAGGCCAAGTTGGCGATCGTAGGTTGCCATCCGGCGGTGGACACTCGCCCCGGTGAGCTCGAGCATCCAGCCGATATCCGCCGGCGTCACGAAGTGCCAGGTCGGCCGCATCACGTGGGTACGGAGGATCCGACCTGCGTCGAAGGCGCGCTGGATCTTCGCATCGGTAATGCCGGCGGGAAGACGGAGGCCGAGACCCCATTTGGCGGGGCCAAATTCCTGAGCCTGTACCGCGCCGAGCCACGACACGAGCCTGGCCGGATCGCGCTGCCCGTTCTGTGTGACGCGCTGGTTAGCGAGCCGCTGCTGAACGATGGATGTCAGCATCGAGTTGGATCTGAGAGGCCGCGCGTGCCACCGCGAGCCCCAGAGCTCATTTCATCTGCACCGCATGACCGCCGAACTCCTTGCGCAGCGCGGCGATCACCTTGGCGCCGAACGATTCCTCCTGACGCGAGCGGAAGCGCGCGAGCAGCGACAACGTGATGACGGGAGCCGGCACGTTCAGCCGCATCGCCTCGTCGACGGTCCAGCGCCCCTCCCCGGAGTCCTCCACGTATCCTTTGATGCCGGCGAGCTGCTGATCGCCTGAAAAGGCCCGCTCCGCCAGCTCATTCAACCAGGAGCGCACCACACTGCCGTGGTTCCACAGCTTCGCGATTTTGCCGAGATCGAGTATGAAATCCTTGGACGCGTGCAGGATCTCGTAGCCCTCGGCATACGCCTGCAGCATGCCGTACTCGATCCCGTTGTGGACCATTTTGACGTAGTGTCCAGCACCAGCTGGGCCCACGTGAGCGTAGCCGTCGGGTGCCGCGAGGGCGCGCAAGATCGGCTCGCAGTGCTGGAACGCGTCCGGCGACCCGCCAACCATGAGACAGTAGCCGAGCGTGAGGCCCCAGATCCCGCCACTCGTTCCTACATCCACGAACTCGACCCCCCGGGACGTGAGCGCCTCGGCCCGGCGCCGTGAGTCCTGGAAGTTCGAGTTGCCGCCATCGATGACGATGTCTCCCCGGGAGAGCTGCGCCGCGAGCTGCGCGATGGTGCCTTCGACTGCGGCCCCGGCCGGCAGCATCACCCAGACGATCCGGCGCGGCGTCAATTGCTTGACGACATCGGCGAGATCCTTCGCGGCTTTCACGCCTTTGCCGGCGTGCGCCTTGACGGCAGCGGCGCTCTGGTCGTACACGATGACCTCGTGCCCGCCCTGAGTCAGCCGCCGCACCATGTTGCCACCCATGCGGCCCAATCCGATCATCGCCAATTGCATCATCGTTCCCGGGGAAGACGTCGCGGTAAGCGTAGCACGGATTCCATTCGCGGGATAGCATTGGGCGACTTGTGAACACAGGACGCTACGTGATCATGGGCGTCGCGGGCTCCGGCAAAACGACTGTCGGAGCAAAGCTGGCTCACGCGCTCGGCGTCGAGTTCATCGACGGCGACGATCTGCACCCGCCGGCGAACGTGCAGCGCATGACGGCGGGAATTCCACTGACCGACGCAGACCGCGAGCCCTGGTTGCTCGCGATTGCGGCCCGGCTCCGCGAGGCGAAGCGCGCGCGGCGAGGACTCGTCGTCGCCTGTTCGGCGCTCAAGCGTCGCTATCGCGATCTCCTGCGGTCGAAAGGAGCGGCGGACACGCGCTTCGTGTATCTCGCCGGAGACAAGCCAGTTCTCGCAGAGCGCCTGAGCAGCCGCCGCGGCCATTACATGCCTGCAGGGCTGCTCGAGAGTCAGCTCGCGGCGCTCGAGGAGCCCGGGTCCGACGAGCAGGCCTGGGTGAGCGATATCCGCGAGACACCCGACGCGATCGTAGCCGATCTCCTGGCGCGCACGACATGAGCCCGACCACTCGACTGCTGCTGTACGCGTTGTTGGCGGTGATCGCGCTGATCGTGCTGATCGCGCGGTTCAAGCTCCATCCCTTGGTGGCGTTGATCACCGTTTCGCTCATCCTGGGAATTGTCGCCGGCATGCCGCCTGGCGCGGTCGTGAAAGCGTTCCAGGACGGCGTCGCCGGGGTGCTGGGATTCATCGCGATCGTGGTCGGGCTCGGCACCATGCTGGGCAAGATGATGGCGGAGTCCGGCGGTGCGACCCGCATCGCCACCACCCTGATCGCGCGGTTCGGCGAGCGGCGCGTGCATTGGGCGATCATGTTCGTCGCCTTCATCGTGGGCATGCCCGTCTTCTTTCAGGTGGGCTTCGTGCTGCTGATCCCGCTGGTGTTCACGATCGCCCGCCGCTCAGGGCTCTCGCTCGTGAAGATCGGGATTTCCCTGGTGGCGGGGTTGTCGGTGGTACATGGAATGGTCCCGCCACATCCGGCGGCCACGCTGGCGGTCGTCGCCTATCACGCTGATCTCGGCCGCACGATCGCGTACGCCCTTGTTGTCGGCCTCCCGACCGCCGCTCTCGCCGGCCCGATCTTCGCTTCGTGGATTGCACCCCGGATCCAGTTGCCGGGTGATAATCCGATAGCCGCTCAATTGACGGGCGAGACGGGCAAGACGGGCGAGATGCCGAGCTTCGGTATCTCCCTGCTCACGGTGTTACTCCCGGTCATCCTGATGTTGGGTGCGAGTGCGGCTGACGTCGTCCTGGCAAGCGTGCACCCGCTGCGCCGGGCGCTGGATTTCATCGGCGGGCCCATCGTCGCGCTGCTCGTCGCGCTCCTGTTTTCGTTTTGGTCGCTCGGATACCGGCAGCACTTCACACGCGACCAGATTCTCAAGTTTGCAAATGACTGCCTCGCGCCGACTGCCGCGATTCTGCTGATTATCGGCGCCGGCGGCGGCTTCAATCGGGTCCTGCTCGACAGCGGTGTGGGGAAAGCAATTGCCGACCTGGCCGTTGGATCGCACACCTCGCCGCTGCTGCTCGCCTGGGGTGTAGCGGCACTGATCCGCGTGGCCACTGGTTCAGCCACGGTCGCGATGACGACGAGTGCCGGGATCGTCGCGCCCATCGCGGCCGTCACACCGGGGACATCGCCCGAGTTGTTGGTGCTCGCGACGGGCGCGGGCTCGCTCGTCCTCTCACACGTGAACGACTCAGGAT
>WNGO01009339.1_pt1 | contig 10521 bp, 10 predicted proteins | sample 5400511 | NCBI WGS metagenome assembly WNGO01 (sample SAMN13153380, study PRJNA577476) | soil metagenome | isolation source: 20 cm soil or saprolite under Garry oak tree replicate 2 | place: USA:California | collected 2016-06-15
CGGCCGGCTGCGAAGGCATCTTGATCTATACCGACAACGGACTCGTGGACCCGTGGCTGATCGCGCAAGAAATGATCACGCACACGGAGCGGCTCTGTCCCCTCGTCGCCGTGCAGCCCGTTTACATGCATCCCTACACGGTGGCGAAGATGGTCGCGTCCCTGGGCTTTTTGCACGGGCGGCGTCTCTACCTCAACATGGTGGCGGGGGGGTTCAAGAACGACCTCGAGTCGCTCAACGACCCGACGCCGCATGACGAGCGCTATACACGACTGGTGGAGTACACGAGGCTGATCATGGACCTGCTGAGCGGGCCGGGGCCCGTGACGCTCGACGGGCGGTACTACAAGGTCGCGAACGTGAGGATCACCCCGCCGCTCAAGCCGGAGCTGGTCCCCGGGGTGTTCGTGTCCGGCTCGTCGGACGCGGGGCTCGCGGCGGCCCGGGAGCTCGGGGCGCTCGCGGTGCGCTATCCCAAGCCCGTCGCCGAGTACGAGGCGGCTCCCCCGCCGGACGCGGCCGCGCTCGGGATCCGAATCGGGATCATCGCGCGTGAGGGAGCGCGCGACGCGTGGCAGGTGGCTCGGGCACGCTTTCCCGAAGATCGGAAGGGCCAGCTCACGCATCAGCTGGCGATGAAGGTATCCGATTCCGAGTGGCACAAGCAGTTGTCCAAGCTCGGCGAGACCGCCGCCGGAGAGGACCAGCCGTACTGGATGGTGCCGTTCGAGAACTACAAGACCTTCTGCCCCTATCTGGTGGGGAGCTATGACCGGGTGGCCGATGAAATCGCCCGCTACGTCGGCGTGGGCTACCGGACCATCATCCTGGACGTGCCGGCGAGCCCGGAAGAGCTGGAGCACATCGGCGTCGTGTGCGAGCGCGCGGCCGAGCGCGTGACATCGTGAGCTCGCTGTTACAGCACTGGGTCACCGCGCAGGCGGAGCGGCGTCCCGGCGCGGGCGCCTTGGTCTTCAAAGGAGAGCGTCTCACCTACGAGGCGCTCGAGCTGGCGAGCAATCGGCTGGCGCACCTCCTCAAGGACGCCGGGTGCGGGCGCGGCGACCGCGTCTGCCTCCTGACTCCAAAGTCGCCGGCGGCGATCGTGGCCATCCTCGGCGTGCTCAAAGCGGACGCCGTGTACGTGCCGCTCGATCCGGGGAGCCCGGTGCCCCGGCTCGAGAAGATGATCGCCTCGTGCGACAACCGCTGGATCCTGGCGAGCGGGGCTGTCGGGCCCACGTTGGAGGGGCTGTTCGCAGCTCCGGGCTTCGCCGACACTCACTCGATCGGCTGGCTCGGGGCGGAGGAGACTCCCGCCGGTGTCACGGCCCGGTTTTCGCTCGCGGACCTTCCCACCTATCCCGCGACGCTCCCGGCCAGCGCGAACGGACCGCAGGACCCCGCCCACATCCTGTTCACGTCGGGCTCGACCGGCATACCCAAGGGCGTGGTGATCACGCACGCCAGCGTGCGTGCGTTCGTCGAGTGGGCGGTGCCCTACTTCGGCACGCAGCCGACCGACCGGATCTCGGGGCATCCGCCGCTGCACTTCGACCTGTCCACGTTCGACATGTTCGGCACGTTCGCGGCGGGCGCCGAGCTGCACCTCGTGCCGCCGGAGCTGAATCTGCTGCCGCCCAAGCTCGCCGAGCTGATCCGTAGCGCCGAGTTGACGCAGTGGTTCTCCGTGCCCTCGGTGCTCAACTACATGGCGAAGTTCGATGTGGTCAAACACGGGGACTTCCCTTCGTTGCGTCGCGTGCTGTGGTGCGGCGAGGTCTTCCCGACCCCCGCCCTCATCTATTGGATGCAGCGCCTCCCCCACGCGACGTTCACCAATCTCTACGGCCCGACGGAAGCGACTATCGCGAGCAGCTACTACACGGTCCCGTCGTGCCCCCTGAGTGAGGACGAAGTGATCCCGATCGGGCAGGCCTGCGGGGGCGAGGAGCTGCTCGTGCTCGACGAGACGCTCCAGCCCCTCCCACCCGGCGATATGGGAGAGCTCTACATCCGGGGGGCGGGGTTGAGCCCGGGGTATTGGCGCGACCCGGCGAAGACGGGCGCCGCATTCCTGCAGTATCCCGGGGCCACTGGTCCGGGAGACCGCATCTACCGCACAGGCGACCTCGCGACCGTCGGCCCGGACGGCCTGGTCCGATTCGTGGGGCGGGCGGACACGCAGATCAAGACGCGGGGGTACCGAGTCGAGCTGGGAGAGATCGAGACAGCGCTTCACGCGTTGGGCGCCCTGCGGGAATGCGCCGTGGTCGGCGTGCCGAGTCAGGGCTTCGACGGCGTGGCCATCTGCTGCGCGTACGCGCCGCTCGCCGAAGCAGACGTAACGCCGGCGGGGCTGCGCGAGGGGCTGGCGCGCGCGCTGCCTTCGTATATGCTCCCGTCCCGCTGGCTCCAGTTCCCCGAGCTCCCCAAGACCACGAACGGGAAGATCGATCGTCGCAAACTCAAGGAAATCTTCGCCCCCGAAATGGTGGAAGCCCAGACCACACCCTCATCCCCGTAGCCCGAACGCCCTGCCCGCGTCAAATGCTACAAGTCAGTGCGCCGGGCCCGGGCGCTCTGATGCAGGTTGGTGCCTTGTTCTGCATCCTCTCGACGCGTCTTGTTGCGCAGGAGCCACACTTCGAAGGGGTGTCGGTCAACCGCCACTGTTGCAAGGCTGGCACACCGCGTGGCGGCCCGGACTGTGCGTACGAGGGAGGCGCAGCGATGCACTGCTCGAGCGGGAAGGGAAATCGGTACAGCTATGAAGCTCCTGCCGTTGGATTGCCGCGAGCTGACCGAGCTCGTGGCCAACTGGCTGAGCCAGGAGGGGAACTGTAAGTGGCTGGATTTCGGCAACGGCGTCCACAGTCCGTCCGCGGTTTCGCTGAAGGTGATGACACAGCGCGACCTGCACGTGCTCCGCGTATTCACGCCCCATGACAGCGACTTGCCGATCGGCGTCGTGGGTCTGTCGAACGTGGATCGCCGCTTCAAGACGGCCGGTTCGATGTGGGCCGTGCTCGGGGAAAAGCGGTACGGCGGCTATGGGCCACGGGCGGCGTCCAAGCTGCTGACCCTCGGTTTCACGGAGCTGGGGCTCGAATCCGTCGGGGCCTGGACCGTCGATATCAACGTCGCCGCCCGTCGTGGCCTGGAGCGGCTCGGCTTCCACTACATCGGGCGCCAGCGACGCTGTCATTGGATCGACGGCCGGCCCTACGACCGTCTGCTGTACGACCTCCTCGCCACCGAGCACCGGGAGCTGCCGGATGCGTGACGCCCGCGATCTGGAGACGCGCATCGCGCAGCTGTTCGCGGACCGCCTGCAGATCGAAGTGCCGGCGGCGGACGTGGATTTGTTCGCCGAGGGCATCGTGGACTCCCTGATGTTCGTCAAGCTGCTCGCCTCGCTCGAGGAGCACTTCTCCATCCGCGTGTCGTTCGAAGAGCTCGAGATCGACGACTTCCGGACGGTGCGACAGATCGCGACCTTCGTTGCGGCGAAGGAGGTCGCACGGCCCAAGGCGCGGCGTGTGAGCACATCGGACTCGCACCCGACCTCGTAACTCCCCCCCGAGTCAAGGCGTGCTGGACGCTCCCTGCTCCCCGAGCAGCATTTCGACCAATGCGACCAAGGTGGCGGACTCGAACGGCTTCGGGATGAAGCGATCGGCGCCGAGGGCCACGGCGTGCCCCTCGACGTCGATCGCTCCCGCGCTCTTCACCCCGGACATCGCGACGATCTTCACGGCCGGCCACTCGCGGCGCAGCCGGCCGATGGTTTGCAGGCCCCCCTGGCCGGGCATGAAGATGTCGACGATCACGAGGTCCGCCGCGTGTCGTTGGTACGCGCGGATCCCGGCATCGCCGTCCGCGGCTTGCCGGACCTCGTGCCCCGCGTGCTCCAGATGCTTCGTCAGGGCCTGGCGAAGCGTGACGTCGTCGTCGATGATCAGGACTCGGGCCATGTCGGACTCTGGGAGAGGCGCCGGTCGGTAATCGAACCGACGAATAGAGGTTGTTTCGACTCCCCACGCGTCAGGCCGAATCATATGAAATGCCGGGGCGTTGCAACAGCGGTCCTCTCCACCTTGGGGAGCGCGCGACACAGGTGTTGCCGCTGGGCCGCACACGCCGTGGGTCATTTGCGGGTTCGAGGCCGGTGCGGCGATTGCAGTCGTCACGGCACGTCGATGAAGAGCTTCGCCGTTCTGGCGCTGATCGCCCTGGTTGCGAGCTGCCGCCTCGACACGTTCTTCGACGGGTCGGGCGGTCGAGCGGCGTCCGTTGCCGGCCCCCCCGCCGACCTCCGGTTCGCGGATGAGCCGCAGACCGCCCGGGCCCGCACCACGCTCGCGCCGGTGCGCGTCACCGTGCGCGACGACCAGGGCAACATCGTCGCCGGCTTCGGTGGTCTCGTTTCGCTCGCGCTCGACTCGAACAATGCCGTCACCTCGCTCGGCGACTCGACAACCGTGCCAGCGGCGAAGGGCGTCGCGACGTTCCGGCGCCTGCGGATCGACAAGGCGGGGACGGGCTACCGGCTCGTCGCCTCCGCGCCCGGGACGGCGCTCGCCCCGGTGCGAAGCCGGGCGTTCGCGATCCTCGCGCCGTTGACCGGGAACATCGCCGTCACGACGACGACCGCCGGCAGCGATCTCCCGAGCGGCTACACCGTCATTGTCGACGACAGCATCTCGCAGCCGATCGGCATCAACGCGGTCGTGACGTTCGTGGGCTTGGCCACGGGCAGGCACGTCGTGACGCTCGGCGGTGTCACGTCCAGTTGCAACATGGGCGGGGCCAATCCGGACACGGTGAGCGTGTCCGGTGGGGAGACCGCGCACGCCACCTTCGACATCAGCTGCGCGGCGCCGCCGACCACCGGTAACGTTGTCGTCACCACCGCGACCAGCGGCACCAGCCTGCCGAGCGGCTATACCGCGAGCTTGGACGGCGGCCCGGCGAGCCCCATCGGGATTAACGACAGCGTCACTGCGACCGAGATCGCTGCCGGCGAACACACGGTGGCGCTGAGCGGGGTGCCGGGCAATTGCACCGCCGCTGGTCCCAACCCGCAACCCGTCACCGTAGCGGCCGGCAGCACGGCTCGAGCCGCCTTCACGATCGGCTGCGCCGCGGCGACGGGCAGTCTCACCGTCACGACGACCACCACCGGATCGAACCTTCCGGCCGGCTACACGGTGACTCTGGACACCGGCCAATCGGGAGCGATCGGCGCGAACGACAGCGTCACAGCGACCGGGATTCCCACCGGCGACCACACGGTGACCCTGAGCGGCGTGCCCGGCAACTGCACTGTCGCGAGCCCCAACCCGCTGGCTGTCACGGTCACGGCCGGCGCCACGGCTCAAGCGAGCTTTACGATCAGCTGCGGCGCTACGGGACCTTAGCGTGATACCGCAGCTCTGGCGCCTCGGAGCGCTGGTCCTCCTCGTCTGCCTCGCCGTCACCGGGCCTCGCACCGCGTCAGCCCAGGTGGGGGCGACGACCGACATCATCGCCGGCACGGTGACGGGGCCGGACAGCCAGCCGCTCGGCGGTGCCACGGTCGAGGTCACGTCGCGCGAGACGGGAGGCTCGCGCCAGGTCGCGACCGACGCACGCGGGCGCTTCACCCTGCTGTTTCCGGACGGCGGGGGGCGCTATGAGCTGGTGGTGCGCTACATCGGGATGGGGCCCGCGCAGTTGAGTGTCGCCCGCCAGCGGGACGAAGACCGCATCGTCGCGAACGTGCAGATGGGACTCGCCGCCATAACGATGGAGGCCGTCAGCGTCACCGCCCGACGCAGCGGGCGCGCCGAGAGCGTGGGGAGGGGTGCCACGGGCCAGGGCTTGAGCCGGGACGAAGTCGCGCGGCTCCCGACCGACGCGTCGGACCTGAACACCGTGGCCACGCTCGCCCCGGGCGTGCTCGCGATCGGGGGCGGCGATACCAGCACCGCCGGTTTCTCCGTCGCGGGCCAGCGGCCCACGGCCAACAACGTGACGCTCGACGGCATGTCGCTCGGCTCGGGCGAGGTGCCCCAGGACGCCGTGCGGGCGATCCGCGTGGTGACGAACAGCTACGACGTCGCCCGCGGCCAGTTTTCGGGCGGCCTCGTCGCGTCCACCACGCGCAGCGGCACCAATACGCCGCAGGGGTCGTTCACCGCCACCCTGCGGGACCGCAGCGTCGCCTGGGGCGACGCCACCTCCACGCCGTTCGGCCAGGGGATGACCCAGACCCAGGTCGGCGGCGGGGTGGGCGGGCCGATCGTCCCCAACCGGTTGTTCGTGTTTGCCGCCCTGCAGGGACGCTGGCGCGCGCAGGCCCTGCCCTCGCTCGCCACGGCCGACGCCACGACCCTCGATCGCCTGGGCGTGAGTCCCGATTCGGCGTCACGCTTTCGCGCTCTCGCCGGCGCCACCGGCATGCCCGCCGTGCTGCCGACGACCGCGCCGGCTACAATACGCTGGGCCTGCTGCGCCTCGACTGGCAGGCGACGCCCGTGCACACCGTTACGCTGCGCCTCGATGGGCACTGGATCTCGCAGGAGCCCACCCACGTGAGCACGCTCGCGCTGCCCGCCACCGGCGCCCGGCGCTCGGAGCAGAGCGGCGGCGTCATGGCGTCGCTCACCTCGTATCTCGGTGGGAATTTCGTCAACGAGGCCCGCGGATACGTGGCGGCCCGTCGCAAGGACGTGAGCCCGCTGTTCGCGCTCCCCACGGCGCGGGTCGACGTCGCGTCTCCCCTGGGCAACGGCGGCCAGGACGTCGCGACACTCACCTTCGGCGGTAACAGCGCCGCGCCGCAGCGCACCGACGACCGGATGCTCGAGCTCACCGACGAGCTCTCCTGGCTGTCGGGCGACACGAAGCACCGGGTCAAGCTCGGCAGCTACCTGAACCGTACCCGGGGCCACGACGACCAGACGCCGAACCAGCTCGGCACATTCACCTTCCCTTCGCTCGCGGCGCTCGCCGCCGACAGCCCATCCACGTTCACCCGTACCCTCGCCCCCCAGGACGTGGACGGGACGGCCTGGAACGCCGCGTTGTACGCCGGCGACACCTGGCATGCGGCTCCGGGTCTCCACGTCATGTACGGTGTCCGGATCGAGACCGCCGGATTCGACGGCGCTCCCCCGGCGAACCAGGCCGTGGACTCGCTGTTCGGGGTGCTGGTCGATCGGCTGCCGCGCGAGCGGCACTTCTCGCCGCGCATCGGCTTCACGTGGGGATTGGGGAGCGGGGAGGGAGAGGCCCGGCACACGACGTACGTGCGCGGCGGCGTCGGCGACTTCCGCAGCCCCGCGCCCGAGGGCCTGTACAGCACGGTGCTCAAGGCACCCGGAACGATCACCGCGGAGACGCAGCTCGCGTGCGTGGGTGCGGGCGTCCCTACGCCCGACTGGGCGGCTTATGCGGCGAGCCCGGCCGCCATCCCGGTGCGCTGCGCCGACTCGACGAATGGTGCCTCCGCCGCCGCCCGGCCCGACGTGATCACGTTCGATCCCCGGTTCACGGCGCCCCACGCGTGGCGGGCGTCACTCGGCGTGATGCAGCGGGTCGGCGATTTCTCGTTGACGGTGGACGCGAGCTATGCCCGCGGGAAGAGCCAATACGGATTCCGCGACCTGAACCTCATGGGGACGCCGCGCTTCGCGCTTCCGGACGAGGCCGATCGTCCCGTCTACGTCCCCGCCGACTCGATCGTGCCGTCCACGGGCGCGCTGAGCCTCACGGCGTCACGCGCGCACCCCGAATTCGGCCGGGTGCTCCTGATCCGATCCGATTTGCAGTCCGAGACGAAGCAGCTCACCGCGGCGCTCGCGGGCGCTACCAGGCGGGGCGCGACGGTGCGCCTGTCCTACACGCTCACGCGCTCCCGGGATCAGTCGTCGTTCGCGTGCTGCTCCACGTCGCAGGGGTTCGCGTCCCCCACCACCGCCGGCGATCCCAACGTTCGCGAGTGGGCGACGAGCGACCTGGAGCGGCGCCATGTCGTGCTCGCGACGGTGAACTATCCCGTGAGCGACGCGCTCGAGATCGGAATGATCGGACGACTCGTCTCGGGAGCGCCGTTCACCCCGATGGTCGGATCCGATGTGAACGGCGACGGCGCGCGCAACGACCGTGCGTTCCTGTTCGACGCCGCGACGGCGAGCGACACGGCGGTGGCAAACGGTATGCGGGCCCTGCTCACCACGGCCCCGGCGGGCGTGCGGCGTTGCCTCGAGCGCCAGCTTGGCGGAGTGGCGGGCCGCAACTCGTGCACGGGCCCGTGGCAACCGGCGCTCGATCTTCAGCTCAACTGGTATCCTGCCTGGTTCGGCACCGACCGCCGGCTGACGGTCTCGTTGCTGACGGTCAACCTGCTCGGCGGGCTCGACGAGTGGTGGCACGGTGCGGCGCACCGCCTGGGCTGGGGATACGCTACGACGCCGGACCCCGTGCTGCTGTACGTGCGCGGCTTCGACCCGGCGACGCGAGGGTTCCGCTACGCCGTGAACGGCCGGTTCGGCTCGCTCCAAAGTGCCGGGGGCGGGATCATCGTCCCGTTCCAGATCGCCCTGCAAGGGCGGCTCACGTTGGGGCGGAGCGCCGTAGGCGAGCGCGCCCGGAAGGCGAGCGGTCCCGGGCCGGACGACTGAGTGGTACTGGGGGTTCCTAGGGAAGCGAGGCGCCGGTCGGAATCGAACCGACGAATAGAGGTTTTGCAGTAGCCCAGGAGCGCCTGCGGTATACTCTATGCCGCTGCGTCCTCCTTTAGGTGAGAAACTCGGCGAGCGTCGGCTCGATAAGTCCGCGGAACACACGATCTGCTTCGCGCGCAGGAAACCGGTTGTCATTCTCCACCCACCAGTTCAAAACGAGCACGAAGGTCGTGGCAATCCAGCGGACCATCAGCTCCGGTGAACCACGACCCACCCTGCTGCGGGAGCGGTGCAACCCTCTCCTGAGGTCGCCCTCGATGAGCTCGGCGATGGCATGCTGAAGATGTTCGTGCATCGCCTGTCGCCCCCGCCGGCCCATAGTCGCTCCTCCAGTATTGCGATGCTCTTCGATATGTTCGAGGATCGGAAGACTGAACCAGACAATTCCTTCGCGCGACTGCGCCGAGCGGAGCATGTCCTGGATGCCGCTGAGCAGCAGCTCGTCCTTATCGTGGAAATGCGCATAGAAGGTTGACCGGCCGACGTCGGCACGAGCCAGAATCTCCTTGACCACGATATCATCGTAGGATTTTTCGCGAATCAGCGCCCCGAGTGCCTCGCGCAGCAGCGCTTCGGTCTTCTCAGCGCGGCGGTCCTTCGTTCGTTGTTTGTCGTGCATGGTGATTCGTTCCTCCGGCCGGCGATGTGGGACAGAACCATGGGTTTGTCCATTATCGCACACAGCGAGCTTGTTGTTCTTCACCCACCGCTGCCCACCCGTATACTACGGATACGCATTCATCGTGTTACGCGGAGATCTTCTGACAATGACGAATGATCACTATTCCGCGCCCGGGACCAAGGGGCGAGTGCTCCACTCGCCGCGAAGCTACGACCTTCTGGCCTGGCTCCTGCTGCGTGGTAAGGAGCGCTCGTTTCGCGAGCGGCTGGTGGAGCTGGCGCGCCTCGAGCCTGGCCAGTCGGTGCTGGATATCGGCTGTGGCACCGGATCGCTGGCGATCACGGCGAAACGGCGGGTCGGACCTACCGGGACGGTGCAGGGAATCGACGCATCCTCAGAGATGATCGCCAGAGCGAGGAAGAAGGCAAGCAAGGCCGGTTTGGATGTCGCCTTTACCGATGGTGTCGTCGAAGCGCTGCCGTTTCCGGACCGACATTTCGACGCGGTATTAAGCACGCTGATGCTGCACCATTTGCCGCGCGAAGCGCGCCAGCAGTGTGCCCGCGAGATGCGCAGGGTAACGAAGCCCGGCGGGCGCGTGCTCGCGGTGGATTTCGGAAGACCCGTGGGCGGTCGCAAGAGCTTCCTAGAACACTTCCACCGTCACGGAGGCGTTGACCTGGCGGACATCCTCAAGCTCCTGAGCGAGGCAGGACTAAAGATCGTCGAGAGTGGTGCGGTCGGCGTGCGCGACCTCAACTTCGTTCTCGCGACGGCGTGATGAGCCGGCGGTTCTGGGTGCCGCTGGCGCTCCTTGCGGGGCTCCTCGCTGGCCACGGGGCAATCCTGTACTACGTCTCGTCGCACCTGACCTTATCGGCTGCAGTACTGTCGGGCGCCATCATGCTGTTGGTAGTTAAGTACCTACTCTTTCGGCGATACCACTCGGAGAAAAGGATGTGATTGAGCGCTGGTGACGAGAGAGGCGCCGGTCGGAATCGAACCGACGAATAGAGGTTTTGCAGACCTCTGCCTTACCACTTGGCTACGGCGCCAACTAGTTGCTGCGACTAGAACTTAAGTGGGGACTAACTGTTACAGAAGGGTCCGACTTTGCCGGAAATTTGCGCCGATGATCCTCAGTTATCCGAATTATCACGATAACCG
>WNGO01012554.1_pt1 | contig 10521 bp, 9 predicted proteins | sample 5400511 | NCBI WGS metagenome assembly WNGO01 (sample SAMN13153380, study PRJNA577476) | soil metagenome | isolation source: 20 cm soil or saprolite under Garry oak tree replicate 2 | place: USA:California | collected 2016-06-15
TTCCTCCGCGAAAGATTTGCCGTGGTGCTCGCGGGCACAAAACGCGACCAGCAGCGTTGCCGCCAGATTGCAGCCGCCGCACCCGGCACATGTGATCTTTCAGGCAAAACCACGCCAGCAGAATTGGCGGCGCTTATTCGCCGCGCCGAGATGGCAGTGACAAATGACTCCGGTTCGATGCATGTCGCAGCATCTCTCGACAAACCCATGGTAAGCGTCTTCGGACCAACCAACCCCGTTCACATCGGACCTTACGAACGGCCTGAGTCGGTCGTGCGCGTGGACTTGCCATGTTCGCCATGCAACTATCGGCGGCTGAGCCAATGCCCGTATGACCATGCATGCATGAAACAGGTTACATCCGCGATGGTCGTGCAGCGGGTCGAGAAGATCCTTGCCACTACAAAGTGAATTGCCGTAGCGCTGTCGCTGCGGTCAATGCCGCCCGACGCAATCATCAGGCGCTTGGCACGAGTGTCTCTACAACTCATATTCGCGGCAGATGAGTAGAACAAAGGCGATTTTCGCTGGGTTGCTCGCCGGATTGGTCGGCGGAATCGTGATGACGGCGGCGATGTTATTGCTTGCCGCACTTGGTGTGGCGACACCGCTGGTGATCATCGGTGATCGCCTTTCTGTTTTCATATCGCCGGGTCCGTTCCTTTCGCTGATGGGCAAAGTGGGCGGATACAATCACCTGAAACAACTTGGCGTTGGATCGACAATTGGTGGCCAACTCCTGGTGGCTTCGATTGCTGGCGCGATTTTTGGCTTGTTCGCCCGACGTAACCCGAGGCGTGTCCCGGCGAGATCTTTGTCATGTTACCGATCGTTGCGTTCGCAATCGCATTGTGGCCAGTGCTCGGCACAAGCTATGTCGGCCTGCCCATCAATGTCGCGCGCTTGGTCACGCTCGTAGGCTTCGCGCTGTGCGTTTTTTTGTTCGAGCGAACGGTTGTCGCTGGTTTTCAATTTCTGGCGACACGAAAAGCCGGGAGGCACGAGTACGAATTCAGTCCGGCCATTGGCCGGCGCGCGTTTGTCCTGAGCGCAATAGGAGTCGCCGTGGCCGGTGGCGGCTTTGCGCTGGCTCGCAAGCTTTTTCGAGTCGCAACATTCAGTTATGACGGCACACAATACAAAGGCCAGATCGTCGAGCCGATCACACCTAACGAATTGTTTTATTGCGTCACAAAGAACGTTGTTGATCCCAAGGTGAACGTTGATCTCTGGCATCTCGAAGTAGGCGGGCTTGTACAAAATCGCGCTACGTGGCGATTTCAGGATCTTGCCGGCTTCACAGCGACCAAGCAGGAAACCACGCTCATGTGCATCAGCAACGGATTGGATGCGGGCCTGATGAGCAACGCGATCTGGAAAGGCGTTCCGTTGCGCGATTTGCTCGACCAAGCCGTTCCTCTTTCCGGCGCCGCGCGGGTGCGTCTGCATGGCGTCGACAACTACAACGATACGATCCCGCTGGAGAAAGCGATGGAACCGACCACGCTGCTTGCCTATGAAATGAACGGCGTGTCCTTACCGCATCGGCACGGCTACCCGTTACGCGTGATTGTGCCCGGTTACTTTGGCGAAAAACATGTGAAATGGCTCACCCGAATCGAGGTGGCCGACGCCAGCGCGAAAGGATTTTACGAAGCGCAAGGTTGGGGACCCGATTTCACTACGCCGACGCGCTCACGGATCGATGTGCCAGACAATTGGTTGTCCGTCTCGTTAGGCAAACTAAGTGCTCCCATCGAAGTGAAAGGCATCGCCTACGGCGGCGATCGGGGGATTTCCCGTGTCGAGTTGAGTTTTGATGGCGGAAACAGCTGGACGGATGCTGAAATTTACTACGCTGGCGGCGATTTGGCGTGGTCACTTTGGAAAGCACAGTGGATGCCGCCCGCGGCGGGTGATTACATGCTCGTCGTTCGTGCCAGCGACGGCGAAGGCGACGTGCAGGAATGGGAAGAGGATCGCGGTCCATTCTCTGGCACCGCTGGGCTTCATAACATCAGTGTGCACGTCACGGCGTGAGGTGCACGCTTTACGGCTTGGAACATAGACATTTTGTCTGTGCGTCAAACAGGCATGCTGCCTGTTTTTCTCGCGTTGACGAATCGAGGTTGGATGTTCAACCGGTTGAAAACCCGCAGGGCGCACAGGCTGTAAGCCAATGTTCCAACGTGCGCGGGTGTGCTAAGTTTTATCGATGGAGAAGGTGATTATCATCGGGAGCGGCTGTGCCGGATTGACGGCGGCGATTTACGCCGCGCGCGCAAATTTGAGCCCCTTGGTGCTCGAAGGCCGGCAGCCCGGCGGCCAACTCTCGACCACCACATTGGTGGAAAATTATCCCGGCTTTCCCGATGGAATCGACGGACCCGAGCTCATTCTCAACATGCACAGGCAGGCCGAAAAATTCGGTGCCCGTTTCTCCTACGCCGAAGTCACTGATTTCGACGGCAGCAATCAACACGTTCGAATCAAGGCCGATGATGAATGGCTCGAAACCCAAGCGCTGATTATTGCCAGCGGAGCGTCGGCCCGGTATCTCGGACTGGAAAATGAAGAGAAGTTGATCGGCCACGGACTGACTTCGTGCGCAACATGCGACGGCGCATTTTACAAAAATGTGCCGGTCTGCGTCGTTGGCGGCGGCGATTCCGCGGCGGAGGAATCGTTGTTTCTCACCCGGTTCGCTTCGAAGGTCTATCTAATTCATCGCCGCGATAAAATGCGCGCTTCCGTCATCATGCAAGAGCGCGTGTTTGCGAACAAGAAGATCGAGCCGATCTGGAACACGGTCGTGACGCAATATATCCCCGACGAAAAGGGGGAGATGCAGGCCGTGCGCCTGCGCAACGTGGAGACAGGCGAAGAGCGCGAGCTCGCGGTGGCGTGTGTGTTCGTGGCCATTGGTCACGATCCGAACAGTCAACCGTACCGAAGCAAGCTCGACATGGATTCGGACGGCTACCTGGTCACGAAAAACTTGGTGGAGAGCAAACATCCCGGCGTATTTGTGGCGGGCGACGTTGCAGATCGCGTTTACAAGCAGGCGGTGACCGCAGCTGGGTCCGGCTGCGCGGCGGCGATGGATGCGCAGAAGTACCTGAGCGAGCTCGATTCTTGATTTGAGATTGCCGAATGCCGATTGCCGAATCAAAGACAGTCGTTCGCACCGCGGACTTAAAGGCACGAACAAAGCAGTTTGCATTACGTGTAATGAAACTGGTCGATTCGCTGCCTCGGACAATTCAAGGGCGCGTCGTAGCAAATCAGATTATTCGAAGTGCAACTTCAGTGGCCGCGAATTATCGAGCAGCATGCCGGGCGCGGTCGCGCGCTGAATTCATTGCCAAGATTGGAGTCGTAGAAGAGGAAGCAGACGAAACCGCTTTTTGGTTAGAATTGATCATAGATTCTGCATTGCTCACTGAGACGAGGACTCGTCCCCTGCTGAGCGAGGCTGGGGAACTTGTCGCGATCATGGCTGCTTCGCGAAAATCGGCATTCGGCAATCGGAAATTGGCAATCCAATGAAAATCTGCGACCTGACTCAGTTCTATTCTCCCGTAAGCGGGGGCGTGAAACGGTACGTTCACGAAAAAATCGCCTACATCAGGAATTACTCGCCTGATGACAAGCATGTTCTTATCGTCCCAGGGCGAAGAGCCGAAGTGACAACGAACGGCGTGTCGCGCGTCTACACGATTCGTTCGCCTCTTGTGTCGCGCGCGGGCCAATATCGCGCGTTGCTGAATTTGCGAGCGGTTGACGAAATTTTGGAAGCGGAACGGCCCGACCTGATTGAGTCCGCCGATCCTTATCAACTCGGCTGGAAAGCGGTGAAGCTTGGCCGTGTGCTGCGCGCGCCCGTGATCGGATTTTATCATTCGCATTTTCCCGAAGCATATCTGCGCAACAGCGCCAAAATCTTCGGGAAAATCGCGACGCGCCGCGTGATGAAGCTTTCCCGGGTTTACGTGCGTAAACTTTACAATGAGCACGCCGCAACGTTGGTAGCATCAGAACGGCTGGCGAGCGTGCTACGCGATTGGGGCGTGCGCAACGTGCGGGTCGTGAGTCTCGGTGTGAACCTTGATATTTTTCGTCCCGACGCATCAGAGAAGGACACAATACGCCGCGCGCTTGGTCTCAATTCACAAAAAAAAGTCCTTCTTTATGTCGGCCGTCTTGCGAAAGAAAAGAACACGGCAACTCTGTTTGCCGCGTTCAAACTTCTGCAACAACGCCGTCCGAATGAATTCCAATTGCTCGTCATCGGCGATGGACCCGAACGAACTCAGCTCCGGAAACTCCAGGCGCGAACTAAAAACGTTTCATGGGTTCGTTATTGCGCCGATCCGCGCGAGCTGGCCCGCTACTATCGCGCCGCCGATCTCTTCGTTCATCCCGGTGTTCAGGAAACATTTGGATTGGCGGCGTTGGAGAGTCAGGCGTGCGGGACGCCGGTAGTGGGAATCCGAGGCAGCTGCATGGACAAAATCATTTGTCATGACCAGAAATCATGGGCGCGCGAAAACAGCGCGGAGGCGCTGGCGCACGCGATTGCGGGTTCCGCGACAAAGAAATTGTTAACTCTCGGCAGGAATGCGGCAAAGAAGGCGCGCCGCCTGTATAGCTGGGAGCGCGTGTTTGACGAACTGTTTTGCATTTATCGCGAGGTTCGCGCAAACTACCGCCAATTCTAAATGGCGGACGACAATCACCAGCCGTTCCTCATTCGTGGCTATCGCAGATCGGACCGCGAAGCCGTCCGAAAACTCTGCTGCGACACCGGCTTTCTTGGCGATCCGATTGATCCGGTGTACGAGGATCGAGAATTGTTCGCTGATTTTCTCACCACCTATTATACGGATCATGAACCCGAATCATGTTTTCTCCTGGAAATGGACGGCGAGATTCGCGGTTATCTGCTCGGCTCGCGCAAGCCGCTGCGAAACCAACTCTACGCGCTGTATCAAAATGTTTGGCTCTTTTTTCGCGCGCTAACGCGCTATTTCCGCTACAAGGCGCGGTCGCGCCGGTTTATTCGCTGGCTTCTTGTGCATGCGCATTTCCACGTGAATCTGTTGCCAGATGCTCGCAAGGTGTCGACAACCCGCGCGCTCATGAGCGCGTATCTCAGCTATCTGTATCGCTCCGGCGAGAAACGTGTTTACGGGCAGATCGTAACGTTTGAAAGCCGGCGCGGAGAGAAAATGTTCGAGCGCTACGGGTTCAAGGTTCTCAATCGGGGGGAGATCACAAAATACAAGGCGTTCTATCCCGGGTCGGTCTATCTCAGCACAGTCATCAAGAATTTAGAGACAGCCGGGCCTCTTTCCGCTTATTCGCGTCTCCGCGAATAATCGGACAAGTGTTTCCACAGAGCCCAGGAGTTGGGCGGAGAGCCACTTCGTAAGCGTTATCCCGCGAAAAGTGACAGCCGCGTCACTTTTGAGGTTCAACGCGCGCATAGAAACGATTGTCGAAGTTAACGCCTTATGAGAAGAAACTACATTGCGACATCCAGCGCGACCCGTACGCAAAGCGGACTATTGGCCGCGTTGGTGCAACAGATTCACCATGACCTGCGGGTCCAACATCCCGAATGGGTCCAGCCAGGTGGCGGTTGCCCGATGTGTGATTCTTATGAGGCGCGCCTGACGGAATTACTCGGTCCCTTTTATACGAACGGGGAACCGAATCGAAACCCGCAGCAGTTACGTGGATAGATTCTCTATTCGGTGCGCAGCGCCGTCATCGGATTGACGCGAGTGGCGCGGCTCGCCGGGAAGAAACAGGCGAGGAGCGCCGCAGTGGCGAGCATCAAACTAGCGCTGACAAGCGCCAATGGATCGGTCGGACTCACTTCATACAAGATTTTGGCCAGGACCCGTCCCGCAGCGAGCGAAAGGAGGAGGCCGACGCCGAGGGCAAGAGCCGTTTGCATCGCGCCCTGTCGCATGATCAGGGCAAACACGTCGCGCCGATGTGCACCCAATGCCATGCGGATTCCAATTTCGCGGGTCCGGCACGCGACAGCATAAGCTTTCACTCCGTAAACGCCGACCACGGCGAGCAACAACGCGATGCTCCCGAACGCGCCGAACAACATCGCACCGAGTTTCACGATCCAAAGGTTGGGCGATTTCTCCATTAGATCGAGATAAGGTCTCATCTGCAGAAGCGGCAGGTCGGGATCGAACTCGCGCAATGTTTGTCGCAGCGTCGGCATCATGGCGGCCACAGCATGTCGATCTTGGGTGTTGAGGCGCACGTGCATGTAAATCTGACCGCCATATCCCTGCGCCAGAGGCACGAACAATCGCGCGATGATCGTGTCGCCCGAGACAGAATGAAGATGTTTACTGACGATGCCGACAATTTCCATGTCGCTAGGCGAGCCATCCTTCGGCGGTTGCGTGTAACGAATGTGCTGCCCGATTGCGTCTTCGTGAGGAAAAAGTTTTTTCGCCATTTCTTCGTCAATGATGGCAACACGACGCGCGTCCTTCTTCTCGCATTCCTCCTGAGTGAAATCGCGGCCGCGCAGCAGCTTTACGCCAAGCGCATCGAAGTAACCGGGCGTCGTCGCGGTGTAGAGCGCATTTGCGCTTGGGTCGGGCGCTTTCGGATCGTTAGGCATGGCGTCTTTCGCGCGCACAATTCGACGTGCGCTCGTGAAATCCGCGTAAGGCAACATTGTACCCGCGGCTGACGCGGTCACGCCAGGCAGCGCGCGCGCGCGTTGCACCATCGCGAATATTGTTCGACGCGCGTCGGTCGGAGTTTTTTTCAGCAGGGTGAAGTCGAATTCGGCGATGATGTCGCCCGGGGCAACGAAACCGGGATTGAGCCCCGCGGCTTTGAGTGCGCCACGGAAAAACAATCCGGCGGCGAAAAGCAGCATGAGCGAGAGCGCGATTTGCGCCATGACCGATATGTGTCGCGGCGCGAAGAAGCGGCTAAAACGTCCGATGCGCGCCGGCTCGCCTACCTGTTCTTTAAGGTCCTTAACCAGATCGGCCTTCGTCGCTTTCAATGCCGGGCCGAGGCTAAAGAGTATCGTCGCGATGAGGCAGAACAAAAACGTCACCGACAGAACGACAAAATCCGGTCGTAACTTCAGGATGACAGAGAAGTTCACCGAAGAAAGCAAACCTACCAGCTGTTGCAGCAGGAGATCGTTGCTCCACGTGCTAAGAAGCAGGCCGACGATGCCGCCGCAAACCGCGAGCAGTAGACCTTCGCATAGTAATTGCCTGATGATTCTCCAGCGCGATGCGCCGATTGCGAGTCGAATCGCGATTTCCTTCGAGCGCGAGGTGGCGCGCGCGAGCAGCATGTTGGCGAGATTCAAACATGCGATGAGCAGCACCGCGCCGGCCATCGCCATCAGCAACGTCGCGACTAATGTAATTGGCCCATCGTCCTCCGGTTGCGTGCTCAGGCTGAAACGCGACGGCGTTTGGATTTGTAACTCTCGCGCGCCTTCGGCGCCGTCCGGTTGAATGCCATTGAGTCGCTGCGCCAGTACGGGCAGCCGCGGCTTTGCCGTGGCGATCGTCAGGCCGGGCCGCAGCCGCGCGGCGAGATTGAACGTGTAATTCCTCGGGTTCAGCACATCGTGCATCGTTTCGGAATCGCCGAAGGCCGAGCCAAGCTGGGAGCGCATTCCGAGCGGCACCCAAATGTCGGGCGCGACCAGCACGCTCGCGCCGCTGAACCCATCCAGCGTGATGCCGATGACCGTGTAGGGCTGACCGTTTACCTGCAATGTGCTGCCGACAAAATCGGAGCGGGAGCCGTTGCGTTTCCAAAATCCGTAGCTCGCGACGACTACCGCAAGATTTGCGTTCGGTTTGCATTCCTCGGCGTTATAAAACCGGCCGCGAAACGGCTTGGCGCCCATCATCGAGAAATAATTTTCGGACGTTATGAACGCGAAGCTGCGCCGCATCTCGTGATCGCGCCCAATCCCAGCGACGGCGAACTCGATCGCCGCTACATCAACAAACACATCTCCGCCGTTCTCGCGCAGTTCGCGGTACTCGTTATAGGAGAACTGCCGATAATCGTGGCTCGCGTTTTGGCGTGCTGTAAACACATTGACGATTTCGTCCGGCCGCAGAGGAATAGGCGAACGCAACACCACACCATTGATCAGCGCGAAAATGGCCGAGTTAACTCCGATCGCCAGCGCCAAAGTTATCACCGCCACCGCCGTGAATCCTGGCGCCTTGAGAAGCTGCCGCAAAGCAAACTTGAAATCCTTGATCATGAAAACCTTCGTTTGTTTTCACTGAGATGCAGTCTGCGTGCGCTTTGGATTCAACAAATCGAGCGCATAGAGTTGAGGCGGCGTGGACACTAGACCGAATGGAGTTACGATAATTTGATGAGCAAGCGGATCGGTTTTTTAATTTTCGATGGCCTGACTGCGCTCGATCTGGTGGGGCCATTCGACACCTTCGCAGTCGCGACCGAGCTCGCATCATCTCGTGAAAATGGCCGTGCCTACGATCTCGTGACGGTGGGACTAAAGAGCAAGGCAGTGGTGGCGGAGTCTGGGATGCGCTTTCATCCTGATACCACAATTCTGAAGGCTCCTGCTCTGGACACTCTGATCATACCAGGAGGGGAAGGACTGCGTCGTGCGGATGTTGCGAGCAAGATTTCCGACTGGCTACAGCGACGAGCCTCAAACACCCGTCGGCTGGTTTCAATTTGTACAGGAATATATGGTCTCGCTTACGCCGGCTTACTTGATGATCGGCGAGTAAGCACGCATTGGCGCTTCGCTTCGCGAATTACTTGCGAGTTTCCAAAACTCAAAGTAGAGCCCGACGCTCTCTTTGTGAAAGACGGAGCGTTTTATACTTCGGCCGGCATAGCGGCGGGGATTGATCTGTGCCTTGCGTTAATTGAAGAAGATTATGGACCCAAACTGGCACTCGATGTCGCGCGTGAGCTGGTCGTTTACTTAAAGCGGCCGGGCGGCCAGGAGCAATACTCACAACCTTTGCAGTTCCAGATTCGGTCGAGCGATCGATTTTCCGAGATCATCGCCTGGATTGCCAGCCATCTCGGCGAAGACCTTTCTCAGGAGGTGTTAGCCAGCAAGGCTGCGTATTCGCCACGACATTTCCAGCGTCTGTTCAGAAATGCATATGGCGTGACGCCAGGGCGGTTTGTGGAGAAATTGCGCATGGACGAAGCCAGAGCACGCCTGGCGATTCCACGAAGCACGGTCCAGATTGTTGCGGAATCGGTGGGCTTTAAGAATCGCTTCGTCTTTAGCCGCGCGTTTGAGCGTCGGTTTGGTCTGAGCCCGAACGCATATCGACAAAGTTTTCAGTCTTCGGAAAAACGGGCTTAGCGAAACTGCCATTTCTGACTGAATTCATCACAATCTTGTCCTCGACAGGGTTGCTTGCACTTGCACTCTCTAGCCATGTTTATGAAATCTATTTGGATTGGTTTTGTTGGGGTCATGCTTTTTGTCGCAAGTGCATCGGCCGCGAGTTCCGTACTGCAGGGAATCGTCAAGGATGCTAACGGACATCCGATTCAAGGCGCGAATATCCGGATTGAAGCGACAAAGACTGGCAAATTGCTCACGACGGTCAAAACCAATGTAAACGGCCGTTACACTTTAGAGGGTCTCGCGGCAGGCAATTACCGGGTGACACTGGTTGTGAATGGTGCCGTAAAGGCTTCCATCAACAATACAACGCTCGAACCAGGTGAATCGACACAGCTGAATTTTGAGCTCAAACAAGCGCGCGCGTACGTAACCGTAACGAAAGGTAAACATAGGGTTTGGATGCCGCCTTTTACCGGAAGTCGTCTGCCCGGTCGCTGGGTGGAAGTTGATGACAGTGGCGGCTGGTCGGCGGCGAACGCTACTGCTAATCACATCGTAAGGGTCAGTGCGGAAGAACTGTCACGGGAAGTTCACAACTACAACCCGGGCGATAGATGATGATGCTATCGCCGTTCTTCGTATGTTTAGCGGTGGTCGGGACACACGCATCGCACCACAGAAGTTAGAAGTCTCCGAGTTTTGCTCAATTTTCCTGCTGGCGGTGAGTATCTCCTCAAGTAGCGATCGAGCCCTACGTTCCTTGTTGCTCCGAGTGCCGCGAGAGTTTGTACCGGGCGCTCAAAGCTGCCGCGAATCCAGCATCTTAAATCAAGCGCGCCAGAAACTGATTAGCAGAATCAGGATAAGCGTGGTCACACCGAGCCAGGGGATCATGACGACTTCGATCCTCACTTTGCGAACGACCGGAATATCGTTGTCGACGTTCGGATCGCGGTCAAAGAACCGGTGACGATTGCGAAAGATGTATGCGCCTCCCGCCAAGTAGATGAGAAAGAAAAATGTCGCGGCGATACGAAGAGCAGGAAGAACTACGGGATTAATCAGTGCGAGCATATCATGTATAGACGCGATCATTTTCCCAGCCATTCGGGTTTGCTTGATCCACGCGGGACCAGGAC
>WNGO01013628.1_pt1 | contig 10520 bp, 9 predicted proteins | sample 5400511 | NCBI WGS metagenome assembly WNGO01 (sample SAMN13153380, study PRJNA577476) | soil metagenome | isolation source: 20 cm soil or saprolite under Garry oak tree replicate 2 | place: USA:California | collected 2016-06-15
CCATCTCGCACCGGCGTGCGGGCGCTCCAGTTGAGCAGCTTCGCGGCGCGCCCCGTCTCGAGCGCCGTGTCGCGCACCTCGCCGGGACGGCCCTCGACAAAACTTGGCGGGCCCTGGTAGGCCGCCAGCCTGGTCAGCTCTTCGACGATAGTCCGTACGCTGGTGGCAACCCCGGTTCCGATGTTGATGGCGCCGATGGCGCGCGACTTGAGTGCGTTGAGGTTGGCGTCGGCGACGTCGCCGACGAAGACGAAGTCGCGGGTCTGCTGTCCGTCCCCGCGGATCTCGGGTGGCCGGCCGGAGAGCAAGCGGTCACAGGTGATGGCCACCACACCCGCCTCGCCCGTGCCATCCTGGTACGGGCCATAGACATTCGAATAGCGAAGCGCGAGCGTGGACAACCCGAAGCTGCGACTGAACATCCCGAGGTACCCTTCCGCGGCGAGCTTCGCCGCGCCGTAGGGCGAGAGCGGAGCCGGGGTGGTGCGCTCCGGCGTCGGCAAATGGGGCGCATGGCCGTAGATCGCGCCGCCCGACGACGCGAAGATCACGCGCCGGCAGTCGGCGTCGACGCTGGCGCGAAGCAGCCCTACGGTCGCGACGACGTTCACCATCGCGTCGCCGGCCGGATCGCGGACGCTGCGCGAGACGCCACCCTGCGCCGCCAGGTGGAGGATCACATGCGGACGGAAGTGGGTCACGACCGACGCCGACGCCGGATCGGTGAGATCGACAGTTTCCAGGTCGACCCCGGGCGGCAGCGGCTCGCCGCACGCGTGCCGCAGGTCATCGATGACGAGCAGAGCGAAGCCATCCGCGGCGAGGCGCTGCACCGTATGCATGCCGATGAACCCCGCGCCTCCGGTGACCAGGATCCGTCGCGGCGTGGAGCTCATCGATGACGGCCCTGCAGTGGTTGCGGCGGCAACGTCGCGGTCTGCTGCGAGCGGCCGTATCGGTCGCGGTCGGCGGTGTCCTCCTGTTCTTCGTGCTGCGAGCCATCCGAACCGCGGACCTGGTGGAGACGTTGTCGGACATCTCCCCCGGGCTGGCGGTGCTGGCGGCGATCGGCGCCTTCGCTTTTATCGTGGCGCGGGCCTGGCGGTACCGGTTGCTGCTGGGCATCGAACGCTCCAAAACCGGGACGCTGCTGGCCATCACGTTCGCGAGCTGGGGAGCCAGCCTCGTCCTGCCCGGCCCGAGTGGCGACGCCGCGTTCGTTTTGCTGGCCCGCACCCGACTCAAAACTCCGGTTGCGGTGGGCGCCGGTGCCGCGGTCTTGAGCCGCTTGCTGGACGTGGCCAGCCTGGTGCTGATCGCGCTGGCGACGGCCCCGCTGGCCGGGGTCAACCTGCCGCGGGCGCTGCTGATTGGTGGGCTGCTGATCGCGCTGCTGATCAGCGCCGGGCTGACCGCGATGTTCTGGGCGCGCTCCCGGCGGCTGATCGTGACCTGGCTCGAGAGCTTGCCCTTGCCACCCGCCCTGCACCAACGGCTCCACGTCGCCATCGAGGAGCTCGGATCCGGGAGCCGGCCCATGCTGCTGGTGGCGGCCACGCTGGCCGCGCGAATCGCGACCGGCCTTCAGTATTTCGCGCTGTTCGCCGCGATCGAGCAGCCGATTTCGCTGGTGCAGGTGTGGTTCGCGCTGAGCATTCGAACGCTGTTGTTCGCGGTCCCCGTCCAGGGCCTGGGCGGTCTGGGGACGACCCAGCTCTGGTGGACAGCCGGGCTGACGCTGATTGGATGGCCGGCCCGCGCCGCCCTGGCTACCAGCCTCGCCGTCCACCTGGTCGACCTGCTGGTGTCGGTGCCACAGGCGGCGCTGGGCTGGGCGTACCTCCAGTTCCGCCGGCCCGTCCCCGACGACGCGCTGCCGGCTGAGGCCGAGGCTCAGCGGGTCTGAGCGACCCGGCGCTCCTTCTCCCTCGCCCGGGCGACGGTCGGGGAGGGGGTTTTCGAACTGACGACCACCGGCCGGCGCCGCCAGTTTGCCGTGCCACCACGGCGCCAGTCGACATTCGGTTGCTCCAGCTCCACCGGATCGACCCGGGAGGCGTGCCGCTCGACGATGTCGATGACGGACTCGATCAGCGTGTCGCCGAGATAGTGGGGCTGCAGCCCGAGGTCGAGAAGCTTCTGATGCTTGGCGTTGTAGTAATGCTCCTCGCGCTCGACCCGCGGGTTGGGCAGGTGCACGATGCTCGTGGTCAGCCCGTGGGCGGCGCGGGCGTCGCGGACCTTCTCCGCCAGGGTCTTGACCGAGAATTGCTCGGTGAACTGGTTGAAGACCCGGTACTCGCCTTCGGTGGCGGGATTCTCCAGCGCGAGGCGGACGCAGGCGACCGTGTCGCGGATGTCCAGGAAGCCTCGGGTCTGGCCGCCCTTGCCGTAGACCGTCAGGGGCAGCCCGAGCGCGGCCTGGACGCAGAAGCGATTGAGCACCGTTCCCCAGATCGCGTCGTAGTCGAAGCGGGTGCTCAGCCCGGGGTCCATCGCGACGTCGTCGGTGTGGTTGCCGTAGACGACGCCCTGATGCAGGTCCGTGGCGCGCAGTCCCCAGATCCGGCAGGCGAACTGGATGTTGTGGCTGTCGTGTAGCTTCGACAGGTGGTAGAAGCTGCCCGGCTGCATCGGGAAGGGCAGACGGTCCTGGCGGCCGTTGTGCGTGATGGTGAGGAAGCCCTCCTCGATGTCGATGTTCGGGGTGCCGTATTCGCCCATCGTGCCCAGCTTGATGAGATGCGCCTTCGGGGCATGATCGCGGAGCGCAAAAAGAAGGTTGAGCGTCCCGACCAGGTTGTTGACCTGGGTGAGGGTGGCATGCGGCAGGTCGATCATCGAGAACGGCGCACTGCGCTGTTCGGCAAAGTGCACCAATGCATCAGGTTGGGTCTTAAGGATCAGCTCGGTGACGGCGCGCGCGTCGCAGAGGTCCATCTGCCGCCAGTCGATCCGGTGACCGGTCAGGCGGCGCCAGAGCGTGACGCGTTGGGGCATCGTCTTGATCGGGATCAGGCTCTGAGTGCCGCACTCGCGGTCCCAGCGGCGCCGGACCAGGCTGTCGACGCCAATGACGTCATGTCCCGCCTGGGAGAGATGCAGCGCGGTGGCCCAGCCGAGGTAGCCATCGATCCCCAGCACGATGACGGTTTTCTTGCTCACCGGCGCACCCGGATGCTAACGCGGGAAGATGAGATGCCGATGAGAGCATTATCCCCCCACCCTGACCCTCCCCCACAAGGGGGGAGGGGAACACCCTCAGTGCTTGAGGCGAACGGTCAGCAACAGCATCGGTCGAACGATGCGCCACCAGTCGCGGTAGGCCTTCATCTTCGTGTAGCCCACCGACCGGTCGGGCGGGTAGTACTTCGTGACCGGCACCTCGCAGACCCGGTACCCTCGCCGGATCGCCTGGTAGAGCAGGTAGGGCTCGAGCTCATAGCGATCCAGCCATGATTGGCCAAGCGGCCAGTCGCGGCAGATCGCGGTACGGAACAGCTTGAAGCCGTTCGTCGCATCGGTAACCCGGCGCAGCGTGACTAAAGAAAACAGGACGGAGTATCCGCGGGTCATCACCGTGCGGCTCATCGGCTGGTTCAATCGCCGTCCCTGGGGCAGATAGCGAGACCCCTGGACGAACTCGTGGCCGCGATCGACGATCGCCTCGGCGAGGCGCACCAACTCGTTGGGGTCGTCCTGGTCGTCGCCGGCCATAATTCCGGTCAGCGCCATACCGTGTTCCTGGTCCCATTCGATGCCGGTGCGAATCGCCGCGCCCACGCCGCGGTTGGTCGGGTGGCGCAGCACCCGGGCGCCGGCCGCCTCCGCCTCCGCGGCAGTCGCATCGGTCGAACCGTCATCCACGACGACGACCTCATCGACCAGCGGGCGTGGGATCCGGGAGACGGCCCGGCCGATCTTTCCGCCCTCGTTCAAGGCAGGGAGGATGACCGCAATCGATTGGCCCCGGTACATCAGCCACGAAGGCCGGCGCGGATTCCGCCGGCGACCAGCTCCACCTGGGCGAGTGACATCTCCGGATAGATCGGCAGCGAGAGGCTGTGAGCCGCCAACCGCTCCGCCGTGGGGAACGCGCCCCGCCGGTAGCCGAGCTCGTTGAGGGCCGGCTGCAGATGGAGTGGCGTCGGATAGTGGATGCCGGTCTCGATCCCGCTGGCCTGCAGCGCGTCGCGCAGCCGATCGCGTTGCTCGGTCTCGATCACGAACAGGTGGTAGACATGCCGGCCCTGCGCGCCGGCCGGCGCGATGCGGATCGGCAGTCCCTCCAGGTGCTCCCGGTAGGCATCCGCCAGATACTGGCGGCGTGCGTTCCAGCCATCGAGGTGGGGCAGCTTGACCCGGAGCACGGCCGCCTGCATGGTATCGAGCCGATGGTTTAGCGGCAGGCTGACGTGCTGATATTTCGTCTTCTGGCCATAGTTGCGCAGCTGCCGGACCGCGCCGGCCAGCTCGGCTGACCTGGTCAGCAACATGCCAGCGTCCCCGAACCCCCCGAGGTTTTTGGCGGGATAGAAGCTGAAGGCCGACGCGATACCGAAGCTGCCGGCGCGGCGGCCATTGAGGAGAGCCCCGTGCGCCTGGCATGCATCCTCGACGACGGGGACGCCGGCGGCGTCGGCGATGGCCATGATCGCCTCGATGTCGCAGATGCGGCCGAACAGGTGGACCGGCATGATGGCCCGCGTCGCCGGCGTCAGGGCCCCCCGCACCGCGTCCGGTCGGATGACCCCGTCGTCGTCGCAGTCACAGCCCGGAGTCGACCCCGACCGCATGTGGGACGCCGCAGTAGGCGGCGAATTCCTGCTCGAAGAGCTCGACGTCCTTGCCGAGGATGAAGTCCCCGCGGTCCAGCACCGCCTGCATCGCCTGGTTGAGAGCCGGCTGCAGGGATTGGATCTGGGCCTGGAGGTCGACGAAGCGGACCGCGCCGTTGAGCGCCGTGCTCACCCGGTCCTCTCCAGATATGAACGTGAGTGCGTCAACTGATCGACGGTGCCGATCACGCGTGCCGGATTGCCAACCACGACGGCACGGGGGGGCACGTCCCTGGTCACCACGGCGCCGGCGCCGACCAGCGCGGCTTCGCCCACCACGATTTCGGGCAGGAGCGTGGCATTGATGCCCACCCGGGCCGCCCGCTTGATGGTCGGCCCCCGCATGCAGTCGCGGCAGATCGGGTGGCGGTCGTTGGCGATCATCACCCCCGGGGCGAGGAAGACGTCGTCCTCTTCCAGGTGGGCGCCGATCCGGGATCCGGCGTAGATGACGCTGAAGGAGCGGATGATCGCGTGCGGGCCGATCGACAGGGTCAGGTCCGCGATCTTCCGCCCCGGCAGCTCGCCGACCACGGCCCGGGGATCGAGCTGAAAGGGCGTCGCGAGCTGCGCTTCGCTCACAGTCACCTGGCTGGTAAACCGCGCGGATATGCCGTACCTTGCGGGGGCGGGCCCAGGCGATCCGCACGATCGCGCTAGCGGGCGGGGTCTTTGAGGCCGAGTTCCTGGCGGGCCAGGGCGACCCCGGCCGTCATGTTGCGCAGCTTCTTGAAGGCGACCTCCCAGGAGCGGGTGCGCAGCCCGCAGTCGGGGGTGACGTGGATCCGCGCCGGGTCGCCGAAGACGTTGACGGCATAGAGCACCCGGTCGCGGACCAGCTCGGGCGATTCGATGAAGTCGCTGTGGATGTCCAGCACGCCCAGACCGAGCGCCGGCTTGTACGGCAGGTCGGCGAACTTCTTGATCACGTGGTAGCCCGGCCGGGCTTGATCCGTGGTTCCCAGTTCGCGGCTGTCGTAGTTGGCGAAGCCGACCGCGAACTGGCGGCATTGCGACATCCGCTCGATCGCCGGAAAGAACAGGTTGTAGTCGCTGAAGCACAGGTGGGTGGAAAACATCGCGTTCAAGCCCTCGACACTGGCATTGAAACTATCGACAAAGAGATCGAGCTCGTCCGGCTCGGTCGAGGCGCCCGGCTCATCGACCTGGATCCAGCGCGCGCCCAGCCGGATCAGCGCCATCAGGTTCGGCCGGATGAGGTTGCGGGCGATCTCCAGCACGAAGTCCCGGCGGGCGGCCTTGCGCTTGCGGCGTCGATCGGCGGCCGGCTCGCGCAGGTCGGTGTCGACGTCGTAGCGTTCGTCGAACGACCAGTCGGCGATGGTGTAGGCGCCGGTCACCGGGATCTTCAGCTCGGCGTCGGCTACGGAGACGAGGTAGGAGAACTCGGCATTGTGGAACGGCGTCCGCAGCGAGATTGGCGCAACGACGGCCGCCTTGGTGTAGTACTTGTTGTCGAAGGCCCGGACGCTGCCCCGGCGCTCGAAGCCGTCGCTATGGCTGACGGCCCAGTCGTACATCTCGGTGCGCTGCTGCTCGCCGTCGTACACGACGTCCAGGCCGGCGCCCTCCTCGAGCTTGAGCGCATAGAGGCTGGACCAGCGCTGCAGATCGGATTTCTGTTCTTTGCTAAAGGGCGCGTGCCGCAGCAGGTCGATCAGGCGCTCGTAGTCCGGAACCTTAAGCCGCTCGCCCCAGGCGCGCGCTTCCTCGAGATCGCGATCGCTGAGCGGCTGGCCGGCGTAAGCCTTCACCCGCCAGCCGGGCTTGTCCAGCGAGCCGATTTCGTGCGTCAGCAGCGGCTTGTGGTCGAGGTCGACACTCATACGGAGACCAGTTGTTTTACCCTTTTGGCCGCTTCACCCAGACGCTGCACCTTCTGCTCGGCGACCACGGTCGGCAGAAACGCGAGCTCGCAATTCGAGGATAAATAGAGGTTGCGTGGCCGAACGGTGTCGGCCAGGTGGCGGGCGACCTCCACGGTGTTCTCCAACGACTCCAGCATCGAGCTGCGCCCATCGATGACGCCCGCGACCAGGCCCTTGTCCCAGCCCGAACCCAGCTCGTTGACATCGGTTTCGACCAGGTCGACGCCGATGGCATCCACCGGCAAACGGCGTAGCTGGTCGACGTGCGGTCCGGCATCACCGAAGTAGACGTGGAAGGCCAGCGTCGCCCGAAGATCGCGATGCAGGAGCTCGAGGGCTTCTCGCAGCGGCGCCCAGTCTTTCGACTCGATGCCGAAATAGCCGATCCATGGATCCTCGAGATGGACGAGCTGGCAGCCGGCGGCAACCGCCGCATCGACCACCGGGCGCAAGACCTTGCCGGCCAGGTCGACCATCAGCTGGTTGCGGTCCCGATCGGTGCGCGCGGCGCGCGAGAACATGAAGGGAGACGGCAGCGTGGCGACCCGCGGGCGGGGGACGGAGGCGTCCGGCAGCAGGCCGTCGGCGTGATTGACGCCGGCGAGCGCGCCGGAGAGTTCCGGCTCACGAAAGAACGTGTTGGTGTCGAACCATCGGACCAGCGACTCGGGTTTGGCGGCGCCCAACGCATCCACCAGCGGCCGGAAGATATCCTGCCAGCGCAACAGGCCGTCTGAGAACACGTCGAGGCCGGACTTTTGCTGCAACCGGACGAACGCCGCGAGGTCCTCGGCGAAGGCCGCCTCCACCGCGTCCGCATCCACCCGGCCGCGGTCGAGACCGCGGGTCGACGCCACAACCTTCTCGGACCGTGGGTAGATGCCGTGCTGATACGCAAAGACGTTGATGGTGGAGAGTTTAGAGCACCCCACCCTGCCCTCCCCCAGACGGGGAGGGAAATTGTTGCGATGGGGGCGACGACTCTCAGGGACGGCGGAACAGCGCCAGGCCGTCACCCTCGGCAATCTCCTGGTATCCATCGGATTCGACGGTGCGCTCCTGATCCTCGAACCGCGTCGGGTCGTGGCCGAAGGTGGCAAAGTCAAGCGCCAGGTACTCGGCATGCTGGGTCCCCTCGAACTCGATGTCGTAGATGTATCGCCGGTGCGACAGGTGCGGCGTCAGGTTGTTCTCGGCGGCGACGCTCGCCGCCGGCGGAATCAGGTCGAGATTGTGAACAAAGGCGGCGTAGCGCGGCTCGGTTTGAAAATTGGCGGCCTGAAAGTGCCGCGAGAAGGGCAGGTCGCCGAAGAGATAGGCAAACGCGAGTGAGCTGAGAAGTACCGCCCCCGCCACCGGGCGCTGGATCGAGGGTCGGAGCCGGGCGAAGCCGAGGATGGACGTCCCGATCACCAGCGGGATCAGCGGGGCGGAATACTGGCTGGTGAATGCCGACTGGGGGCCGTAGTTCGACAGCAGCAGCAGGGCCAGTGTGGGGATGACGAGGACGATCGCGAACCCGGAGATCAGACTCAGGCCCAGGACGGGGCCGAATATCCCCGCCAGGAACTTCAATTTCTGGGCCTGGAAGAGGAGGTGCGCGATGCGGCCCGGGTGTCTCACCGCGGTCGCCATGATGTCCTGCGGGCTGGAACCGAGCTCGGCGTATCGGAACGCCAGCCTGCTGGCGAAGTAGGCATAGGACCCGCCGCCCAGCGCCGGGATGATGATGCGGATCAATGCCAGGAATGCCGCGAGGCTTCCTGCCAGCACCCCGAGGCCGAGCTTCAGGTCGCGTTTGCCCAGCAGGAGGTAGGCGCCGAAGGCCATCCCGACCAGCGGCAGCTCCTCCTTGATGAAGAACGTCGATGCCAGGCTCAACACGAACCACCACGGCCGGCGGAGCTCGAGGAAATAGATCGCGAACCCGAGGGGAAGCACCGCCAGCGACAGCTCGTGGAAGTCGAAGAGGTTGATGAAGGCGAGCGGGAGAAAGAGAAAGTAGGCCGCCACCCAGACCAGCCGAGGCCAACCGGGCTCCAGCTTGTGCCGCGCCAGCAGGTAGATCGGCCAGACCCCCAGCGCGAGAAAAAGCGTCTGGATGACCACCAGGGTCTGCGGACGGGGGATGAGCGCATAGACCGGCAGCAGCAGCAGGTAGATCGGTGAGAAATGGTCGCCAATGTACGAGTGCGGCTGGGGCTGGGCAAGGCTCATCGTGGATTCGAAGAAGCGGCCCTGGGTGGTGTTCCAGAAGACCTGGTCGAACAGGCCCAGGTCGGATCCGAATGAGTGATAGGTCAGATGGCGAAGCACCGAGAGGACGCTGTACAGCAGGAAATACGTCAGCGCCAGGGCGGCGACGATGGAGGGCTCGACCCGATCAAGACGCCCCCGGGCCTCAATCATGCGAAGTGGCTCCTATAATGCGCCTAGCTCGGAGGGGAATTGAAGGGGTTAGGGATAACGCTGATCCTGGGGCTCGCCTGCCTCGGGGTCGCCGGATGTGGGAGTGATGGCGGCACGACCTACGTGCTGCAGTCGCAGTCGGCCTCGGCCGGTTCGTCGTCGGCCAGTGCCTCGGCGTCGGCGAGCGGCTCGTCGCTCCCGACGACCACCGTCACGCCTCCCGACAACAACTTCAAGATCGTCATCGACAGCCCGGACGGCGGGACCGCCATCGGCTCGCCGGTCGAGGTGGCCGGGACGGCCAGCGTCGACAAGGGCACCGTGGTCGCCGTCGTGCTCGATGCGGGCGGCGCCGAGCTCGGCCGGGCCACCACCACGGCCTCGGCCGCTAAACCCGAGTTCGGGCACTTCAACGTCACCGTCAGCTTCTCCGGCGCGGTGTCCGGACAGAAGGGCCAGCTCAAGGTCTTCGGGGTCAGCCCACGTGATGGGACGACACCCACGAGTTACTACTTCATCAGTGTGAGGTTCGCCTAGCGCCCGGGGCTGGAAAGCCGCCGACCGCCCGTTACATCGCGTGATGGGCGATGCCGCGCTCTCGATCTCGATAGTCATCCCGACCCTGAACGCCGGCCGCGCCTTCGGCACCGTCCTGCATCGGATCATGGGCCAGGGCCAGGTGCCACTCGAGATCGTGTGCGCCGATATGGGATCGACCGATGGGACCCGGCACATCGTGAGCCAGTTTCCGCTGGCCCGCTTCGTCGAGATCGCCGAACCGCCCGGGCCCAAAAGCTGGAATCGGGCGATGGAGGTGGCCCACGGCGACGTGGTGGTGTTCCTGGCGCAGGACGCGGTGCCCGGGAATGGCGACTGGCTCACGCATCTGACGGCGCCCTTCACCGACCCCTCGGTTGGCGGCGTCTACGGCCGGCACGAAGCGTCGATGGAGAGCGACCCGTTGTCCGGCTTCCGTCTCGGCCAGCGATTCTGCCGCGAAGCGCACTGGCGGCGGATTCGGGTGGGTGACCGCGTCCGGCATACGTCGCTGCCGTTCTTCATCGACAACGCCGCCGTGCGGCGCTCGGTCTGGCGCGGCATCCACTTCAACGAGCATCTCCCGGTCGGCGCCGACCGGGTCTGGGCCCGCCAGGTGGTGCTCGCCAGCTGTACCATCGCCTACGCGCCCGACGCGCTGATCATCAGGCAGGTGCATGCCAGCCTGCGGGCCGCCTACCGGCTTGCGGTGCTGACCGGCTTCACCGACGAGCACTTCGGCGACGACGGTGGCACGCTCTGGCCGGACTCGAGGCGGTTTACCAAGCGGGCCGTCTGGTACCTGTTTCGAGGCCTGGCCTGGGGCCAGCTCCCGTACCTGGCCCTC
>WNGO01003202.1_pt1 | contig 10517 bp, 7 predicted proteins | sample 5400511 | NCBI WGS metagenome assembly WNGO01 (sample SAMN13153380, study PRJNA577476) | soil metagenome | isolation source: 20 cm soil or saprolite under Garry oak tree replicate 2 | place: USA:California | collected 2016-06-15
GTGGTCAAACTTGGCGTTCAGCCAGTTGTCTGTGGTGTGACAGCCCTCGCACGTGGTGGAGAACTTGGCCGTAACGTGGTTCGGGTTGGAAGTGTTCTGAAAGTCAGACTGGTGGCAGGAGACGCACGCCGTGGACATGGTCTGGAACTTGCTGTTGGCGCCGCCCTTGTGGCAGGCATCGCAGGCGACGGCTGCGTGGGCACCGGTCAGCGGGAAACGATTGTTGTGCTGCTGCACATCTTTAATCGCGACCGTCCATCCGCGAACCGTGTGGCATTGCTCGCAATTCGCGCCCAGCTGGCGCTTGTGAATATCGGCGTGGCAGTCCTGGCAGCGCTGACCGACGTCGGAGAAAACCATTTTCACGTGACACTGGATGCAAGCGACGCCGCTGTGCATGCCGCGCAGAGGATAGCGCGTCTGGTTGTGGTCGAACTCGGGAAGGGCGCGGATCGGCTTCCAGCCATTCGCGGTGTGGCAGTTCTGGCACGGGATGGCCAGATTGCCGTGTGGACTACGCGTGCCTTCGGAGGCCTGCGCACGAGCGCTTCCCGAGAACGCGGAAAGCGCGAGCACGACAACGAAAAATAGTCTAGTTGTAACCCCAGCCCTCATGAGCTGCCCCATTGCTTTCGTTCTCTAAGCTCCAAGTAATTTTAGAAAAACGTGGCCGAAGACAAGTTGAATAATCGGCTTCTGCAATTCGCAGTCCAACTAGAGTATCGAGTTCGAGAGCTTAGCCAAAAGTTACGCCAGTGACGGCCCGAACGTCCTTTGGGTCAATGTTCTAATCCCGGAAAGTGGACCGTTACCTAAGTTTTTCGAGTGGGTCCTGCCAGATATTTGGCAGGTTTTTCCCGTCAATCCGTCGCGTACGAAAAGCCTACTAGGCTGTACAAAATACTCTACTTTGGCGGCGGCGGCAACAGCGAACTACACCTTTGAGATATACATCAGCCAGGGATGTGGAGCGCGGATCAGAGGTTCTACAACTATGTGCACACAGAAGGACACGATTCTAAATTATCGAAGCCGTGCCGCACTCACAGGCCTGATTTCTTACTACCGGCGACTGGGATGTTAGCACCATGGCAGGCCGCGCAGTCCTTTGGCGTGGGTTTGTAGAAGAGAACCGTTTTATCGGCGACGGTTTTGTTCAATTTGTGACAATCGGCACACTTGACGTTTTGGTGTGCGCCACGCAAGGGGAACGTGGTCCGCTTTTCGTGATCGAACAGCGAGGGCTTCCATTTCGCGCTGTTGTGGCAGTCGGCGCAGGGGGTAGCGTCACCTTTGGTGACGAACTGCTTTCCGTGAATGTCCTCGTGGCAGTCCTCGCACTGCATGGGGGCGGTTTTGAAATCCACATTGATCAGCTTGGTTTCGAGGTTTGGCGGTTTGTGGCAGTCGATGCACGCCGTGGCCCGATGTGCTCCGAGCAGGGGGAACTTGGTCTTGGAATGATCGAAGGCGGAGAGTTCCTTCCAAGACTTGGTGCTATGGCAGACCTCGCAACCGGCGGGAGTTTTGTCGGCGCGGAGCTGCGCCATGCGCTCGTTGAACTGTCCCTTATGGGGATCATTGTGGCAACTGGTGCAGTCGAGGGTCCTCCAGTGATAGATAACCGACGGTTTGGGCTTGAACTCAGAAGATTCCTTGTGGCATTCGGCGCAGGTTACCGCGATGTGGCCGCCAGTCAGCGCAAATCGAGTCTTCTTATGCTTGGCCAGGGTGAAGGTTGACGGTTTATATCCCTCCAGATTGTGGCACTGGTCGCAAGCATTGAAATAGGGAGCAGCGGCAAACTGATTAGCGTGTCGATCGGCATGGCAATCGGTGCAGCGCTCAAACTTGACTTTATAAACGGTGTCCTTCCCCTTGGGAGTGTGGCACTGCATGCACTCCAGCCGCGCGTGACCGCCTTGCAGAGGGTAGTCGGTCGAAGCGTGTTCTTTCACGGTGAAAAGGGAAGGCTTCCATCCCTGTACGTTGTGGCAGGCCGAACATTCGCCGCGATCCTTACGCTTGACGAACTGCCCGTTATGAGCATCCTTGTGGCAATCCGTGCACTTCTGGAATGGGATCTGCTTCTTGAAATCGCCGTTGGCGTGGCACTGGGCGCAATCGACGGTGGCGTGCTTGCCCTCGAGCGGGTACTTGGTCTTGGAGTGGTCGAAGCGCTGGTTGACGGACTGCAGGTTGATCCTCTTCCATCCACTGGTGTTGTGGCAGGAGTCGCAACCTTGCGGGAAGCTGCCGTGGTGCGGATCCTGGTGGCAATCGGAGCACTTGCCGAATGGAATGCCAACGTACTTCGGCTTGCCATCGGGACCGTTGGTGTGACACTTGCCGCATTGCACTTGCGCATGCAGTCCGGTGAGAGGATAACGGGTTTTGGAGTGGTCGAACTGGCCCACGTTCACGGATTTCCAGTCAACGAAGTTGTGGCAGGACTGGCACGTCGGGCCCAGACGGCCCTTGTGGAAATCTTCGTGACAGGTCGCGCAGGCGGTGGACAGACCAAGGTAGGTGCGGTTCAGATCCTTTTCCTTGATGGTCGGGCGTTCCTGCGGAGAGATGCGGGAGGGATTGTGACATTTGTTGCATTCCACCCCTGCGTGCTTGCCCTCAAGTAGGTATCCGGTTTCCTTGTGGTCGAAAGTCTTGGTGTCCCACTTGATAAGGGGAAAGTTTTCGCCATTGTGATCGGAGTGGCAACGCGCACACTCCTGGCTGGATCCCGGCGGAATGTGGTAGGTCGCGTGAAGCCCCTTGCGAGCTGAAATGCGGCTGCCGATTTCGGTGTGACATTCCACGCATTTGAGGGCAGCCTGGCCGCCAAACTTGTGACAGCTGGTGCAGTTGGCAGATCCGTTTAACGATTGGTGCGCACGCGCCAGCGGGCCGGGAGATATCTGGGCGAAGCTAACACCGGAGACTAGGAGCAATCCGACGAGGAGGAGGCTGGTCCGGATAGCGACGCGCAAAGCCAGCGACCTAAGCGCGCGATACTTTGCGATGGGCGCTCTACTGCGAAATGGTTTTCCTATATTCTTGCGGCGCACCACACCCCTCGAGAGTTCGGCTTGCACGACAACCTACGATTCTCTGAAGTCTAGCGAGAAAACCGGGGTATTTGCCAGTCACTAAAGGTACACCCCGTTTTTCGTTAAGCAGGGTTGGTCTCGTCGCTGACCGCCGGAGGCAAGCAGGAGCATTCCGCCGTGAACTGAACTCGGCAGGTTGAAGATCTGAACGCAGTGCCAAAAGTTTTCTGATCGAACGGCATCGAAAATTACAATTTCGAACCGTTGCGGAGGGACTGTGCACAGGACGAGTTCTGAACTCGACGGACAGGGAGCGCAGGCCGAAGCCGCGCGGCGCATGGGACTTTCGGGCAGCACGCTAGCGTACGAGCTTACGAACTACGGGATCCTTTTGGTGGAATCGAGGCAGGACGTTCGCGTGGCTTTCGGTGGGAAAAACGTTCTCGGAAAAGTGAGGCGTCTTTTGTAACATAACCGCCATGGCGCGACTTCGCTCAGTCTCAGCCTTCCCGCTCTCTCACTGCATCCTGATCCTTTCAACCTTAATGTTCCTTCCGAGCTGCGGTGGGAGCTCGGGCGGCGGTGGTGGAGGTGGCCAGCCACCGGTAACGCCGTCGGGCTTGACTGCGACGGCGGGGAACCAGCAGGTCACTCTGATGTGGAGCGTAAGTTCCGGCGCGAGCAGCTATCACGTGAAGCGGGGGACGGTGTCGGACGGGCCGTACACCACGGTTGCGTCACCGACTGCGATCAGCTACACAGACACAAGCCTGACCAACGGGACGGCTTATTACTACGTTGTGTCAGCTGTAAATGCGAGCGGAGAGAGCGGGAATTCGGGTGAGAAGTCGGCAACGCCAGCAATTCCTGTGACCGGTGCTCAAGTCACAATTGATGTGCTGGCGAACCGGCATACGATCAGCCCCTACATTTACGGCGGGGTATATCCCAAGGATGCGCCGACAATCGCCGACAGCGGATTGAGCGTCGTGCGGTGGGGAGGGAATGCGACCTCGCGGCAATCTCCCACGCGAATCCGAGGAATGACGAAGCAGTCAAGTCGATTGCCGGTTCCACCGTGTCAAAGGACTGCACATTGTCCTTGTACACGGAACCGTTCCCATTAAGAGCGGCGAACTGATCCACTCCATTCGGCGGACACGCCACCATATTGGTCACGCTTCCTTTGGTAGCCGCGGAATTCGGCCCCTCAACCACCGCCAGAAGAAACGGCGGCCCGTTCGGAGGCACTGGCACGAGATTCGTGACCTGATGCTGCATGCATAGCGGGAGCGTGCTGCCATCGCCCACAATGAGCGACGTTCCCCATGCATTCGCGCCCAGTACATTGGCCTGCCACCGAGTTCCGAATGCCGCATACGCTGTGGAACTCGTCAGATAGTCGTATTCATTTGCCATCACTACGAGCCCGCCACCATGCGAAGTCGTATCCCATTTGGCCCACGTGAATCCGAATCCAAACGGATCGGTACCGGCTTGCGTGACCGCCTTGTCGAGTTGCTTCTTCAAGTCGGCCAATAGCGCAGCCTCAGAGGTCGCGAGCCCGCTTGGATTTCCCGCCAACACAATCGCCCGATACAACTCATAGTGCGCGAGCCCGCTGACGTCGTAGAGATTGAGCGTGTCCGCAGCATCGTTTGGCCCGGTGATGTATGCATTTGCCCATGCCGCGGCCTTCTGCAGATAGTACGTCGGATCCGTGTGCGGCAGCCCAGCCGGCAAGTTCGTCGCTCCCTGCAGCGCGAAATACAACTCCGTTGCTCCCAGTTCCATGTCGTCCCGCCACTCCACCTCCGGATAGAAGTCGAACGGCCCCACCGTCAACAGATTGCCCGTGGGTGACGTGTTCGCCAGATCAAAGATGTGCTCGGCGGAAAGCAGGCACTGATTCGCATAAGCGGAATCACTGGCAGCAAACACCTTGTAGCAAAGCCCGAAGTCCGCCGCCAGACGCCCCGCGATGTTCGGGCTGATCGCCGCTCCCGATCCTTCCGCCGTATTTAGAAAGACGGGTCTGTGACAGATGTACTGAAACGGAGCCGCGCACCCTTGCCAGTTGTCATCGGCCTGCGGCAGTCGCCATATATCGTGATCGCCGGTAAAGTTGTGTCCGCGCCCGATCCCACTCCAACTTGGTAATAGAGTGTCCGGCTGCCGTCGGCCCACATTTTCTGCAACCAGTCGAGTCCAAAGCGCCCCTCAGAGATGAAGTTCGACGCGCTCGATCCCGAACCCATCTGCCCGGGAAAGTCGCGCACGCCCGCGAGCATGAGCGCAACCGTGTAGCTGTGCGTCTCCACGAACTTCAGATAGTCGCCCGCATCCCACCATCCACCCGAGGCATCCAGTACTGCTCCGGTTGCAGTCAGAGCGCCCGCGCTGTCGTTCTTGCTGAATTTCGGAGTGAAGTACGCACTCGCGCTCTGATCGTTCAAATGACCAGGAGCCGTGCGCAGGCTGTTTGGAATGTAGTTCGCTCCGTCCCGCGAGGTCTCGTAGTAGAAAAGTGAATTGGCCAGCGGCGTCGAATAGAGGTTCGTTCCCGAGTCGATCTTGAATGACGGCGACGTGGCGGCAAGTGGCGATGCTACAGAAATCGTGTAAGTACCAACCGTCGAGAGGGAATCGAAATCGAGCGCATAAACGAAGCTGAACGTTCCCCACTTTCCGAGATTCGCACCGATCGCAGCGGAGTACACGGTACTCCCGCCGGAATTTTTCACAGCAAACGTCGCACCAGTCTCAGCAGCGGTTGCCATCAGGTAGCCACGCTTCGTGGCGCCGGTTGCATATCCAACTTGATTGACGCGGACGTACGCGCTGGCAGCATGCCCAACGCCCAATCCCACAAGAACGGTTACAGCCACACTCAAAATGCGAGACAGGACACGCAAGGATTGGTTTCTATTCGGGGTCCCCATAGCGCCTCCTCAATTGAACCGTTTTAATAAAACGCATGAATAGTCCTCCACTCCCGATTAGCTGTCAATACGAGAATTCCCTGAGATTGTGACCCGAAGATATATCGAGGAAGAGGTTTCTAGGTTTCAGAGTTTCAAGGTTAGGAAACAACGGAACGGCAACCTTTCCTCTCGCGGAAAACTCCAGCCAAAAGGAAAGTGTTGCCGCTCCGGAATTCTGCCTCAGTTGTGGTCTCTAGTCTGCCAGTTTGCCCGACCGGGTCACATTGCCGGGTACTCGGTTCTTGTACCTCCACGACGTTGCCGGCGCCATCGGCGTGGGTGCTTCGTGCGCTGCGGGCCGCGCCTGGGCGTCAGCATCCGCCCGCGAGTAATCGCATCCTTCGAGGTTGGGATGGTCTTCGTCACATGGAATCAGGATGTAAGCGTGTCCCTCCGTTTCGTAGTTCTCCGGCGGAACCCCCTGAGCGACTCCGAAGCCCGCTATCTCGCCGCGATCGTTGATCGCTACTGCATAGGTCAACTGCAGACTCGATCCTGCGGGTATCAGCGTATTCAGATCAACCATAGGCCCGTTACCTTCCCACAAGAACGCGTGCTCGCCCACACCGATCACCATGTGCGCGCGGTCCTCCGACGTACCAACCACCTGACCTCGTGAATTCACATAGTAAGCGTTGCTCGACGTGTCCACGGGAAAGGTGCCGAGATCGATCAGTCGGCCGTGTCTCCACAGCACCGCATGATGATCCTGGGGCGAGACGGAACCGGGCAGATCCACCTTGCCCGCAATATCGCCAGAATCATTGATCCAGTTTGTGAGGCCGGTATCCCCGCCGAGCGTGCCGAGGTCCTGCATGCCGTGCTTCCTGGTCCAGAGGAACGGATGCGGAATGGCGTCGCCTGCCAGATTGGAAATGCCGACCACCTCGCCGCGATTGTTGAAGCCTAGAGGAGTCCCATTCGTGCCGCCGAGTGTACCGAGATCGGTCATTTTTCCGTTTTCCCACAGAAACGGATCAAGCGTCGGGACGCCCGTAGTCGCGTTCGGCGTCGTGTTGGTGTAGGAATTCCCTGCTACCTGGCCGCGCTCATTGATGAAATCGGCGATGGCATCGTCTCCACCGAGCGTGCCCAAGTCCTGCATAACGCCGTTCTGCCATAGAAACGCACGCGTCTGTGTCGGAAAGAACCCCGGAGCAATCAGACTAAAGTCATCGGGAACGGTATTCAGCGAAAGCCCTACTGCCTGTCCCTTGCTGTTGACGTTGCCGATGGCGCTCTCGTAGCCGCCCTCCAGAGTCCCGAGGTCAATGATCTTTCCGTCTTTCCAAAGGACCGCGCGAAATTGTCCCCAACCAGGAAGTAATGGATCCTCCTCGCCATTCTGCGCGGTTCCGGCGATGATCCCGTTCGAACTGATCCAAACAGCCTGACTGCTGGCTCCCCCAGGAAGAGTCCCCAGGTCGGTCCGTGCGCCGTTCTGTGACACGAAGGCGTGGGAGACAAAGCAGTCAATGTTGAAGCAGAAGATCGGGAATGCATCGGCTGCCGATGTATCCGCCCAACCAACTGCAGTGCCGCCATTGTTAAGGATGCCGTCGTGGGTATTGGCAAAGTAGCTTGCCGGTCCGCCAAACGTGCCCAGATCGATGAACTTATAGTGCCTGTGCTGCGCCAAAACTGGTGCGGACCATGCCAGGGTGAGAATGCTCACGATAATCGTGGCGGCGAATGGGTTCCTCTTCATAGACAACTCCCTTCACTAGAAATTCCTACCCGCGATAGGGAGCGCGCGGAGCGCAATCCGACGACACGAACCCCGCCGGGAACGAGCTCCCGTTTCTCCCATAGCCGGTGTAGATTTGAATCCCTGCGCCTGGACCGGAGGGAAGGAAGGCGTCAAAGCGCGGAATTGGGCACACTCTGCTTGACCTGCCGCCGCTTGGTCAACCGAACTTTTGCCGAACCTTCGTCCTGAACTCAGATGTCTTCTTTATTCTTTGCTTTAGCATCCGTCCTGAACACTCCGCTACCCCAGGAAAGTGCTAAACTTACCGCCATCTTGCTCGGGGGCGGATTCTGTGGGGGCTTCTTCTACCAGGCAATCCCGCCTGTCTTTCGGCCTATTCTCAGCGGACCTCGCATCCGGCGAGCTCTACCGCAACGGCCGCCGTGTGGCCCTGCAGGAAAAACCATTTCGTATTCTCGCCATGTTGCTCGAGCACCCGGGGGAAGTCGTTACCCGCGAGGACGTTCGCAAACAGCTGTGGCCCGATGGCACGTTCGTTGATTTCAACGAAGGGATCGATACTGCTCTTAAGAAGCTTCGTTATGCCCTCGGGGACTCTGCTCAGAACCCCATTTTTGTTGAAACCATCCCGCGCCGGGGATATCGCTTCATCGCTCCAGTTTCGAATGGATCGAGTGATACCCTTCCGTCGCCCGCGGCCGAATTGCACACGCCGTCGACCTCTGCCACGGCGAAGGCTCAGGCCAGGTCGCGAAAGTTCCTTGCCGTGCTGCTTGTGATTGTCTTGCTCTCGGCTGCCGGCTACGGATTTTTCCGTTGGGCGTCGCGCAATCGCGACCTTGACTTGCGTCGCGTGCAGCTGACGAAGCTCACCGACAGCGGCCAGGTGCAAGTCGTGGCCATTTCTCCCGACGGTCGCTATGTGGCCTACGCGCGCGGTGACGAGACGCGACAGGGTCTATGGCTGCAAGAAGTCGCTACCCACAGCGATGTTCAGATTCTCCCCGATGGTCCGGGCTTCCACGGCCTGACCTTTTCCCCAGATGGCAATTCCCTCTATGTCGTCCGTTCGGACACAAACGATCCCGCATTCAAGTACTTGTACCTGCTTCCCACGCACGGCGGCGCTGTCACCAAGCTCATCACCGATGTGGATTCTCCCGTTTCTTTCTCGCCCGACGGTAGGCAGTTCGTCTACGAACGCGGCGTGCCGACCCGCAATTACATCGAAGTAAAAATCGCCAACGCCGATGGCAGCAACGACCGCGTCCTCACCACGATTCCGGACGGCAGTTCCATGCTCTATCAGCCCGGGCCAAACTGGTCCCCTGACGGCCGGAAGATCGCCGTTCCCGTGCTTCTCGCCAACCATCAACTACGGTGGGTTCTTGACATCGTCTCAGCGAAAGACGGAAGTATCCAGGAGTTGTATTCCAGCACACAATTCCTCGGGCGCCCCGTATGGCTTCCAGACGGAAAGGCATTGCTGTTCTCGCATATCGACAACCCGGGACAGCGTTATCAGCTCTGGACCGTGTCTTTTCCTGAAGGCCGGGCGCAGCCGCTGACCCACGACCTTGCTAATTACGGTTCTGACCTCGACATGACGCGGGACGGTCGCACATTTGCGACTACCACCATCGCCGTCGTATCTCACGCGTGGATGGCTCCTGCTTCCGATCTTCCCCAATTTCACCAGGTCACGGCGGACGCGCTTCCGATGAAAGATATCGCCGAAGCACCCGATGGAAAGATCCTGGTTACCAGCGCCGACGCCGTCGCCTGGGAGATGTACACAGACGGCAGTCAGCGCACACGCTTTACTGATGTTCAACCAGTACGTGAACCTGCTGTGTGCGGCCGATTCGTTGTGCTGCGAGTCGACGATGAAGACTCGTCGCTCGTGCGAGTCAATCAGGACGGGTCGCATCCCGCGGTGCTGGCCCGCGGAGAAGTCGATTCTCCCGTCTGTTCCGTCGACGGTACCGCCATCTTCTACTACACATGGGATCCGCCACAAAGGATTTGGAAGGTCCCACTCGAAGGCGGATCTCCACAACATTTGGCAGACGGTCTCGGAGACTTGATTGCCCAGACCATCGCCGTCTCTCCCGATGACAAATATTTGGTTTATCCCTACACCCAGTTCGGCAGGGTTCCCTCCGAGGGGTGGAAACTCGCCGTAATTCCGCTGGATGGTGGACCGCCGGTGCACCAGTTTGCCGTTCCTTCTGGAGCGGGTGGAGTGAGGGTTCGGTGGTCCCCCAGCGGCAAGGGTCTGCAGTACGTCGTCACACAAAACGGAGTTTCCAATCTGTGGGAGCAGCCCCTGTCGGGTGGGAAGCCAAAGCAGTTCACCCAATTTACCTCGGGCCAGATCCTCGACTTCAATTGGACCCTCGACCACACGCGCCTACTGCTCACGCGCGGCAGCGAAAACCGCGATGCCGTTCTGCTGCATGATCTGACCATTCAATAGCGGTTTTCGCCGAGCAAGGTTTGTTCAGCGCGCGCTGCTGCTGGGCGTCACCGGCCCTGAGCAAAGCGAAAGGGCGCGTGTGCCCGCGGATTGTCCCACCGCTCGCTGCCTTTGCGAGAATGGAACTTCGACCGAGCCAAGGGGAAGGGCGTCCTCGTTGAAGCCTTTTCCGCAGAAGTCACTAAAGAGTCCTATCCCCAAAGAGTTTGTCCTGCCATAATCCCGCCATGCTCTCCACGTTCGTGGCCGACGCGAAGTTCGCCTTCCGCCAACTCCGCCGCAGCCCCGGATTCGCC
>WNGO01005479.1_pt1 | contig 10517 bp, 9 predicted proteins | sample 5400511 | NCBI WGS metagenome assembly WNGO01 (sample SAMN13153380, study PRJNA577476) | soil metagenome | isolation source: 20 cm soil or saprolite under Garry oak tree replicate 2 | place: USA:California | collected 2016-06-15
TGTCGCGCGTCGCGATCTTCTGCTTTTTCTTTTCGATCTCTTCCGGACTTAAATTGCTCTCGCCGGTTCGAATGGTGACACTTTGCATCGGCACCGCCACCACATCCTTTACCATGTTCGTCTCGATATCCGCGGTGCAACTCAAACCCGGCTTCAACATGACATCGTGATCGTCGACTCGAATTTTGACCTCGAAGTTAGTCACTTCTTCCTGCGTGCCCGTGCCGGTGGTCTTCCCGGTATTGGCAATTTGATAAACGGTGCCGTGAAATTTGCGATCGCCGTAGGCGTCGATCTTCACCTTCGCCTTGTCGCCCACCTTCACATTCACGACATCGTTCTCGTTCACATCCACCCGCGCTTCCATGTGGCCAAGATCAGCCACGCGCAGGACCTCCGTGCCGGCGAATTGTCCCGTCGCCACAATGCGCTCACCCAGTTTACTGTTTAAAATTGTCACCGTTCCGTCGATCGGCGAATAAACCGTCGTCTTGGAAAGCTGATCGCGCGCCTGACTTGACCCCGCCGCTGCCCGCTCGATCTCGTGCAGCGAGCTTTCGTAAGTATTCTTCGCTACGTCGTAGGCCGCCTGGGCGGCGTTATATTCCTGCACCGAAATCGTCTTCTTGGCGTACATGTCCTCGGCGCGTTTGATATCCTGCTCCGTCTTCAACATCGTCGCCTTTTGCTGAAGGTTCGTCGCCTTCGCCGAGCTGATCGCCGCTTCCTGTTGCTCGAGCAATGCTTTGTACGAATCCGGCTTGATCTTCACCAGCAGATCCCCTTTCTTAATCGGCATCCCGTCTTCGACCGGCAACTCGATGATTTCGCCTGCCACTTCCGGTGATATCTTTACTTCCGTTTCAGGTTGAACTTTGCCTGTGGCCGAGACCGTTTGGACAATTGTTTTGCGCACGGCCTTGTCCGTTGTAACCGGAATCGGCTTCTCTCGCTTGTTCCAAATGATGGAACCAACGAGCAATAACACCAGTAGGCCGATGGAGCCAAAGATGACGTAACGCCGGCGGCGGGATCGCCGCTTCTTTGATGTAACTGGCGGGGCTAAAAGTTGATGCATGGAGGAAGGCTCAGAATGCTAAGGCATCAGAATTAACCTATTGGACCATCGCAAAGCAAATCCGGTTCAACACTTGTATTGGATGCGACGGTCGAGCCGTTTGGATTCACAACGTTTCCGCCAGCAAATCCTTTGATTCATGTCTGATGAATGGCCGACATCATCGAGCTTTCCGCCGACCTAAGCGGGAGGGAACTCGTCCCTAATTTTATGGGACGTCACAAGCCTTGGCCAAGACTCCGGCCCGGCAGGCAGAAAGTCTCTCCCGAGCGCCGCTACAACTGAAGCCTTATTAATAGGCCGCAGTATCTTGCGCCGGATGTCGGTTGCGAATGCGCTCGATCGCCCACCCGGCATGTTCCGCAATCAATGGTTCAGGGTCAGCGGCCGCTTGTTCCAGTGCCGGTAAATCGGTCAGATCGCCCACATTGCCCAAAGCTACACAAACATTACGCAGAAGACCGCGCCGCTTAATTCGCTTGATCGGTGAGTTACGGAAAAGCGCGTAAAATTCTTTTTCGCTCAAGTGCAGGTAATCTCGCAGCGCCATTCCAACCGTGGCTTGGCGGGCGGAGAAGGCGCTTTCACGCGAAACTTTGGCGAAACGATTCCACGGACAAGCATCCAAACAGTCGTCACACCCGAAAATGCGATTGCCGATCAGTGACCTAAGCTCAAGCGGAATGGCACTCTTGTGCTCAATCGTTAGATAGGAAATGCAACGCCTGGCGTCGACCCGATGTGGCGCGGTGATTGCCCCAGTCGGGCAAGCTGTAATGCAGCGTTGACATTTACCGCACCGGTCAGGCTGCGGCGTATCAGCTGGCAGTTCGAGTGTCGTTAAGACTTCCGCCAGGAAAAACCAAGTCCCCAGGGCGGGGTCGATTAACATTGTGCTTTTCCCGTGCCAACCGACACCAGCCTGCGCCGCATGGTCGCGCTCCAGGACTGGGCCGGTATCGACATAAATCTTCTGAGTTCCGCCAAGTCCACTGAGAAATTGGTCGATCTTCTTCAGCTTGGCCGTGATGACATCATGATAATCGTCTCCCCATGCGTAGCGTGCGATCCTTCCTCCAGCCGCGGTGCTAACGGTAGGGACAGCGCGCTGCGCTGTCCGCAGACGCCGCAGCGCGGCGTCCCTACCAAGATTCGGCTCTTCACCCTGCCAATAGTTTAGCGCCAAAACAACAATCGAGCGCGCGCCGGGCAGAACCTTTTGTGGATCGCACCGCTTTTCTTCGCCTCGTTCCATGTAGCTCATCTCGCCGGCAGAACCGTCGCGTAACCACCCGCGGAACTCGGCGGCGTGGGGCGGCGGACCGCAATTGGCTACGCGGCATGCGTCAAAACCGATTTCGCGCGCGTAGGCAACCAGCCATGCTTTCAGGCCACTACGCGAAACTTCGTCTTCTGTAGCCACGCTGTGCGCCATGGAATCCGTCTGAGGCGGATTGCTACAAATATCTATCGACTTTCCGACGCTGTTGGCTTCGGGTGCTATGTCGGTCTGGTCGCGCCTGGGGTTAGCCGTTTCCATTATTTGTTCGCCACTGTCCGACTTTCGATTTCCTCCAGGATTACATCAGCCACCTGATCATGCGTCAGGTTCGTCGTGTTCACGCGAAAATCGGCTGCTCTCGCATATAAGGGTGCGCGTTCGCGTAACAAGCGCGAGAGAGTCGCCCGCGGGTTTTCGGTTTTTAGCAAAGGCCTTTCGCCTCGGCGACTCGCCCTCTCGAAAAGTGTTTCCTCCTCAGCCTCAAGCCACACGATCGTGCCCAAACACTTCAGCAACGCGACATTTTCATCACGCAAAATAATACCTCCGCCAGTAGTAATGATTGCCATATGCTCCGGAGAAAATCCCATTAAAACTTGCGTTTCAATTTCTCGAAAACGATCTTCGCCATATTTGGAGAAAATTTCAGGAATGGAGAGCTGAAATTTAGAGGCCACCGCTTCATCCGTATCGAAACCGGCAAGGCCAGTCCGGCGTCGCAAACAACGCCCGACCGACGATTTACCAGCGCCCATCATGCCAATGAGCACGATGGATTTAGCGCGCTGGTTCACGCCTGCAATATGCGACCGAACCGCGCCTGTGAAAAGGGTATCGCTATTCTTACAGGAGCGATTGTCATTCCGAGCGGCGGGATCCCGATTGGGCGGAACGCTGATTTCACAATCGAAGCGGACGTTAATATGCTGAAATGGTGTGATCAACTCGGCTTTTGAGAGATCCTTGACTCCGTTCAGGATGACATTTGGACAAGCATATATGCGCCAACAAAAAAACGACTTTACAATACGCGAGTTGCAGAGAACGACTTGATCGATGCCGCAAAAATCTCCTCCACTTGTCGCGATCCTAATGGGCAGTTCGTCTGATTGGGAAACAATGCGCCATTGTGTGGAGACGCTCGATCAACTGCAAGTGCCTAACGAATCCCACATTCTATCCGCACATCGAACGCCAGACGCGACCGCGGATTTTGCGCGAAAGGCGGCCGACCGAGGGATCCAAGTGATTATCGCCGGCGCCGGTGGTGCGGCGCATTTGGCTGGAGTAATCGCCGGTTACACGTGGCTGCCGGTTCTCGGAGTGCCGATCCAATCGTCGGCATTGCACGGCTTGGATTCGCTTCTTTCCATCGCGCAGATGCCAGCTGGAATTCCCGTCGGCACGCTGGCAATTGGCGCAGCCGGGGCAAAGAACGCGGCTCTCCTGGCGGTGAGCATCATTGCGCTGTCAGATGAAAACGTCCGTAAGAACCTGGAGGACTTTCGCAAGAACCAATCGGACGCGGTGCTCGGGCAGCGATTGCCCCCGTGAGAACGCAGATCGTTTTTCCACGCACGACCAGGGAGAAAACGGAAACTCTTGCAAGAGCCGTCTCGCTTCTGAAAAAGGGCGAATGCATTGCGCTCCCAACCGAAACCGTCTATGGCCTCGCTGCAGATGCTTTAAACCCCGAGGCCGTGGCCAAGATTTTCGAGGTGAAACAGCGTCCGCGATTCGACCCGCTCATTGTTCATTTACCCAATCACGATTGGCTGGAACGCATCGTTCGCGTGCGCGATGACGATCGCCGATTAATCGAAAAACTCATAAGCCGATTCTGGCCCGGACCGTTCACGATTGCGTTACCGCGCCGGTCGATTGTGCCCGATATCGTTGCTGCTGGTCTGGAAACGGTCGCAGTGCGAATGAGTTCGCATCAAACATTCGCGGAAGTGATTCATGCGTTCGGCCTACCGCTGGCGGCGCCCAGCGCCAACCGATTTGGCTGCGTTAGTCCAACGACAGCGCGACATGTCTTCGATGAACTGCGTTCGCGGATTCCGCTGATTATCGATGCCGGGCCGACTATTTTCGGCATCGAGTCCACCATTGTTACAGTCCGCGAAGGTATGATTGGCATTTTGCGTCGCGGCCCGGTTACGGAAGAGCAGTTGTCTGAGTACGCCAAGGTCGAAATCCCTAGATCGGAAACAATCGTCGCGCCGGGGCAACTTCCACGGCATTACGCTCCGAGGACGCCGTTGCAGCTAATCAAGAGATCGCGCGATTTCATTCCCTCGAAAGGCCAACGCGTTGGATTGCTTGCGTGGAATCCAGTGAAAGCGACGGATCGGTACAAGCAAATTCGCCAACTGAGCAAGCGGCGGCACCTGCGCGATGCGGCCACAAATCTTTTTCGCTGCTTACGCGAACTCGACGCCCTTCACCTCGATCTTATTGTGGCTGAGCAGCTGCCCGAACACGGGTTGGGTGCTGCCATTATGGACAGGCTACGCCACGCGGCGGAAAAGTAACTGCGGGTCAGTCCCGAGGCGGCAGGATCATGGCGATTGAATGCTGGTCCGACCGACGCCGAACGAGTGGAGCGCCGGTATCAAAATGGGAGGGACGACCTCTGCTTGCCGAGCCGAAGCCTTGGCGAAGGCTCGTGTCGTCCAAATTCTAGGGGCGGGACAAGCCCCCCCGTTGGACAGACTACGCCGCGCGGCATGCCGCGGCGGCCCCACGGGCTGCATGCCTTTCTTCGACGCGGCGTTTCCGAGCGACGGCGAGCTGCTTCTTACTTTCCTCTGACAGGGACAAGGCCTGCGCGCGGGAAAACGCTGTCTCCGCTTGAGCGGTTTGCTCGAGAGCTAAATACATGTTGCCTAGGTACATGTGGGCGTCATGATCGGCCGAGTTATCAATCGCCGGTAGTTCGTCCGTTTTTCGCCGAGCTAAGAATTCAGATAATTCCTCATAGTTCCCTCGTAAGAGCGGTCGCAATCATCCCATATTCTAGGTTGGACCGTCAACGGGATTCTTATAAATACCATAATTGCCCTTTGAGGATGTATTGGCGTGGCGATCGCGGCCAAATCCACGGTTTATTAGCTGGCCAGCTGGTTTCTTTGCAGGCCAGTGCAGGTCGAGAAAAAACCAGGCGGTTATCACCAGCGCGATTACGATGACACGCAGCCACGCTCTTGTGAGGCTGAACTTTGATCTACCGGACAAGCTTAATTAAAGGCGCCCTTCTTGTGATTCAACAGTTCTCAAGCCAGAGCCTTACGCTACTTTTTCCAAGCGAGAGTTCTCGGAGCGCTGTGCGGCGCTTGCTTGCTGTTGGCGGGCGAGACACGCCTCGACGAATCCTTTAAACAGCGGGTGGGGCTTGTTAGGCTTACTTTGAAACTCCGGGTGGTACTGGCACGCGAGGAAATAAGGATGATCCCGCAGCTCAACCAGTTCGGCCAGCGCACCATCAGGCGAGGTGCCCGAGATGGTGAAGCCTTTTTCAATCATTTTATCGCGGTACTTCATGTTGAATTCGTAGCGATGGCGATGTCGCTCCAGCACTTCGCAATTGCCGTAAATCTTTTCCGCCAGCGTGCCTTTCGCAATTTTTGTCGGCCAGGTCCCAAGCCGCATAGTCGCGCCCTTGTTGCGGATTTTTTCGCGCTGTTCTTCCAGGAGCGAAATAACCGGCTCTTCTGTGTCTTTGTCGAATTCAGTGCTGTTCGCGTTTTTGATTCCGCAAACATTTCGCGCGAATTCAATGGTTGCGACTTGCATGCCCAGGCAAAGGCCGAGAAAGGGAACCTTGTGTTCACGAGCGAACCGCGCCGCCTTTATTTTTCCTTCCACCCCGCGCTGTCCAAACCCGCCCGGTATTAAAACACCGGCCACCTCCTGTAATTGTCCGTCGACGCTCTCTTGCAACGTTTCCGCATCGACAAGTTTTAGGTTTATGCCGCAATCCTGACTCGCGGCCGCATGGGTGAGGGATTCGTAGATACTTTTATACGCATCTTGTAAGTCGATGTATTTGCCCACTACCGCAATCGTCACCTGTTTCTTTGGGCTGATGACGCGCTCGACAAATTTCCGCCAGTTCGTCAGGTCCGGCTCCGGAGTTTGCAGATGCAAAAGCTCGCAAACCAACTGGTCGAGTGCTTCGGCGTGCAATAACAACGGCACTTCATAAATCGTATGTTCGACATCGCGCGCTTCGATGACCGCTTTCTCAGAAACGCTGCAGAACATCGACAACTTCTGGCGCACCTCAGGATCAAGAGGTTTCTCGGAGCGACAAATGAGCACCTGCGGTTGTAAACCGATCTCGCGCAACTTGGCCACACTCTGCTGGGTCGGCTTGGTCTTAAGTTCGCCGGCTGCTTTAATGTACGGAACCAGCGTGACATGCACGTTAACGACGTTTTGCGGCCCAACTTCGAGGATGAATTGGCGAATCGCCTCCAGAAATGGCAAACCTTCAATGTCCCCAGCCGTTCCCCCGATCTCAGTAATGACGATGTCATATTTGCTGCCATCGGAAAGCTCCCGAATGCGTTCTTTGATCACGTCAGTGACATGCGGAATCACCTGAACGGTTTTGCCGAGATAATCGCCGCGCCGCTCCTTCAGAATCACGCTCTCGTAAACCTGTCCGCTGGTCAGATTATTGTGCCGCGAGAGAACGCAGTTGGTGAAGCGTTCGTAATGGCCCAGATCGAGATCGGTCTCCGCGCCGTCATTCAACACGTAAACTTCGCCGTGCTGGAACGGGTTCATCGTCCCGGGGTCGACATTGAGGTATGGGTCGAACTTCTGGAAGACAACCCGCAGACCGCGGAGCTCGAGGAGAGTGCCAAGTGAAGCTGCCGCCAGCCCTTTGCCTAACGAGCTTACGACGCCCCCGGTAACAAAAATGTATTTCATCGCGAGAGACTCCTTCTCTTGGCGCGAGCCAGTTTCCGCTCCAGCGCTTTAGCCTCCTCCGGCGTGTCCACGCCGGGCGATCCATGTTTTACGACGAGCACATTAACACTTACACCATTTTCAAGAGCGCGCAATTGCTCGAGTGATTCGGTGCGTTCCAACGGACTCGCTTTCCACCTCACGAATTGCAACAGAGTTTCGCGCCGAAACCCATAAATACCCTGGTGACGCAAAACCCTCATGGCGGAGTTCTTGTTGCGGAAAAAAGGAATTGGCGCTCGTGAGAAGTAGAGCGCGCGGCCGCTCAAGTCGACGACCACCTTGACCTGATGCGGCGACGCCGCTTCCTCCGCGCTCTTGAAGGGGTGGGCCGCGGTAATGATCTTGCTCGTCCGATCTGAATCCAGTCTCTGGACAAACTTATCGATCAAGTTGGACTCGATCAGCGGCTCATCACCTTGAATATTGACGATATAGGCAAATTGCCTTGCTTTCCGGGCGACTTCGGCAATTCGATCGGTGCCGCTGTCATGAGATGGTGAGGTCAACGCCACTTCCGCTCCCCAATCGAAAGCGGCATTTGCTATGCGCATATCGTCGGTTGCAATGATTATGGAATCGAGCGTGGCAGCCTGACGACAACGCTCCCAAACATGCTGAAGCAACGGTTTGCCGGCAATTAAGTGTAGCGGTTTCCCCGGAAAACGTGTTGAAGCCCAGCGCGCGGGAATGATGCCAACAGCTTTATTCATTAGCAGGCGTAACAGGGCATCTTGCCTGTGCGGCTTGCGGACTTCTAGCCTGCAAATGAACTAAAATCAGGCGGATCGGGTGACTGCCCCAGACTGGGTATCGGGTTAACGTCCATCTGGTCAGTAATTGAGCGCGGACGCGCAAAGAGAGAGGCAGACCACTTCGCGCTTGCGCCACCGGAACCTCTTCCTCTCCTCTTCGATCGAGGAAAGCTCTCACCCGATCGAGCTTCACGCGTGCTTCTTGTTATCAATATCAAGCTGAGTGTACGCCCATTATTCGCGCTAAACAGACACGAGACTGGAGATCTTTGGTACGTTTGCCACGGAAGGGATCGCGATAACAAACTTTTCACCGCGCTGCCCGCAAAATTATGTCCGCGGCTTCCGCAAGATCTTGTGCAACATACTCAGCCAAAACTGAATCGGTTTCTTTGCCGTAGCCGGTCCGGACGAGAATTGTTTTCACACCCGCGTTGTGCCCACATTCAATATCGCTCTGCTTGTCGCCGATAAAAAATGAGCGGCTCAGATCCAAATGGTAATCTCGCGCGCCATACAAAATCATGCCGGGCTGAGGTTTTCGGCACTTGCAGCGATGGCCGGGCGCATGCGGACAAAAATAGGTGGCATCAATTAAATCTTGGCCAACTTGGCGTTCCACCTCGCGCTCGACCATGCGATAGGCAGCTTCATTAAAATAACCACGGCCGATCGCGCTTTGGTTTGTGATGATGATCAGTTTGTAACCGGCTTGTTTCAGCTTGCGCAATGCTTCTCGCGTGGCCGGAAACAGATGCACGTCCTTAGGATCGCTACAGTAATCAACGTCCTGCATCAACGTGCCGTCGCGATCGAGAAATACCGCCGGCGACAGTTTATCACCCACGCGCTGAATCCTCACGAAAACTCGCGACAAGTTCGGCGCGCGTGACCGTCGCGGTCCCTAATTTGCCCACGACCACAGCGCTGCCGTGATTGGCGATTTCCGCGGCCTCAATGGGCGTGGCGCGGCAGCAAAGCCCGAGCGTAAACAGCGCAATCGCGGTATCGCCCGCGCCGGAGACGTCGAAAACTTGTCGCGCCTTGGTCGGGATGTGGTGCGGGGCCTGGTTTTTTTGAAAGAGCATCATTCCGTGCTCTCCCAGGGTGATGAGAAGATATTTCGCCTCCCATTTATTTAGCAGCGTTTCTCCAGCTCGAACGAGATCAGCGTCATTGAGAGGAGATTCATCCGGCTCACGCCAGGGAACGCCTGCGGCAAGGAAAGCTTCGGCCCGATTCGGTTTCACGACCGTCATGCCAGACCAATCGATAGGATGGCGCGGATTCGGATCGGCCGCGACGATTTTTCCGGCCGCGCGAGCGTCGCTTGCAATTTCAGCAACCAAGTCCGCTTTTAGAAAACCTTTGCCGTAATCCTCAAAAATGATCGCATCGATCTCCGGCAGCGTTTTGCGAACTGTCGCGACCACTTGCTTAACCTCTTCAGGCGAGGGCTCGACAATTCGCTCCCGATCCACCCGCACCACTTGTTGTTGCCGGGCGATGATACGGGTCTTTACGATAGTCCGAAAATCGCCGGATTTCCCGGAATCCAGCGTCTCGATTTGCTGATCGGCCAGGAGATCACGCAATTGCTGCCCACTGTGGTCTTCGCCAACCATTCCAATCACGGAAACGCGATTAACGAGTTCCCGCAGGTTGCGGGCAACATTGGCCGCGCCACCCGGATAAAACGATTCTCCGGTGACTTCTACGACCGGCACCGGTGCCTCCGGCGAGATACGGCCAACCTTGCCCCAGACAAATTCATCGAGCATCAGGTCGCCAATTACGAGAAGCCGCTTGGCCAGCGCTTCCTCCAGAATCGCTTCGAGTCGGTCAGGCGTCATACGCGGCTGAGCGTTCCCATGATGCAATTTTCATGCTATTTAAAAGGATCAAATAGTTAGCTTGGGCGGATTTGTGCGGCGACAACTTCTGCCTAGAGTTCCCCATTAACCCTGAATACAGGGCTGAAATCAACAGTCGAAGCTCCCGATGATCCTATTAGTTAGATATTCAAAAGTAACCTTTGCCACTATCGTTGGCACCATTATCTACGCACAAGCCTCCCAGGCCCCCCAGCGTATCGATGTTAAGCAACTGCAACTGACAAAACAGATCGAGAATGTTGTTGTTCCAGTGCCGAACGAGGTCTTCGTCGCCTTGAATAAGCTTGGACCGGTCAACTGGAAAGAGTACGTCCGCAGCAGCCGGGGAAGCAATTTTGGCGAACGCCCGCGCATTGCTCTCTTGTTGGGCAGCGTAATCGCTGATGGCTTTATCGCCGTCCAGGCGCAGGATGCCCCGGCAGTGAAAGAGATTGGGCAGCGCGTTCTGACCTTATCCAACGGAATTGGCGTGCGTAGCTCAATTACACCGCACGCCAAAGCTATTATCGAAGCGGCCGATAAGA